>Ga0214919_10002227_pt1 | contig 30786 bp, 18 predicted proteins | sample LL1503_MetaG_FD_177994 | JGI IMG/M metagenome (GOLD analysis project Ga0214919, IMG submission 177994) | Freshwater microbial communities from Lake Lanier, Atlanta, Georgia, United States - LL-1503 | ecosystem: Environmental > Aquatic > Freshwater > Lake | place: USA: Georgia | collected... | reverse complement strand
GGGTCCAAAGATCGACATCTTGCGTTACAAGAACAAGACCGGTCACCGTCGTCGCCAAGGCTTTCGTGCAAAGCTAACACGCGTAAAAATTACCGCCATCAACGGCGCGAAGTAAGGGAGAGACACTAAATGGCAAGTAAGAAGGGTGTCTCCTCGACACGTAACGGTCGCGATTCAAATCCACAGTACCTTGGCATCAAGCGTTTTGGTGGCCAGGAAGTTAACGCCGGCGAGATCTTGGTCCGTCAGCGTGGAACACATTTTCACCCAGGCAAGAACGTTGGACGCGGTAAGGATGACACGCTATTTGCATTAGCTGCAGGTGCAGTTGAGTTCGGTCGCGCTCGCGGACGTCGTGTAGTGAACGTGGTTCCGGCCGCTTAATTTAGGTTTCTCATACAAGAGCGAGCCGCGAATCGTGGCTCGCTTTTTTATTTAGGGAAGGGAGTTAGGTACATGACAACTTTTGTTGATCGTGTAACTCTCTATGCCACCGCAGGAAAAGGGGGCGACGGCTGTGTCTCCGTTAAGCGCGAAAAATTTAAGCCATTGGGTGGTCCAGATGGCGGCAATGGTGGACGCGGCGGAGATGTCATTCTTATCGTTGATCCATCGGTTACAACTCTTCTTGATTTTCACCATTCACCACACCGCAAGGCAACATCTGGTCATCAAGGTTATGGCGATCGCAAAGATGGATACCAGGGTGATGATTTAATTCTTGGCGTACCAAATGGAACCGTAGTTTTAGATAGCAATGGTGAGCAAATTGCAGATCTGATTGGCAATGGAACCATCTTTGTTGCAGCTCAAGGTGGACATGGTGGTCTTGGAAACCTTGCACTTGCATCATCAAAGCGTCGCGCACCAGGCTTTGCATTACTGGGTGAACCAGGTGAAGAACGCACACTTTTACTAGAACTTAAATCTGTAGCCGATATAGCTTTAGTTGGCTATCCAAGTGCAGGTAAATCTTCACTAATTGCAGCTATTTCTGCTGCCCGTCCAAAGATTGCAGATTATCCATTTACAACGCTTGTTCCAAACTTAGGTGTTGTACAAGCAGGTGAAACTCGATTTACCGTGGCAGATGTTCCAGGTTTAATTCCAGGAGCAAGCCAAGGAAAAGGTTTAGGTCTTGAATTTCTGCGCCATGTTGAGCGCTGCGTTGCACTCGTTCATGTTCTGGACTGTGGAACGTTAGAAACTGATCGAAATCCAGTTCAAGATCTTGAGACAATTGAAAATGAGTTAGCTCTCTATGGCGGATTAGAAGATCGTGTGCGAATTATCGCGCTTAACAAAATCGATCTACCTGATGGGCAAGCAATGGCCGACATGGTCGCAGATGAGCTTCGCGAAAAAGGCTATGAGGTCTATCCAGTATCTGCCGCATCGCGCGCAGGTCTACAAGAACTTACGTACGCAATGGCACGCTTAATTCAAAAAGATCGTGCGGCCGCTGTAGTAGAGGAGCGCACACGTATTGTTTTGCGCCCAGTTGCAGTTGATGATTCAGGCTTTGCAGTTAAAGCAAATGCTGATGGTTCATTTACTGTGCGCGGCAAAAAAGTGGAACGTTGGGTTCGCCAAACTAACTTTAAGAATGCCGAAGCAATTGGTTACTTAGCCGATCGCTTAGCGCAATTAGGCGTTGAGAAAGATCTCTTTAAAAAGGGCGCAGTTGCTGGCAGCGAGGTTCGAATCGGTGATGGCGCAACGGAAGTTGTCTTTGACTGGGAGCCAACAATCGAGGCTGGCGCGGAGCAACTTGCCGGACATTTACATCGTCGTGGTGAGGATTCACGTCTTGAATCTACGTGGCAACAGACCGAGCGGGTTGAAGATATTTTAACCGATGATGAAATCGCCAAGCAGTGGGAGTACAACGTAATCGACCCTCACACACCTAAACTTGTAGAAGTAAGCGACGAGGATGGAGATGCCAAGTGAGCCGAGTGCAGATTACCTCTGCCAAACGCATCGTCATCAAAATTGGATCTTCTTCACTCACCGGTAAAGCTGGATCGCAGTTAGATGAAGCTGCGGTAGAGAAGCTCGTTTCGGTTGTTGCCGCCTGCAAAGTACGAGGTGCTGAAGTTGTTGTTGTCTCCTCAGGTGCCATTGCTGCGGGTCTTGCGCCACTCGGCTTAGCATCGCGGCCAAAAGATTTAGCAACTCAACAAGCGGCGGCATCAGTGGGTCAAGGCTTGTTAATCGCTCAATACACAAAGAGTTTTGCTAAGCACACCATCACTGCGTCACAAGTTTTATTAACAACAGAGGATGTAGTTCGTCGGGCTCACTATCAAAACGCACAACGCACTCTTTATCGCTTATTACAACTTGGAGTAGTTCCTGTCATCAATGAAAATGACACCGTAGGTACTCAGGAAATTCGCTTTGGTGATAACGATCGTTTAGCCGCTCTTGTCTCACTTCTCATTGGCGCTGACCTCCTTGTGCTTGTCTCAGACATTGATGCTTTATATGACGCACCACCTACACAAGCTGGTGCTAAGCCAATTCATGAGGTGGCATCGATTGCAGATATTGAATCCGTCGTTTTAGGTGGAGCCGGTAGTGCTGGTGTTGGTAGCGGGGGAATGGTTACTAAAGTTGAAGCGGCACGTATTTCAACAAGTGCGGGAATTCCTATGTTGCTTACCTCTTTAGAGGATTTAGATCAGAGCATGCAAGGCGCAGAACATGGAACACATTTTCATGCACATGCAACTAAAACAAACTCACGCCTTTTGTGGCTCGCGCATGCAACGACAACACATGGCACATTAGTTTTAGATGCTGGCGCAGTAAAAGCGATTTTAGAGCGCGGTGTTTCACTACTTCCGGCAGGTGTGACTGCAGTGACTGGAAGTTTTATTGCAGGAGATGCCGTAGAGCTAGTTGGTCCAGATGGCACAGTTATTGCACGTGGTTTAGTCGCATTTGATAGCGAAGATCTGCCACAAATGCTTGGGCGATCAACCAAAGAGTTAGCACAGGCATTGGGAGCAGAGTATGAACGCGAGCTAGTGCATCGCGATGATTTAGTTCTTCTCTGAGATCTGCCGCAAAACAGCGGCTACCTTGGAACTCATTCCATCTGCACTAGTAGGCATATCACTCAGTTTTACAATGATGGTGTCGTGCAAGGCATCTTGATAAATATATTGGCCATGCAGGCCAAGCATTAAGTTGATTCCTGCGTATGGATGCCACATCTGAGCTCCATAACCCCATCCATAATCCAAAGTGACTGCAGGGGTAGAGAGTCTGGCCTTCCAGGAAGTACTGGCGATCGAAGGTATTCCAGACATGAGAGCTAAACCAACTCGCGCATAATCTCGGGCAGTTGCATTGAAACAGCAGAACGCCTTTTCATGTCCGCCGACTTTATCGACGTTCCACGTTGCATCATAATCTGCTCCTACTTTTTTCCAGATACGTTCGCTAAATGCATCGGCTAAGCCTTGACCGGTAATCTTTTGAACAATGAGTCCGAGCATCTGCGTGTTAACGCTTCGATACTCGGGAAAAGTTCCTGGCTCTTCAGTCATTTTGCGATTGTGCAGTAAGAACCAATCAATATCAGTTGATGCATACATCTGTGCAATGGCTACACCCCAACCACTTGGTCCCGTAGGGTAATTATCTGAAACTCCTATGCCAGAGTTCATATCGAGTAAGTCTTTTATCGTGACCTTGTCGAAGGATGTATCGGCTTTAAACTGAGGCAAAATACTGACAAAGGTTTCGCTCTCTTTAATTTTTCCTTCATCAATTAACTGCCCAATGACAAGGGATGTCATAGTTTTAGCTACAGAGTAGGAAGGCAGAACCGTTGAAACAGTCTTGCCATTCCAATACTTCTCGTATGTAATCATTCCCCCGCGAATGACTAGAAAAGCATTTGTATTGGTGTCATTAAGAAAGTTTTCAAAATCCTGTGTCTTGCCATTCCAAGTCACTTGATCAATCTCTTCAGAGATACCTTGCTGCCATGGTGTTCCCGGTGTTGAGGAGATGATGTGCGCTGGCATTAGATCAGGCGTCTTTGACGCTGGTGCTAGACCTAACTTAATAGATGCTATTGGTTCGGGATATCTAATGGCCTTAGTTAAACCAAACAGGCCTAGATAGAGCACGAATACAACTATAAGAATCTTGCGAATTAATGTGAGCACGTAACAAGCCTAACTCCCGATAGGCTTACGGGCATGGATGCCGCGGCAGTAGTTTCACAGTTAGCAGATACCGCACGCCGAGCAGCACGTACCTTGAGTGCCGCAAGTGGTGCTGAGCGTAAATCTGCACTGAATGCGATTGCCGATGCGGTTGAAGCGCAAATCGCGCGCATTCTTGCGGCAAATGAGATCGATATGGAGCGCGGACGCGCAGAGGGATTGAATTCATCACTTCTGGATCGCTTGCTTTTAACTTCTGCTCGCGTCAAGGCCATTGCAGACGGTGCACGACAAGTTGCAGAGTTAGAAGACCCCCTTGGAAAAACTCTTCGTGAATCGGTTTTACCTAATGGACTGCAGCTAAAGCAATTAACTGTGCCATTTGGTGTTATTGGAATGGTCTATGAAGCTCGTCCAAATGTGACCGTTGATGCAGCAGTGATTCTTCTTATGTCGGGCAATGCAGCTCTGTTGCGCGGATCATCGAGCGCTGAAGCAAGTAATCAAGTTTTAGTCTCCGTTATGCGAGATGCTTTAGCAACTACAGATATTTCACCCGATGTTATTCAATTAGTTCCATCAGATTCTCGCGAGACAGTTAAAGCTTTGCTTCATGCTCGTGGAAAAGTAGATTTAGTAATTCCCCGCGGAAGTGCGTCACTGATTCGAATGGTCGTTGATGAATCGACAGTGCCAACAATTGAGACCGGCGCTGGTGTGTGCCATGTATTTATAGACGAATTTGCTAATTTGGATATTGCGCTACCTATTATTATCAACTCAAAAACCCAACGGCCAAGTGTGTGCAATGCAGCCGAGACCCTTCTGGTGCATAAAAATATTGCCACGACATTTCTGCCGGTAGCATTAAAAGCCCTGCATGAAGCTGGCGTAATTCTGCATTGCGACAGCGCTAGCTTGGCTATTGCTGGGGAAATTCCTGCCACATTGGCCGAAGAAGAAAACTGGTCAACTGAGTATGGAACATTAGAGATGAACATCGCCGTTGTTGATTCAGTAGATGCCGCCTCAGATCACATTGCAACCTATGGCACTGCGCACACGGAAGCGATTGTCACTGACAATCAAGCTAATGCCGATCGCTTTATCGCTTTAAGTGATTGCGCGGCTGTCATGGTCAATACATCAACACGATTTACCGATGGAGAGCAGATGGGCTTTGGCGCTGAAATCGGGATTTCTAATCAGAAATTACATGCCCGCGGACCAATGGGCCTTGAAGCTATGACTACAACGACCTGGATCGTTACTGGAAATGGCCAGATTCGCAGTTAGCGCGCGAATTAATTAGAATCACACCCATGACCAGCCTTTCCCGCGATGATGTCGCAAACCTTGCACGACTTGCGCGCATTGAAATGAGCGATGAAGAGCTAGTAAATCTCTCCAATGAATTTACTGTCATCCTAGATGCCGTTGCGCGAGTTCAAGAAGTTGCTGGCGCAGATGTTCAGCCGACATCACACCCTCTGCCTTTGCGCAATGTATTTCGTCCAGATGTAGTTGTCGACTCATTAACTCCCGAAGAAGCATTATCTGGTGCTCCTGCACAGGAGGAGTCACGTTTTAGAGTGCCACAGATTTTGGGTGAAGAATGATTCGCAACTCCGCAGCAGAGATGGCGGCCAAACTCAACGCCGGAGACATTACTTCTGTTGAATTAACGCAGCTACACCTTGATCGCATCGCAGCGGTCGATACCGATGTACATGCTTTTCTCTATGTAAATAATGAAGGTGCTTTAGCGCAAGCTGCAGAAGTAGATGCTAAACGTGCAGCTGGAGAAAAAATGTCCCCACTTGCCGGAGTACCACTGGCATTAAAAGATGTCATGACACAAAAAGGCGTTCCTACTACATGTGGATCAAAGATTCTTGAAGGATGGCGCCCACCATATGACTCAACCGTTGTAAAAAATTTAAAGAACAATGGCATTGTTATTTTAGGTAAGACCAACATGGATGAGTTTGCCATGGGCTCATCTACTGAAAACTCTGCCTATGGACCAACGCATAATCCTTGGGATTTATCGCGTATTCCTGGTGGCTCAGGTGGTGGATCTTCTGCAGCCCTAGCCGCATTTGAAGCACCTCTTGCTATCGGAACCGATACTGGTGGCTCAATTCGTCAGCCTGCAGCAGTTACTGGAACCGTTGGAGTCAAACCTACTTATGGTGGCGTATCGCGCTTTGGCTTAGTCGCATTTTCTTCCTCCCTTGATCAAGCCGGTCCATGTGCGCGTACAGTTTTAGATGCCGCACTGCTGCATGAAGCAATCGCTGGACATGATCCAAAGGATTCAACAAGTATCAATGCCCCAGTACCTCAAGTAGTTGCAGCGGCTAAGAGCGGTGACGTTAAGGGAATGAAGATTGGTGTTGTTAAAGAGCTCAACGGTGATGGTTATCAAAGTGGAGTCCGCACACGCTTTGAAGAGTCTCTTGAGTTATTGGCCGCCGCTGGTGCTGAAATTGTTGAAGTTTCGGCGCCAAACTTTGAATACGCACTGGCTGCATATTATTTAATTGCACCTTCCGAGTGTTCTTCAAACTTAGCTCGCTTTGATGCGATGCGATATGGCCTGCGCGTAGGCGATGTTGATGGAGCATCGGCAGAATCAGTTATGAATCTAACGCGTGAAGTTGGCTTTGGCCGCGAAGTAAAGCGTCGAATTATTCTTGGAACGTATGCGCTCTCATCAGGTTATTACGATGCATATTATGGAAGTGCACAGAAAGTTCGTACGCTCATTACGCAAGACTTTAATAATGCTTTTGAAAAGTGTGACGTGATGGTCTCGCCAACATGTCCAACGACAGCATTTAAAATCGGTGAAAAATCTAATGATCCAATCGCTATGTATTTAAATGACATCGCAACTATTCCTGTAAACATGGCTGGTATCGGTGGAATGTCATTACCTGCCGGCTTAGCACCGGAGGATTCTCTGCCAGTTGGTTTCCAGATCATGGCACCAGCGATGAAAGATGAGCGGATGTACTTAGTTGGCGCAGCACTTGAGGCGGCATTGTTAAGTAAATGGGGAGCACCTTTGCTTTCGCAGATTCCAGCATTGGCAGGAAAATAAATGGCGCTTACATACGATGAGGTAATGGCTACTTACGAGCCAGTACTTGGCCTTGAGGTACACGTGGAGCTCAATACGCAATCAAAAATGTTTTGCGGTTGCAGCACAATTTTTGGTGCAGAACCGAACACCCAAACATGTCCAGTCTGCTTAGCTCTGCCAGGTGCGCTACCAACAGTGAATGAAAAGGCGATTGAATCTACAATCAAAATCGGCCTTGCGTTGAATTGTTCTATCGCACCATTTAGCCGCTTCGCGCGCAAAAACTATTTCTATCCAGATATGCCCAAGAACTTCCAGATCTCACAGTACGACGAACCTATATGCGTCAACGGATATGTTGATGTTGAGATCGAAACCGATGAGGGTCCTAAGGTTTTTCGGATTGAAATCGAGCGCGTACATATGGAAGAAGACACTGGAAAGTCACTGCACGTAGGTGGTGCGACTGGTCGAATTCATGGTGCTGAGTATTCGCTTCTAGATTACAACCGCGCTGGAATTCCTTTAGTTGAGATTGTGACAAAAATTGTTCCGGGAACCGGAAAGTACGCACCAGAGGTTGCTAAGGCCTATGTTGCAGAGCTTCGCGACATATTGCGCTCACTTGGGGTCAGTGATGTAAAGATGGAGCAGGGTTCACTTCGATGCGACGCTAACGTTTCATTGCGCCTTATTGGAGTGGAAACTCTAGGCACTCGAAGTGAAACCAAGAATGTCAACTCACTGCGCTCGGTTGAACGAGCGATTCGCGGAGAAATGATTCGCCATGCGGAGTTACTTAATAAGGGAGAGCGTGTAGTTCAAGAGACACGACACTTTCAAGAAGATACTGGATTGACTCGCTCTGGCCGCTCAAAAGAACAGGCCGAGGATTATCGCTACTTCCCAGAACCAGATTTAGTTCCGGTTGCCCCAGATGCTGCATGGATTGAAACGCTACGCGCAGCCTTGCCGGAGCGACCATCAATTCACCGTAAGCGTTTACAAGAAGCGTGGGCAGTTCCAGATAAAGAGATGGCGGCAATGATCAATGCCGACGTATTAAATATTGTTGAAGCCACAGTTAACTTAGGCGCAGATCCGGCAAAGGCTCGCAGCTGGTGGCTCGGTGAAATCTCACGAATTGCAAATGACAAAGAAGTTGCTGTTGCAAATCTACCGATCACCCCATCTGATGTTGCCGAGATCGTTGCTTTAGTAAGTGCGGGGGAGTTAACTGACAAGCTTGCACGCCAAGTAATCGAAGGTGTCATAGCAGGTGAGGGTAAGCCAGCAGCAGTGATTGCGTCGCGCGGAATAAAAGTTGTTAATGATGATGGCGCGCTCATGGCTGCAATCGAAAAAGTTTGTAGCGAACAACCTGAGACTGCCGAAAAGATCCGCAATGGTCACTTACCAGCAGCTGGTGCATTAATTGGCGCAGTCATGAAAGAGACAAAGGGGCAAGCCGATGCCGCCCGTGTCCGAACTCTTCTATTAACTCACTTAGGCCAAGGCGAGTAGTTAGACTAGACACCATGTCAACGATGAAACCGCGCTCTGGATTAGTTACTGATGGTTTAGAGCGCGCACCTGCACGCGGCATGTTACGTGCCGTAGGTATGGGTGATGAGGATTGGGTTAAACCTCAAATAGGAATTGCGTCATCATGGAATGAAATCACTCCATGTAACTTATCTCTGGATCGTTTAGCTAAAGCATCTAAGCAAGGTGTCATCGATGCCGGCGGATTTCCTATGCAGTTCGGCACGATCTCTGTCTCTGATGGAATTTCAATGGGCCATGAAGGAATGCACTTCTCTTTAGTCTCACGTGAAGTGATCGCTGATTCAGTTGAAACAGTTATGCAGGCAGAACGCCTTGATGGAATGGTTACTTTTGCGGGCTGTGATAAATCACTTCCCGGAATGATGATGGCTGCAGCCCGTATTGATGTTGCAAGTGTTTTTGTCTACGCGGGTTCAACTTTGCCCGGACAAGTTGATGGAAAAGACGTAACGATTATTGATGCCTTTGAAGCAGTAGGTGCATGTGCGCGTGGATTAATCACACAAGAACGCGTTGATCAAATTGAACGTGCCATTTGCCCAGGAGAAGGTGCTTGCGGTGGAATGTACACAGCTAACACGATGGCCAGTATCGGAGAAGCGATTGGCTTATCTCTTCCTGGTTCTGCTGCGCCACCAGCTGTTGATCGCCGACGCGATGCCTTTGCAGTTAAGTCTGGTGCTGCAGTTGTAGAACTTATTCGTATGGGAATTACGACCCGCGATATTTTAACTAAGCAGGCCTTTGAAAATGCAATAACTATCTTGATGGCTCTGGGTGGATCTACAAATGCAGTTCTGCATTTACTTGCGATTGCCCATGAGGCCGATGTTGATTTATCACTCAACGACTTTCATCGAATCGGATCTAAGGTCCCGCTACTGGGTGATTTAAAACCTTTCGGTCGCTTTGTGATGAGCGATATGGATAAAATCGGCGGAGTTCCCGTAGTTCTTAAAGCATTGCTAGAAGCAAAAATGCTGCACGGTGATGTATTAACTGTTACTGGAAAGACGATGGCAGAAAACTTAGCTGACATCAATCCACCAGATCCAGATGGTGAAATTTTGCGTGCTTCATCAAAGCCTTTATCTACCGATGTTGGAATAACAATTCTTGGTGGGTCGCTGGCACCAGATGGTGCAGTCTGTAAGACCGCTGGAATTGGGATCGATGTATTTGAAGGACCTGCACGAGTCTTTGAACGTGAGCAAGCCGCGATGGATGCACTTGAAAACGGAACTATCCAAGCCGGCGATGTTGTTGTGATTCGCTATGAAGGTCCAAAGGGTGGACCTGGCATGCGTGAGATGCTCATGATCACTGGCGCTATTAAAGGTGCAGGTCTTGGAAAATCTACGTTGCTCTTAACCGATGGACGCTTCTCCGGTGGATCAACTGGATTGTGCGTTGGACACGTTGCACCAGAGGCAGTCGATGGTGGCCCAATCGCGTTTGTGAAAGATGGCGACATGGTGCGCATCGATATTACAAAGCGATCCATGGACTTACTTGTTGACAGCCAGGAGCTAGAGGCCCGTAAAGTCGGCTGGAGCCCGCTGCCTCATAAATACACCCGTGGTGTTTTGCATAAATACTCCAAGTTGGTGGGCTCAGCATCTAAAGGCGCCGTCTGCGACTAACTGTTCAAATTGTGAGATGGGCATCTCACGTCTTGACTCAATCCATAAGCTGTTGGAGAATATAGCCATGTCAAAAGCATTAGTAGTGGTGGTGATTTAAAAGCGCGTGATCTAGCAATTCGATCGCGCGCTGCCCTCAGTTAATCTGAGGGTTTTTTCGTTTAATCACACCGCACCGAGCACGGAAGGAGATGGAAAATGAGTCAGATGAATGGAGCTAGTTCACTCGTCGCATCGTTAGAGGCTGCTGGCGTCGATGTGATGTTTGGAATTCCCGGTGGTGCAATTTTGCCCGCCTATGATCCAATCTTTTCAAGCTCAATCCGTCACATTCTTGTCCGTCACGAACAAGGTGCCGGTCATGCAGCAACTGGTTATGCCCAAGTCACTGGTCGAGTGGGAGTATGTATTGCAACTTCTGGTCCCGGTGCAACAAATCTTGTAACACCACTTGCCGATGCTGCAATGGACTCAGTTCCAGTCGTAGCGATTACCGGACAAGTTCCCTCGGTTGCAATTGGAACCGATGCATTTCAAGAGGCTGACATCCGTGGCATCACGATGCCATTTGCAAAACATAATTACTTAATAACCGATCCTGCTGATATTCCTCGCGCGATTGCCGAAGCTTTTCATATTGCAAGTACCGGTCGACCTGGTCCAGTTTTAGTTGATATTGCTAAAGACGCTCTGCAAAAAATGACCGATTTCGCATATCCAAGCTCAGTTTCACTGAAAGGCTACAAGCCAAAGCTTGCACCTGATGCACAATCAATCATCGATGCTGCAGATTTGATTACACAATCTAGTAAGCCTGTCTTCTATGTTGGCGGCGGCGTTATTAAAGCTAATGCCTCACGTGAATTAATAGAGCTCGCCCAGCTACTAGGTGCGCCGGTAGTTACAACGCTTATGGCACGCGGTGCTTTTCCAGATAGTCATCCGCTCAACCTTGGAATGCCTGGAATGCACGGAACTGTGGCCGCCGTTACTGCGCTTCAAAAATCAGATTTACTTATTACCCTCGGCGCGCGCTTTGATGATCGTGTAACTGGAAAGCTTTCAACTTTTGCAGTTAATGCAAAGGTTATTCACGCAGATGTTGATCCAGCCGAAATCGGTAAGAATCGCTTTGCCGATGTTGCAGTCCTTGGTGATCTTAAACATTCCATCGCGGCATTGATTCCTGCAGTTAAAGCTGCCCTAGCTAAGAATCGCCCCGATTTAACTGCATGGTTGCGACAGATGAATTCACTGAAAGCAACATATCCACTTGGCTATGACGTACCTAAAGATGGATCACTTGCACCGCAATATGTTATTGAGCGCTTAGGAAAAATATCTGGGCCGGAAACTATTTTTGCAGCCGGTGTTGGACAACATCAGATGTGGGCATCGCAGTTTGTCTCCTATGAGAATCCACGCACATGGCTTAACTCAGGTGGCTTAGGAACTATGGGTTATGCCGTACCTGCTGCCATGGGGGCCAAAGTTGGTGCACCGGATACAACTGTGTGGGCAATCGATGGTGATGGCTGCTTCCAAATGACTAATCAAGAGTTAACAACGTGCGCACTCAACAACATTCCAATCAAAGTAGCGATTATAAATAATGAATCACTTGGAATGGTTCGCCAATGGCAGACATTGTTCTACGAAGGTCGATATTCAAACACGAGCCTTGAATCTAAGCGCATTCCTAACTTTCCCATGTTGGCTGATGCTATGGGCTGCGTAGGTTTGAGTTGTGATCGTCCAGAAGATGTTGATGCAACGATTGAAAAAGCCATGAGTATTAATGACCAACCTGTGGTTGTTGATTTCCGTGTAGCGCGCGATGCAATGGTGTGGCCAATGGTGGCAGCCGGTGCTTCAAATGATGACATCATGATTGCGCGTGAAACCGCGCCTGACTGGGATTCACAGGAGTTATAAAATGGCCCAACACACCCTCGAAGTAATCGTCGAAAACTCTCCCGGCGTTTTAGCCCGCGTGGCTGGCCTGTTTTCACGTCGTGCCTACAACATCGAGCGTTTATCGGTTGGTCCAACCGATAACCCAGAGACCTCTAAAATGGACATCGTAGTTAACTTAGATGGCCATGCATTAGAGCAAGTAATTGCTCAGCTGGACAAGTTAATCAATGTAATCGCGATCAAAGAGATCGTGCCTAACACAGCTCAACCAATTGTTCACGACACACAACCCGACTACCAGAACTAATAAGGAGAAATACCGTGGCAGCAACGATGTATCACGAAGAGGATGCCGATCTATCAATCATCCAGGGTCGCAAAGTCGCGATTATCGGTTACGGCTCACAAGGACACGCACACGCACTCAACTTGCGCGATAGCGGAGTCGATGTTCGCGTCGGTTTAAAAGATGGTTCGCCATCTCGCGCAAAAGCAGAAGCTGAAGGCTTGCGTGTTGTTAGCGTTGCAGAAGCCGTTAAAGAGGCAACTGTCATCATGATTTTGGCACCTGACCACGTTCAGCGCCACATTTATACAGATTCAATTCTGCCTAACCTTAAAGATGGTGACGCACTTCTATTTGGTCATGGATTTAATATTCGCTTTGGTTACATCAAGCCATCAGCATCAGTAGATGTGTGCATGATTGCACCTAAGGGTCCAGGCCACTTAGTGCGTCGTGAGTTTGTTGCTGGCCGTGGAGTTCCAGTCATCGTTGCAGTTGAACAAGATTCAACAGGCAGCGCTTGGCCATTAACCCTGTCATATGCACGTGCAATCGGTGGACTACGTGCCGGTGGAATCTTGACTACCTTTACTGAAGAGACCGAGACAGATCTATTTGGTGAGCAATCAGTTCTTTGTGGTGGAGCATCACAGCTGGTTATGTACGGTTTTGAAACTCTTACCGAAGCTGGTTACCAGCCAGAGGTTGCATACTTTGAATGTCTCCATGAGTTAAAACTCATCGTTGATCTTATGTATGAAGGTGGAATCGCTAAGCAGCGCTGGTCAGTCTCAGATACTGCTGAATTCGGTGATTATGTTTCAGGACCTCGCGTGATCGATCCACACGTGAAAGAGAATATGAAGGCTGTTCTAGCTGATATCCAAAGCGGAGCTTTTGCTAAGCGCTTTATCGATGATCAAGAGGCTGGCGCACCTGAATTTAAATCACTTCGCGCTAAGGGTGAGACACATCCCATTGAGGCTGTTGGCCGTGAACTTCGCAAGATGTTCTCATGGATGAAGCAGTCAAAGGCCGATGATTATCAAGAGGGAAGCGCAGCGCGTGGCTAAACCTATTGTCTTAATTGCAGAGGAGTTAAGCCCAGCAACGCTAGAAGCCCTTGGCCCAGATTTCGAGGTCGTCAACTGCGACGGAGCAAATCGTGCCGAACTTCTAGCGGCACTTGCTAAGGGAGTAGATGCTGTATTAATTCGTTCGGCGACAAAGATGGATGCCGAAGCGATTGCTTCAGCAAAAGGTTTAAAAGTAATTGCTCGCGCAGGTGTTGGCTTAGATAACGTAGATATTCCTGCAGCAACTGCAGCGGGCGTGATGGTCGTAAATGCACCAACGTCTAACATCGTTAGTGCTGCCGAACTTGCAATCTCTTTATTGCTGGCTTCGGCACGCTTTATCTCACCAGCTCACGCTGCTTTGCGAGATGGAAAGTGGGCACGGTCAAAGTACACAGGTGCTGAGTTATTTGAAAAAACTTTAGGCATTGTCGGGTTTGGTCGTATTGGCCAGTTAGTTGCTCAACGTATGCAGGCATTTGGCATGGATGTCATTGCCTATGATCCATATTTACAACCAGCACGTGCTGCCCAATTAGGCGTTCGCTTAGTAGATCTTGATGAACTATTGCGCACAGCAGATTTCATTACCATTCATCTACCAAAAACCAAAGAGACCGCAAACTTAATTGGCGTTGAAGCTTTGAAAAAAGTAAAGCCAGCGGTTCGAATCGTTAATGCTGCACGCGGGGGAGTGCTCGATGAAGCTGCTCTCTATGATGCAATCGTTGAAGGACGAGTTGGCGGAGCAGGTCTTGATGTTTTTGCTAGCGAACCATGCACGGATTCACCGTTGTTTACTCTCGATAAAGTCGTTGCAACTCCGCATTTAGGTGCATCTACGGATGAGGCCCAAGAGCGAGCAGGAATCGCAGTCGCTGTTTCAGTGCGCAAAGCCTTAGCGGGCGAGCTTGTTCCAGATGCTGTCAATGTTAAGGGAGGCGTGATTGCCGAAGAGATTCGACCAAGTCTGCCGCTTGTTGAAAAGATGGCACAGATTGCAACCGAGCTTTTGAATGAAGTCCCAGTCACTATGGAAATTCAAGTTCGTGGTGAGATTGCAGTTCATGACTCATCTATCTTGGCGATAAGCGCACTCAAAGGGGCACTCATTGCAGTTGGCGCAGAAGAGGTTACTTACGTCAACGCTCCTGGCCTTGCAAACGATCGCGGGATGACATCAAATGTTACGACGACTGCAGATAGTGCTGAATATCGCTCAATGATTTCTCTGCGTGCGGCAACTGGAAGTGGAAAAGCAATAACTGTTGATGGAACGTTGATGGGAATCAAGCAGACTCAAAAAATTATTGCTATTGATTCATTCTCACTTGATCTTGCACCCACTGCACATATTCTCTTTTTGCGTTATATCGATCAACCAGGTGTAATCGGAACTGTTGGTCATACTCTCGGTCAAGCTCATATCAACATCGCTGGAATGCAAGTTGCACGAAGTGGTGCTGGTGGAAAAGCTTTGATGGCACTCACCGTTGACTCTGATGTCAGTGAGGATATTTTGGCAAGGATAAAGAAAGAGACAGGTGCGGAATCCGTTCGCGCAGTTGTCTTGGTGGATTAATGAGCACAATTAACTTAGCCGTGATCGCCGGCGATGGCATTGGACCCGAGGTTGTTAATGAAGGTCTCAAGGTTTTAGATGCGGTATCTAAAAAATATGGAATCACTTTCAAAAAAACCACCTATGATTTAGGTGCAGGTTTCTGGCATCGAACAGGTGAAGTTTTACCTGATGCAACTCTGGCTGAACTTGCCACCAAAGATGTTATTTTGCTTGGCGCAGTGGGAGATCCAACTGTGCCTAGCGGAGTTCTAGAGCGCGGTTTATTACTAAAGCTCCGCTTTGCCTTTGACCATTACATCAATTTGCGCCCAGCCCGCTTGATGCCTGGAGTCACCGGTCCGCTTGCAACTAAGGCTCCCATCGATTTTATCGTTGTCCGTGAAGGTACCGAAGGCCCTTACGTGGGAGCCGGTGGAGTTCTTGCAGAAGGTACTGATGCTGAAATTGCAACGGAAGAGAGTTTAAATACTCGTCGTGGTGCCGAGCGTGTTATTCGTGATGCATTTGAACGTGCACTCAAGCGAGATCGCAAAAAACTAACCCTTGTGCATAAGAACAATGTACTGACACGCGCCGGTGGTCTGTGGACTCGCACTTTTAACGAGGTCGCAAAAGAATATCCAACCGTCACTACAGATTACTTACATGTTGATGCCGCATCGATGTTTTTTGTTACTAATCCAGAACGCTTTGACGTAGTTGTTACTGATAACTTATTTGGTGACATCTTGACCGACATCGCTGCGGCTATTTGTGGCGGCATTGGATTAGCAGCATCAGGCAATATCAATCCAACACGCACGTTTCCTTCAATGTTTGAGCCAGTGCATGGTTCAGCACCTGATATCGCGGGCAAGAACATCGCTGATCCCACCGCAACAGTTATGTCAGTTGCCATGATGTTGGACCACTTGGGTTATCCCGACGCTGCCCGTGACATTGAACGCGCAGTAGCTAATGACCTTTTGGTTCGCGGCGATAAGAAGCGAAGCACAACAGAAGTGGGAGATGCGCTAGTCGCAGCGCTATAAGACCATGAAAATCTCACTCAATCCACATGCCAAAGATGCAGCAACGCGTGATGCACTTGTTGCCGAAGGTGGTTTTGGTAAGTACTACACCGACCACATGGTTGTGTGCGAGTGGAGTGAAAAAGATGGTTGGGGAGAACCTGAGCTAAAACCTTATGGCCCAATCTCTCTTGATCCAGCAACTGCGGTCTTTCATTATGGTCAGGAAATCTTTGAGGGAATGAAGGCTTACCGCCAACCAGATGGTGGCATTGCACTATTTCGCCCGGACGCTAACGCCAAGCGTTTTGCTAAATCAGCGGCCCGCTTAGCTTTGCCGGAGATGCCAGAGGCACTTTTCCTTGAAACCGTTGATACTTTGCTCAAACACGATGGCGGATGGGTTCCACATAAAGTTGGTGAAGCTCTTTATATTCGTCCGTTCATGATTGCGACCGAAGTTGGTTTAGGCGTCCGACCATCTAATAAAGCTTTATATATGTTGATTGCTACTCCAGCAGGTGCCTACTTTGATCCATCAAAGGCAGTGTCTGTATGGATTTCAACCGAGTACGTACGCGCAGCACAAGGTGGAACCGGTGAGGCTAAGTGCGGTGGAAACTACGCAGCATCACTCATCGCACAAAAAGCTGCGGCTGCACAGGGTTGCGATCAAGTTGTGTGGATTGATGCCAAAGAGCGTAAATGGGTTGAAGAGATGGGTGGCATGAACCTTTACTTTGTTAAAGGCAGCGGTGCTGATGCCCAAGTAATTACTCCACAACTCACTGGAACCTTGTTGCCGGGAATTACTCGCGATTCAATTTTAAGTGTAGCTAAAGATTTAGGCTACAAAACAGCTGAGGTCATGCTCAGTGTGGATGATTGGCGCGATGGTGTTGCCTCAGGTGAGATCACCGAGATTTTTGCATGCGGAACTGCAGCAGTTGTGTCACCAGTAGGTCAAGCGAAAAGCGCGATGGGTACATGGGTAACTGGTGATGGTGAACCTGGAAAAATCACGATGCAGATTCGAAATGCGCTATTAGCGATTCAACATGGCACTGCACCAGATACACATAATTGGATGAGTGCGGTTAAATAAATGCCAGTTTCAGATGCCTTTCATATCTATGACACAACGTTGCGCGATGGCGCACAGCAAGAAGGTCTTAATCTCTCTGTTCATGACAAGCTAGCAATTGCACGTCACTTAGACGATCTGGGTGTTGGCTTTATTGAGGGCGGATGGCCAGGTGCTAATCCAAAAGATACTGAGTTTTTTGCGCGCGCCAAGAAAGAACTGGTATTAAAAAATGCAACCTTCGTTGCTTTTGGTGCAACCCGCCGGCCACACGTAAAAGCCGCCGATGACGTACTTCTGGGTGCACTTCGCGATAGCGGAGCCCCTGCCGTCACCTTGGTTGCTAAAGCCTTTGATCGTCACGTTGATTTAGCGCTTAAGACAACATTGGATGAAAATCTAGAGATGATTCGTGATTCAGTCACGCATTTAATTTCCGAGGGTCAGCGAGTCTTTTTAGATGCTGAACATTTCTTTGACGGCTATCGAAGCAATCGCGCCTATGCGTTGGAAGTTGTGCGTGTTGCTGCTGAAGCTGGCGCTGATGTTATTGCGCTATGCGATACCAATGGCGGCATGCTTCCCGACGAGCTATCCCAGGTTGTTCATGATGTTTTAAGCGCAAGCTCTGCCCGACTGGGTATTCACTGTCATAACGACACGGGATGCGCAGTGGCAAACTCAATGGCCGCTGTTGCTGCTGGCGCAACTCATGTACAGGGAACACTTAATGGTTATGGCGAACGAACCGGTAATGCAGACCTAGTGACGATCATTGCAAACCTTGAATTAAAAAAGCAGCAACTAGTCTTGCCTAAAAATGCATTACGTGAAGCGTTTAGAATTTCACATGCAATTGCTGAAGTGACAAACGTTTCTTCGAGTGCCCGCCAACCATACGTAGGTGTGTCTGCTTTTGCTCATAAAGCGGGCCTACATGCCAGCGCAATAAAAGTAGATCCATCGCTTTACCAACACGAAGATCCATCTTCGGTTGGAAACGATATGCGTATGTTGGTCAGCGACATGGCCGGACGCGCTTCAATTGAATTAAAGTCTCAAGAACTTGGCGTTGATTTAGGCGGCGATAAAGCGCTGATTGGACGCATCGTTGATCGCGTTAAAGATATGGAGTCACGCGGATTTACTTTTGAAGCCGCCGATGCCTCATTCGAACTTTTGGTACATGAAGAAATTAATGGCAAGCGCCCAACGTTTTTCACGATTGAACACTGGTTAACAACGGTAGAGCGAGCCGAAGATCACAGCATTCTCACTAAGGCGCAAGTGACTGTAACGGCCATGGGTAAGCAGATTATCTGTAGCGGAGTTGGAAATGGTCCAGTAAACGCCTTTGATAACGCGCTTCGAACCGGCTTGCAACAGTTATACCCAGAGCTCGAGGTTCTTGAATTAACCGATTACAAAGTTCGCATTTTGGAAGGGCGCTTAGGAACTGGCGCTATTACCCGCGTATTGGTTGAAACCACTGATGGCAAAGGCGAATGGAACACGGTAGGTGTTCATGAAAATGTTATTGCCGCATCTGCCATGGCACTCGAAGACGCGTTAACGTTTGGATTACTACGACAGGGACGCAAACCCGAGTAAGATAGCTTAAGCGCCAGAGTTTTCAGCGTGGTGCTTTTTGTAAATTATCGAAGCTTCTTCACGACCCGTACATTGTAAGTAAGCATAAATCTTGATCGTTTCTTGCCTGATGGTTGATTCAGAATAGCCAAGAAGCTCACCAATGGTGGAGTTTGTGCGGCCCTCGCTCATCAATTTGAGAATTAACTCATGCCGTTCATTGAGCTTATTAATTACATTGTGGGTAGGTGAATACGTGCCATGAGGTTTAGTGCCCGCTTGCACAGCCCTCATTACTTCTTGTTGATATACGTGCAAGGAAAAGACACTGCCAACAGCCCTTAGAAATGAATCAAGTTCTGTTGTGGGAGAAAGTTCGGGCATACAGAAGATTCCGATCGCAGCTACAGGGGTTCCAGCTTTTTCAACCGGGAAGCAGACAAAACTCTTTTCAGGATCGGTAAAGGCAATGGAGTTAAGAAAGATGTACTCACTAGGCCAGGACGGGAGAGTGTTAATCCATACCGACTTACGAGATTTAATGCAGTCGTTAATCGGTGTTACTTCTCGTAAATCGTAACTATCTGGATATATATTTCGAGCCAATAGACTTGCGCCAGATCGTGCAACGCTTTCGACGGTGCCTTCAGAAGAAAGCTCAAAGAGAAATATAGAGCTTGCATCAAGTGGCCTTAAAACACGCAAAACCATGTAAGCAAGAATCTCATCTATTGTGTGATTCTTGCTTTCAAGATGAGTAATGAAATCAGAAACCTGATCGAGATAGAGTCCCATTTTTACATGGCAACCTTTGAATCTTGCGTGCGTTTCTCACGATAAATCTCCGACGCTTCTTCACGTCCATGACAGTTAAGAGTTGCAAATATCCTTATTGTCTCTTGTCTAATCGTGGACTCTGAATAACCAAGAAGTTCTCCGATACCCGAATTTGTACGTCCCTCACTCATCATTTTCAGAATCAAGCTTTGGCGCTCAGTGAGCTTTGTGTTCTCATTAGCGATCTGCCCAATTCTTTGCCTGACAGGGATGCTTCGCGTGTCAGGTGCAGCATCCTTATTTGAAAACAGTTGCAGTGCAAAGATATTTCCAATCGCTTTAAGAAATGCAGTAATTTCAGCATCTGGGTGTATTACAGATTTACCGAAGATTCCAATCACCGCAATTGGTGTTCCACATTTTTCAATTGGAAAACAGAAGAATGTCTTTTCGCCTGTCTTATATTCTAAATCTTTCAAGAGAGGATATTCATCTGGCCATTGTGGCAAGGTGTTTATCCATACAACGCTTCGATTGCGTATGGCATCTGTGAGGGGATATTTGGCACGCAAGTCATACACGCCTGGGTAATTATCCTTAGTTCCCCGTCCAATTCCAAAGCTTGCTATATCCGAAATGATATTTTCACTGTTGAGTTCAGAGACAAAAGCTGAAGTTGTATCAAGAGGAGCCAATACCCGCAAGACCATATGGGCCAGTACTTCATCTAGTGTGTGGTCTTTGACCGATAAAAACTCAACGAACTCACATACGGAAGGTAAGAACACGAGGATCTCCAAAATCTCCGATACAAGTAATCGGTCCGTGGAGGTAGCGTTCATCGAAACGCCCCTCACCTGCTGTTCTAACCCTAAGGTGGGGCACTGACAAAAGTGAAACGATTGCCCTCTGATTTCGGTCTAAGACCAGTCCGAAAATGCCCAGTTACGGGTGCTTTCCAGTCCGTTACCGAACTCTGAGAGTTACCACTCGATAAATTCTCTGTCGCGTCATAGTCCGGGCATTGACTGAAACAAATGATGAATCTAATTCAAAATTCACTCGAAGTCATTAATCAGCAATTGATTAATGTTTAAACCGGAGTCGAAGTCATGTTAAATATTAATTTTAATAATTTGTTTAATGGAAATTTAATTAAGAAAACACTACGTGCTTTATCCGTAGTGATTTTTGCGATGCTGTTCGGCGCTATCGGCGCATCACAAGCGCAAGCAATTCCTGACACTTACGTTTCTGCTTTTTCTGTTGCAGGCCAAGTGGGATCAACTGTCGATGACACTGCTCGCACTGTTGCGATAACAGTTCCTGCCGGAACAAATGTGACTGCTCTGGTTGCAACTTATACCGAAGCTGGCGTCGGTTTTTTTAGAACGTATACGCCTGGATCTGGATATTCCAATTATATAACTTCAGGTTCTACCGCAGTTGATTACACGGATCCTGTTGAACTTTACGCAGTTAATGGTGCCGGAAGCGGGGCTCGAACCTTTACTGTCACTGTTTCTTTCGAAGCCGTAAACCTCAACTCACCAACAAATATTGTTTCAAGTGGTGGCTCCGTTGCTGGTTCAATTAAAGCAACGTTTACACCTTCTTCAAATGCTGCCGTAGGACAAACCTACACAGCAAAGGTTTATAGCGATGCTGGTCTTACAACCCAGGTGGGTTCAGGCATTAGTAATTACGTGAGTGGTGACGACATAACTTCAGCATCAACCGGTGCAGGAAATATTACTGGTGGAACTACCTATTACGTAACAATCACAGCTGATGCATCAGTTGGATATACAGCATCAATTGAATCTGCAGCAGGTTCTGCCAGCGCACACCAGACAACTCTGCCTACTCCAGCTACACCAACAATTTCAGGTGACACAGGGGCGGGTTCTTTAAAAGTTACATTCACGGCAGATCCAAACGCTGCAAGTTCCACTGTCAAGATCTATTCAAATGCAGATGGCGCTATTGGGCACCTTATAAAGACAATTGCCAGTTATACGTCAGATGATGCCATCATTGAGTCCGGTGTAATTCTTGGCGGTACAACTTATTATGCAACCGTTACTTCAATAGGTAATGGGACTGACTACCTCAATTCATCTGAATCAAATACTTGGAGTGGTGCAGTAGCTACGCAAGTGCAACTTTCACAACCTTCTGCACCAACTATTGCTGCAGGCGGTGCTGTAGGTACAGTGAAAGTCACTGGTCTACCAGCTGATGCCAATGCTTCAAGCTACAGAGTTGATATCTATGCCAGCTCAAATTCAGGTTTAGTGAAAACCGTGAATAATTATCTTTCTGGTACTGACATTTCCGGAATTGGTATCAATGGTGGCTCTGATTACTACGCAACCGTTACATCCATTGGCACAGGAGTTGATTACACCAACTCAATTCCTTCTTCTACATCAGGTTTTGCCACCGCGGTTCGGTCGGCTCGACCAGACACGCCAACAATGACTTCGGGAAATGGATCATTAACTAATAATTCAACTCCAACTTTCACAGTTCCCGGCTCTGCTGCGGGAACGATGGAGTTTTTCTTAAACGGAGTATCGATAGGACAAACAACCTACTTCGATGCTGGTGTTTATAATTTCACTCCTGAGCATTCTATTAGCTCAGGCAACATCACTGCCGTCTATACAGATACCAGTGGGCATGTCTCACTTGCATCGGCAGTTGCATTGGCAATAACAATCGATACAACTGCACCTACTGCACCTGTCATCACTTCACCCTCAGTCGGCGCATCAACAAGTGATTCAACGCCAACAATCAGTGGAACAGCTGAAAACGGGGCAACCGTAAATGTCACCATTGATGGTGCATTCATGGGTGCCGCTACTGCCGATGGATCGGGTAGCTGGACATTTACCGTAGCAGGTTCGGATTTTTTGCCGGAGGGTTCTCACACTATTTCCGCAACTGCAGTCGATGCCGCTGGCAATACTTCTAGCAATACTTCTGTCGGGATCACGATTGACAGTGTTGGACCTGTTGTCACTGGAGCATCAATCGTCCTTACAGATAGCGCACTAAAGATCGGTGAGACCTCACTTGTCACCTTTACCTTTAGTGAGAAAGTAACAAATTTCTCTAAATTAGATGTTACCGCTCCATCGGGAACTCTCGGAAATGTCTCCTCAAGTGATGGTGGTCTTACTTGGACAGCTACCTTCACGCCAACAGCGGCAACTAATGACATTTCAAACGCAATTAGTCTTGATTTAGCTGATGTGACTGACTTGGCAGGCAATGTGGGTACTGGGCCGGTAATGTCGAGCAACTATGTTGTGGAAACAACTTCTCCAACTATTGTCTCAATCGTCTTGGCAGATAGCGCACTCAAGGCTGGGGAGACCTCACTGGTCACTTTCACCTTTAGTGAGGCAGTAACTGGGTTTACCAATGACGATCTAACGATTCCTAATGGAACTCTTAGCGATGTTAGTTCATTAGATGGCATTACTTGGACAGCTACCTTCACACCAAATGCTGAAGTAACTGAGGCAATAAATGTGATCACAGTTGATGAGACTGCGGTCGCCGATGCTGCTGGCAATGCCGGTGTTAGTACTACCGATTCAGCTAACTTCACAATTGATACAGTTCGACCAACTGTCTCAATCGTCTTAGCAGATAGCGCACTCAAGGCTGGGGAGACCTCACTTGTCACCTTCACCTTTAGCGAGGCAGTAACTGGATTTACCAATGCCGATCTAACGATTTCTCATGGAACACTTGGAACTGTTGATGCAGCTGGTGGTGGCACTACATGGACAGCCACCTTTACACCAACAGCTTCAATAACTGAGGCAACAAATGTGATCTCGGTTGACCTAACTGGAGTCACCGATGCTGCTGGCAATGCCGGCACTGGTACTAGCGATTCAGCTAACTTCGAAATCGATACAGTTGCTCCAACTATTACAGCTTTTTCTACAACTACCGCCGCCGCCGCTTATAGAGCTGGGGAAGCTATAAATATCACTGCAACTACTAGTGAAGATATCGCTGGCGGAACAATAACTGTCACTTTGGATACTAACCAAACTGTCTTATTGACTAAGGCAACTTCAACTACTCTGACAGGAACTTACACAGTTGGAGTAGGTAAAACTTCAGCTGGTTTGACTGTGGTTTCATTTGTACTGACAAATGCTCCAACAGATTTTGCAGGTAATGCAATGACGGGAACAACTGTTCCAGGCACAAACATTTCTGGAATTGTTATTGATACAACAACTCCTGCAGTTCCTACAAATGTCTCTCCGGCTGATACTTCAACAACAACTGACACGACTCCGCTAATTAGCGGAATGGGCGCAGAAGCAAGTGGCCATGTATATGTGAGCATTGATGGTGGTACATGGCAATCCGCTAATTATTCAGATCCTGGTGCCTGGGACTTCACACCAGCATCTCTGGCACTCGGCTCACACACATTTATAACACGCCAAATAGATTTAGCTGGCAACGTATCGGCCGAGAGTTCAACCATTACATTTTATGTTCTTGAAGCCTTATCAACACCAGGGCTAGCAACAGTCACAGGTGGTTCAACATCAGGTTCTATTCACGTAAACGTGGCGGTAGTTCAAAATGCAACCAGCTACACGGTAGATGTGTATAAAACTGCAGATAATACGCAAGTTGGTTCTTCTCATACTTCCTTTACCAATGGTGATATAACTGGCTTGGTAGCAGGAACAAGCTACTACGTGAAAGTGACTGCAATTGGTTCGCACATCTCCGGATATGCAGATTCAGCACAATCAGAAGCCTCTCAACCTGCATTGGCAACGCAGACTCTATATATTCCAACTAACGTGGCTGCAGTTGCTGGTGATACAGCTGGTTCAATAAAAGTTACATTCACAGAACCAACGAATGCTGCCGTCGGACAAAGCTACAAAGCCAAGGTTTATAGCGATGCTGGTCATACAATCCAAGTGGGTTCAGACATTAGCAATTACGTAAGTGGTACGAACATAACTTCGGCATCAACCGGTGCAGGAACTATCACTGGTGGAACCACGTACTACGTAACAGTAACGGCAGTTGCTTCAACAGGTTATGTGGCATCTGCCGCATCTGCTGCGGCATCGGCTGCTGCAACACAGGTTCAATTAACTAGTCCAAGCGGATTCACATTAGCTGGTGGAACAACTGCGGGATCGCTCAAGATTACTGGGCTAACTCTGGGTAATGCCACAAGCTTTACTGTCAAGATTTATGACGATGCAGCTGGTACCAACCAGGTTGGAAGCACAATTACCACCTATGACTATGCAGGTGAAGCAAACATCACAGACGCTGCAATTCATGGCGGAACCACATATTACGCCACTGTTACTGCCGTTGGTTCTGGTGGAAACTACACAACTTCATCACCTTCAGCTGTTTCAAGTGGAGCCGTTGCGTATCAAGCACAATTGATTGCACCTGCAGCCGCCGGTAGCGATCCAGCACTTGCGGGTGGTTCGGTTGTCGGAAGTCTTTCGATGAGCACGAACTACGAGTTGAGTGGGGGCGCAACAGGTGTGACTGTCAGAATTTATTCGGCTGATGGTTCTACATTAATTAAGACAGTGACCAGTTACACCGCCGGCACCGATATCACCGATTCTGCCATTCATGGTGGAACCACATATACCGCCACGGTCACTTTCACCTCAACAAGTTCGAATTACGTGGAATCTGCAGCTACACCTGCGCACACATCTGCCGTAGCTAAAAGACCTTCTACACCTAGTACACCTTGGTTATACGTCGGAACCGATTTCTCCGATGGATCTACTAAGACGCATGACAGTACGCCAAGACTCGATTCCACTGGTACTAGCGGATACGCTGCCAGTACTTTTATCTACTACATAGACAATGGTGTCTCTATTACTTCATTTTCGGCAGGTTCTTTAGTTGGTGCAGGACACGTTACTGGCGAACCATCTGCGCTAGCCGACGGTGATTATTCAATCTGGGTAATTCAAACTCTAACCGGGGGTCACGTATCAAGTCCCTCAACAGCTTTCAGTTTTACTGTTGATACAACTGCACCTACTGCACCTTCATTTACCGCAAGCCCAAGCGCCCAATCAAATGCTACTTCCGGAACAATCACATGGACACTGGGTGAAGCTGGCGGTATTGTCGAATGTAGTTTAGACAGTACGACCTGGAGCACGGGAACATGTACGACAAGGACTTCGTATAGCTACGGGCCGCTGGGAGCTGGATCCAAGGCCCTGTATGTCAGACAAACTGACGCTACCGGAAACATCAGCAGTGTTTCATCGGTTTTATGGACAATCGATACAACTGCACCTACTGCACCTGCCATTGCTGGGGGAAATCGTTCTACAAGTGATTCAACGCCAACAATCAGTGGAACAGCAGAGGCAAACTCCACAGTTAAGATCTATGAAGGTTCAAATCTGATCATCACTACAACAGCTGATGGTTCAGGTAATTGGAGTGCATCGCCTGTTGTTGCATTAACCAATGGCGTTACCTACACGCTCACAGCTAAGGCAACAGATGCTGCCGGAAATGAATCCTCAGCATCTACACCTGTTGCAATTACCATTGATACAACTGCACCTAATGCACCTGCCATCATTTCACCCTCAGTCGGCGCATCAACAAGTGATTCAACGCCAACAATCAGTGGAACAGCTGAAAACGGGGCAACCGTAAATGTCACCATTGATGGTGCATTCATGGGTGCCGCTACTGCCGATGGATCGGGTAGCTGGACATTTACCGTAGCAGGTTCGGATTCTTTGCTGGAGGGTTCTCACACTATTTCCGCAACTGCAGTCGATGCCGCTGGCAATACTTCTGGCAATACTTCTGTCGGGATCACGATTGATACAACTGTACCTGATGCTCCAGCAACACTTATTCTTGCTGCAGCAAGTGATACCGGTTCATCTAGCACTGATGGAATCACATCGTTGCAAACTTTGGTATTTACCGGAACTGCAGAGCCTTCCTCAACTGTTCAGCTTTACAAAGATGGCGTCGCCACTGGCAGTCCTTGTATAGCAGATGCAGTCACGGGTGCGTTTAGTTGCACCACGGGGCTATTGGCTGCAAACAACCCGTACAGACATTACGCCGGTCCAGCTAACGCCCCTTACTCAATTACTGCGAAGGCCACTGATGCCGCATCCAATACTTCAAGTGCATCTTCAGGAGTTGCTCTATTGGTCGATACTGCAAAATGGGCACCACGTCTACATTCTTCTCACTTGCTAAAAAACAACAGCGGTAACGCATTAGCAGCGGCTGATGAAGCAGGGTCTATATATATTGTAGATTCCTCGGTATCGCCAACCCAGGTCAGTGATATTACTGGTCTAGCTGGTAGTCGCTGGAACGTAATGACAGTGGGTAACTTTGACGTCTACCAATCTCCAGAGCTAACTGGACTAGCAGATGGTTCATATAAAGCGTATGTTCTTGATATTGCCGGGAATCTCTCAGGTGCGTCGTCCGCTACGCTCATCATAGATTCCACTCCACCGAGCGCCCCAACCCTCTCCCTTGCTACAAGTAGTGATTCTGGAACATCAAATAGCGACGGAATTACATCTACTAGAACATTGACATTTACAGGAACAGCAGAGGCAGCCTCGATTGTTCAGTTATATGCAGACGGTGTTGCAACTGGAAGTAGTTGCACCACAAGTGGCGGTGGGGCATTTAGTTGCACCACAGACCAGTTAAGTGCAGATGCTGCTTACACGATCACCGCCAAAGCATGGGATGCCGTGCCTAATACCTCCGTTGCATCGACGGGTGTTGCAATTACGATTGATAACACAGTCCCAACTGTTTCAATCGTCTTAGCAGATAGCGCACTCAAGGCTGGGGAGACTTCATTGGTCACCTTCACCTTTAGTGAGGCAGTGACTGGATTTAGTAATGCCGACATAACGATTCCTAATGGAACTCTCACAGATGTTAGCTCTTTAGATGGTGGCACTGTATGGACAGCTACCTTCACGCCAACAGCCTCAATTTCTGACGCAACAAATGTGCTCACAGTTGCCGTCACAGGTGTTGCAGATATTGCTGGTAATGCCGGTGTTGGTACTACTAATTCAGCTAACTTCACAATCGATACGGTTCGACCAACTGTCTCAATCGTCTTAGCAGATAGCGCACTCAAGGCTGGGGAAACTTCACTTGTTACCTTCACCTTTAGTGAGGCAGTGACTGGATTTACCAATGATGATGTCACGGTTCCTAATGGAACACTCACAGCTGTTAGCTCATCAAATGGTGGCATTACATGGACAGCTACTTTCACACCAACGGCCTCTTTTGTTGCTGCTACGAATGTGATCACAGTTGCCGTCACTGGTGTTGCAGATCTTGCTGGAAATGTCGGCGTTGGTACTAGCGATTCAGCTAACTTCACAATCAAGACAACAGTCCCAACTGTTTCAATCGTCTTAGCAGATAGCGCACTCAAGGCTGGGGAGACTTCATTGGTCACCTTCACCTTTAGTGAGGCAGTGACTGGATTTAGTAATGCCGACATAACGATTCCTAATGGAACTCTCACAGATGTTAGCTCTTTAGATGGTGGCACTGTATGGACAGCTACCTTCACGCCAACAGCCTCAATTTCTGACGCAACAAATGTGCTCACAGTTGCCGTCACAGGTGTTGCAGATATTGCTGGTAATGCCGGTGTTGGTACTACTAATTCAGCTAACTTCACAATCGATACGGTTCGACCAACTGTCTCAATCGTCTTAGCAGATAGCGCACTCAAGGCTGGGGAAACTTCACTTGTTACCTTCACCTTTAGTGAGGCAGTGACTGGATTTACCAATGATGATGTCACGGTTCCTAATGGAACACTCACAGCTGTTAGCTCATCAAATGGTGGCATTACATGGACAGCTACTTTCACACCAACGGCCTCTTTTGTTGCTGCTACGAATGTGATCACAGTTGCCGTCACTGGTGTTGCAGATCTTGCTGGAAATGTCGGCGTTGGTACTAGCGATTCAGCTAACTTCACAATCAAGACAACAGTCCCAACTGTTTCAACTGTGAACTTTAGCCAAATTCCAACCAACGCGGCGAATAACACATTTGCAATTGGTACAACCGCAAAGGTTTCGGTGGTCTTTTCAGAAGCAGTTACTCAAACTGTTGCGAATAGCCGAATTCTTGTTCATCTTGGAGCAACAGATGTTTACTTCACATATCTTTCTGGAAGTGGAACCGACACCTTCGTTTACTCATACGTCATTCAAGTAGGTGACTTAGATGCAGACGGAATGTCGATCGCTGCCAATTCATTAAACGCCAACGGTGCAACTTTGGTTGACTCTGCTGGAAACGAAGTGACTCTTGCTCATGCTTTGCGCGCAACTGATGGAACGCAGAAGGTTGACGGTGTAATGCCAACAATTACTCAGGCATCCTTGAGCGATTACACACTTCTATACGGAGATGATGCCCCAACGTTAACTATTGTCTTCAGTGAGTGGGTTGACAACTTTACAGAAGCCGACCTGGTTTTGCTAGGTGGAGTTATCAGCGGGTTGACAACGTCTGATCACATCACATACACAGCTACATTTACTCCAACTGCTGATTCATACCAGGCAGAAACTAATCTCGGGGTAAGTTCAGATGTTCTAGATTATGCTGGCAACCATTGGATCCAAGGATTCGCCGGATATACAACTTATGTAATTGACACGATTCGTCCAGCTGTTACAAACGTGACTTCTGCCGCTACGAACGGAGCTTATCGAGCTGGAAATCTAATTCCAATTACAGTGACATTTAATCAGCCCGTTGTAGTCACAGGAACACCGTTACTGACTTTGGAAACTGGTAGTACTGACACCAAGGCAAGTTATGTTTCTGGAAGCGGAACAAATACGTTGACGTTTAACTACATCGTCCAGGGTAATGATCTTTCAACAGATCTAACTTATGTATCCATAGATTCTCTTGGACTTGGAGTTAGTGGTGCAAGCATTAAGGATGAGTATGGTTACAACGCCTCATGGTTGACTCTTGCCGCACCAGGACTTGCTGGTTCACTAGACCTAAATAAGAGCATTACGGTAAATGCAACTGCACCTACTGGACTATCTGTAACACCAGGTGCGGGTTCATTAACAATCTCATTTACAGCACCATCATGGGCAGCTTCTCAATATACATATGAGGTCTCAGCAGACAGTGGTATTACATGGGTGAGCATTACATCTGCAAGTACAAACGCAACTGTTTCAGGTTTGAGCAGCTCAAGTTCGTATCTAGTTAGAGTTGCAGGACAAGCACTTGTTCCAGATCTTGATACGGTAGGCGCTTACAAACTAGTTATAGGTGGTTACTTGTCATCTGGTTTGACTACATACACACCAACATCTGTTGCGGGTCCGCAAGGTCCGCAAGGTGGAATCGGAAACACCGGCCCAACCGGTGACACTGGTTCCCAAGGAGTCGCAGGATTAACAATTCTTAACGGAACGTCTGCGCCAACGTCACAAGGTGTCAATGGTGATTTCTATATCAACACAACTACCAACATGATCTATGGTCCAAAGGCTGGCGGAGTCTGGCCTTCAGGAGTGAGCTTGGTTGGTCCAACCGGAGTTGCAGGATTAACAATTCTTAACGGAACATCTGCGCCAACGTCACAAGGTGTCAATGGTGATTTCTATATCAACACAACTACCAACATGATCTATGGTCCAAAGGCTGGCGGAGTCTGGCCTTCCGGAGTGAGCTTGGTTGGTCCCAACGGAACCAACGGAACCAACGGAACCAACGGAACCAACGGAACCAACGGAACCAACGGAACCAACGGAACCAACGGAACCAACGGCTACACAATTCTTAACGGAACATCTGCGCCCGTAGATCAAGGTGTCAATGGTGATTTCTATATCGACACAG
>Ga0214919_10002225_pt1 | contig 30788 bp, 19 predicted proteins | sample LL1503_MetaG_FD_177994 | JGI IMG/M metagenome (GOLD analysis project Ga0214919, IMG submission 177994) | Freshwater microbial communities from Lake Lanier, Atlanta, Georgia, United States - LL-1503 | ecosystem: Environmental > Aquatic > Freshwater > Lake | place: USA: Georgia | collected... | reverse complement strand
TGTATAGGTGATATAATAGGGGTTAGTAATAATACCATGTATAAATTTATATGGTTAAAGGGAGAATATATGGCAACAGTAAATGTAGAAGTAAAAGTTGAAGCCCCAGGCCTATCTAGTGCCAATAATCAGGCTCAACAACTACATGACAGCTTAAAGGGTGCGGCAGCTGCTGCTGCAACTATCAGAATACCAATACCTGTACGTACTGCACAGGCTACTATGCCTGGTGCAGGTTCAACCGCCACAGACACTAATTTAAGCCGCGGAGTTGCGGGCGCAAGTGGCGCAAGTGGTAGAGACTTTGCAAAACAGGCACAAGGCCTTGGTGGGCTTGTTCACGTTTACGCTACATTTGCAGCCAACTTGTTTGCTGTAAGTGCTGCATTTGGTGCCCTATCTAGAGCTGCTGATACCACCAACATTATTAAGGGCCTAGATCAGCTGGGTGCAATTAGTGGCAGAAGTCTGGGTGGTTTAGCTAAACAAATGGTTCAGGCTGCTGATGGTGCTATATCTTTACGCGATGCTATGAGCAGTACAGCTATGGCAAGTGCATCAGGCATGAGCAGTGCCAATATTCTTAGGATGACTGAAGTAGCTAAAAAGGCCTCACTAGCATTAGGCAGAGATATGCCTGACTCTATGGATCGACTAACAAAGGGTATTGCTAAAGTACAACCAGAACTACTAGACGAATTAGGCATCATGGCCAGAGTTATTCCTAGTCAGGAGGCCTATGCTCGTCAGTTGGGTAAAAGCGTTAGTTCGCTAACTGATTTTGAGAAAAAACAGGCTTTTGCAAATGCTGTGTTAGAGGAAGGCGAAAAAAAGTTTGGCAATATACAGATAGATGCCAACCCCTACAGCAAGTTACTGGCATCAATGACTAATGTGGCCCAAACTGGTCTTGAGTTAGTTAATAAAGTATTGACGCCTATCTTAGATATACTATCTTCTAATCCTACTGCACTTGCAGCTGTAATGACTGCATTAGGTGTTATACTGTTAAAACAAGCTATACCTGCACTAGGACAGTTTAAACAGTCACTAGAAGATGCGGCTATTTTTGCAAATAAGAAAGCTCAAGAAGCGTTTCTTAATCAGCAATTAGCAAGCGGTAAATTAGATGATATTACATCTCAAAGTATTAAGAGAAAAGTAAGATTACAAGAAGACTACTATACAAAATTAGCTACTTTAGAGTCTAATAGTAGTAAATTTAGTACTGACACGCTTACTGCTTTAGGCACTGGATTAACAAAAAATCTTAAAACTACAACAGATGAGCAATTAAAGATATGGGCAACTAGAGCTAATACAATACAGGGTGCTAATGCTGCGGAAGCTGCCCTAATTAGAAATCAGATAGCAGGTGTTTTAGACTTAAGACGTATAAATAAAATTGCTACTGATGAAGGTGAAGCAACATCTGCTCGCAGAGTAAAATTAGCAGAGGGAGTACTCTCACAAGAATCTAATTTAAGAAGAGTATCAGAGACAGCAGATAAATCTGCCTCAAAAATCTATATAGCTGATCAGGCTAGAAAGATGCAGGCTACTGAGGGATTTGTTGCCGCTGTTAAAAATGCTTACGAAAATACAAAGTTAGCAGTAGCTAAAGGTACAGATATACCTACAAATGGACTAACTGCAGCAGGTGATGCTGCTGTTAGATTAGGTGGTAAACTTAATGCTATTGCAGGAGGTATAACGCTTATAGGTGTAACTATAAGGGCTGCTATAGCTTCTATAGGGTTAACTCTTGCTTCATTTTTACCTTGGTTAGAAGTTATAGGTCTAGTTGCGGTTGGTTTAATAACTCTACTTAGTTATCTATCTAATACTACAAAAGAATCTGAAGCAACATCTAAAGCTATGGATCTATTAAAAAGTTCCCTAGATACTGTAGATAAAACTTTAGAAACTATAAATAAAAAACCACTACTTGAACAACTATCAACTGAATCTGTTCAAGCTAAAGCCACTGCTCTTGCAGAACTAGTAGCATCAGCAAAATCTGCAGTAGAAAAAGCTAATATAGAATTAGAAAAAATGGGGCGAGTGTCAGGCAGTGTAAATTGGGTCAATAACTTTTTTGGCTATGGCGTTGCTAAAGGTTTAAATGAAGAAATTAGTAGTGTTGTTGTAAAAAGTTTTGAGGCACTAAATAAAGGACCAGCTCAAGTAGCGGCTCAAAAAGCAGTAGCCAATATTTTAGGTACAACTATAACAACTTCAAAACAACTTCAAGATGTTTTAAATAGTCTGCCTGCTCAGGGCAAAGGAGCAATATTAAGAATAATTCCAGCTTTACAACAAGTATCACAAGAATTTTCAGTTGGTGCTGCTAAAAGCACTGAACTTAGAGAAAGCTATATTCTAACTAATAAAATATTTGATGAATTTACTAATAGTTTAAAAGCCACAGATACTTACTCTAGACTTGGTACCGCTATGGTAGAAGACGCAAGTAAGTTAAGTATAGCTATACAAGACCCAATTTCTAGTTTAAATTCTATGCTAGAAGTAGTTACTGATATTAACAAGTTAAGATTATTTCCTGAAGATACAGCCGTAGAATTAATGGCTCAAACTGATGCATTAAAAACACTTCAATTACAGCAAGCAAATGCTGTACAATCTATAGCAGATACTAATGTTGAGATAGCTAAACTTAGCGAAAAACTTAATAAGACCCTGCCAGTTGGTACCTCTTTAGTACGGTTTATGATTGATCCTTTATTTATTAAAGAAATAAATGAAACAAAGCAAAAAATACAAGACCTAGAAAAGACAAAAACCATTGGGTTAGATATTATAGCCAGTATAACAACTAAAGCAGACCAATTAAAATCAGTATTTAATGCAGCTATATTAGAGCAATTCAAACTAGGAGCAAGTATAGTATCCTCAAGACTTGCCAAAGATTTTTCTGAAGCTAATTTAACTGTACAAAAAGGATTAGCCGGTATACTTGGTGATACTAAAGCAGGTATTATAATAAGGGCTAAAATAGAACAGCAAAGTATAGATGTACAACGACAATCTATTCAAACCCAGATAAGTTTAGTGGAAACAATGGAACATCTTACAGTTGAGATGGCTCTTCGCAGAATAATAGATGAAAGAAGGGACATAGAGGGTTCCCCCGGAGGTGCAAGTACTAACGATCCTAAGTTTACGCAACTACAAAAAGATGAGAAAAAATTATTAGCTAGAGAGGCAGATTTTAGTAAGCGTCCTAGTTATAAGGATACTTCAGCTAGTATGGGTCGTGGAGACATAGCTATAGACAAGGAAAGACTAGAATACTTATCAAAAATTGAGGGTTTTCAAGCAGCTATACAAAAACTTAATGCTACCAGCAGATTAGTAAATATTCAGAAAGTTATTGATCTAGAAAAAAAGGCTTATGCTGAAAAGAATAAAGCAACTCAAGAGGATTTAAAAGACATAGATGTACAAGTTTCAAAAGCAGAACTTTTAACTACTATTACTGGTTTAACTACAGCTGAATCACTTCAGAATAAACAGAATTTAGCAAATAATCGTATAAACCTTCAAACACAAATAGAAATTAATGATAAGAAGAGTGAGTTAAATACACTTGAATTAGTAGAATTAGAGTTTGCTAAAGCCAAAGATATTGAAGCATCTAAACTAACTAAGGCAGAAGCTGTCAGAGTTACTACAGAAATAAGTAGATTAGAGACCAGAAAAAGATTGGAACAAGATCAACAAAAAAATAATAAAGATACCTATGAGCAAAGTAAAGCAATATTTGAGGCACAACAACGTGTCCAAGATGCTATCTATGTTAGATTAGAACAATCACAATCAGTAGAAGAACAAAAAATAATAAATAATGAAAGTTTATTAGAACTACAGAAAGAACTTAATACACTTACTGATGTTAACTATATTACTAAAAAATCTAGCTTGGATCTAGATAACTTGCAATTGGCTGCACAAAAACAAATTGATTCAATTACTAAGAGTGCAAATTCTAAAATTGATCAGGCAGAGTTTAATATTGAGCAAATTAAAGCAAGAACTCAAGCGGGTGCAGCACAAACATCACAGTTAGCAGAACAGCAAAAAATTATAGACGATACTAATAAGCTTACCGACTCCCAAGTTAAACTACTATTAGAAACTTTAGGTATTAATATAAAAATTACTAAAGAAAAATCAGCAAATTCTGTAGAAATGGCCAGACAAGTAGAGCTAGAAGCTAAATTAGCCAAAGCAGCTGCTATTAGAGCTGATAGATTAGAAGTAGATAATGCCTTATTAGATTTTGAAAATCAGAGATTAGATAATGCTAAAGAACTAGGCCGTATTACTGATACACAATATGCTAGAAATAAGGCAGGAATAGAAATAGTTAAACAGGAATTAGCATATAAAGAAAAGTCCAGAGTAGCTGAGGAAGCAGTACTTGCTGCCAGAAATAAATTAATATCAGCAGATAAAAATGCGTTGGATGCTAAATTAAATACTGGAAAACCTGGTGAAAGTTTAATGTCTCAATCAGGAGCAGACGCTACAGTAAATCTAACAAAAGGACAAACTGATGCACAAACTGCACTTGACTTAGCAGAATCTATTAGAAAGAAAATTGAAGATACATATACTATTGAACAAAAACGCACAGCTGAACAATTAAAACACAACTTATTCCTTGTAGAACAGAAAAACTTAATAGAAAAAATTGCAAGTCTTACCAGCTCACTTGAGGTAATATTTGGTGATGTAGGTAAAAGTATTGGTGATTCAGTTGGTGCTATAGCTAAATTTGGTAAGGAGTATGCAGATACACAAGCAGCAATAGATAAAGCTAAATCGTCAGGCAATCAAGATGATCTTATACAGGCCAATAAAGAGCAAACCACAGGTGTACTAACTAATCTTGGGTTAGTAGCAAAAGCTACCCAAGGTTTATATGATAAGCAAACTGTGGGTTATAAAGTACTAGCTGGAGCTGAAAAAGCTTTTAATGCTTTAAAAATAGGCGACGCAGTAAAAGAGTTTGTTCTTAAATCAGGCTTACTAACAATGTGGCAAACAGCAAGTGCTACCGCAAATGTACTAGAAGTTGCACAAGCTGGTATTACTGGCAAAGCCGCAGCCACAGCATCTATACCAGCTGTAATGATGAAGTTTATGGAGCAGATGGGGCCTTGGGGTTGGGCAGCTGCTGCAGCTGCAATTGCTGCACTTGGTTTGGGTGTACAGGGTGACAGCATGGTCGACATGACAGGCCAAACTGCAACAGAACGTCAGGCTACACAAGGTACTGGAACTGTAACAGGAGACTCCACAGCTAAATCTCAATCTATTAATAACTCATTAGCACTACTTAACGCTACCAGTGTAGAGGGACTATCCTACTACAATAAAATGGTAGAGCTATTAACTGATATTAATAAGGGTATTTCAGGAGTTGCTAAAGGCGTATATGGTACAATAGGCCTTACTAGTGGCTCAGCATTTGGTAACAAAGACTCAGAGAGTGGTGGTTATAATATTTTAGGGGGACTATTTGGTAGTACTACTAATAAACAAATTATCGATACTGGAATAGCCTTTAAGGGTACTATTGCTGATTTTATAGCAGGTAGTCAAGACTTTGTACAAGCTTTTGAAAATTCACTAATTACTAGTACAAGTAGTTTATTGTGGATTTCAAGCACTAGTTCTAGAATTCAGGAACTGCTTGGACCTCTTAATGCTAAGGTAACCAAGGCTATAAGCAAAGTATTCCTTAATGCAGCTGTAACTTTTGTGGAAGTTGGAAAAAGCTTGGGTATGACAGTAAACGATGTAATGACAGGGCTATCAAAAATACCTTTAGATAAAATAGTAAGTTTACGTGGATTACAGGGTCAACAACTAGAAGATGCGCTATCAGCAGCATTTAGTAGCATGCTGGATACAGCAGCTGATGGATTATTTAAAAGTCTTGAAAAATTCAATGTTATGGGTGAAGGCATGCTGCAAACAGCTGTGCGAGTAACTGATGGACTTGACAAAATTAATTTAGCTATGGAGAGTATAGGTAAAGCTACTGTAGGTAGTGGAATGACTGGCTTTGAAATTAGTCAGTGGATAATAGATGCCGCAGGAGGTTTAGATAAAGCACTAGATTTAACCAAAAACTTTGGCAGTAAGTTTATTACAGATACGGAAAGACTACTACCTGTAGCAGCAGCTGTAACTAAAGAATTTACTAGACTTGGCGTTAGCGGCACCCTTACTAGAGAGAGTTTTAAAAACCTAGTTCAAGCATATAAAGTACTTGGTCCAGCTGGAGCAGAAGTTTACACTAGTTTATTAAAACTTAGTGACGGAGTAGACTTAATAGTTAAAGCAGCAGAAAGTTTAAATAATGACTTACTTGATCAACGCATAGCCATATATGAAAAATTAGATAAAGCAGAGGAAGCCCTAATACTCAGTAGAACTAAACAACTTAATGCCTTAGATGCACTTCTTCGCCCAGGTCAAATCTATCTTAATGCCCTAGAAGACGAAAAAACACTAAAGGATAAATTAACAACAGCATATAATAATGAGTCTACTGCTATTAAATCAACTATTACCACACTAAAAAATTCAATTAAAACACTGACAGATTATAAAACTGCATTAACTATAGGCAGCATGACTATACTAGATCCGACTAAGGTATACAATCAAACTAAAGATTCATTTGATAAACTAATAACCCTAATTAAAGCCCCAGCCGTTACTGATGCAGAAAAATTAAACCAAGCAGATGCAATATCTAAATTTGCATCAGTAAGTGATGCCTTTTTAACTGCTTCTAGAGTAGTAAATGCAAGTGATGCTACTTACGTAAGAGATTTCAAGTCTGTAACTGATTTTGTAGATACTAGCACTAGTTTACTAACAACTCAACTAACAGATACTGAACTACAATTAGAAAAATTAACTGCCAGTGTATCATTCTTAGAGAAAATTAAAACTGCTACTGAATCTACTGCAGAACTATTGATAGCGCTTACAGCAGCACAGGCTACAACTGAAGCAGCTAGAATAGTATATGAAGCATCTAATACTGGAAAAATAGTTGAATCAGCTAATACTGTTGGAATAGCTATTAATTCAACAGCTAATACTGTCGGATCTGATGCTAGATTAGCTATTAAAGATACCACTAGTGCTGTTGAAGACACAACAACTGCTATATTAAACAGTGATGCTGTTAGGGTAGCTGCAGCTGAAGCTGCAATTGCTAGTCATGAAGTTAAATATCATGCCAGCAGTGATACAACTAGTGGTGGTGGTGGTGGTGGTGGCGGTAATGATAGTAGTAATAGTACTAGTGCTAGTGCTGCTGGATATACAAATCTAGCAACTCTTTCTGCATTTGTCTCAGACCATATATCAACCACTCTGGGACAAGGTATAGCAACAGTCCTAGGTGATACCCTTAGCAGCTTGAGTTTTGCAGATATCTCAGGTGGGGGTACTACAAGTGCGGACTCAGGCGCACCTAGTCCGGGTCCGGCCGGCATTGCCTTTGCCTCAGGCGGTTTAGCCAAGGGTTTAGCACTGGTAGGTGAACAGGGCCCAGAACTAGTAGACTTTAAAACACCTAGCAGAGTATACAGTAATCCAGCAAGCAATGACCTACTAAGTAATGCAGACCTAATAGCAGAGATAAGAAATTTACACAGAGAAATATCACAGCTTAGAAAAGATCAACGCGAACAAACAGGATACTTAATTAAATCTAATTATGATGCTAATCAATTGGCTGCACAGCAAGTAGCTGATGCAACTGAAGCAGCTACTGCAGCCAATACCTGGAACATGCGTTCAGCAGTAAAAATAGCCTAAACAATAAAAAGCCCCCATAACTGTGGGGCTTTTTAGTTTACTAAAAATACACTTGACTAATTATACATAATGTATTATAATTAGTTAAATATTTTATCGGGAGACTAAATGTCTTATTCACAGTCTTGGTTAGAGGATAGTAATAGTATACGCGGAATTCTTATTGAATTAGCAGTTAAAAATATTTCTACTATACTAACAACAGCAGGTGCATTTACTATAGGTGCATCTTATATAATAAAAACAATTGGTACAACTAATTTTGTTTCAATTGGTGCATCATCAACGGCAGTAGTTACTGGTTCTGTAGCAACAACAGTTCTAACAGTTACTGCTGTAACTTCTGGTGCATTAACTGTTGGTGCTACTATTAATGGCACAGGTATTACTGCTGGCACTACTATTTCATCTTTTGGTACAGGCACAGGTGGTGTAGGAACATACAACTTAAGCAATAGCATGACGGCAAGTTCAACAACAATAACGGCTCAGCCAAATGTTGGAACTTCATTTACTGCAACAGGAACTGGAACAGGTACCGGAACAGGTAATTTTACTGCTGAAACTCCAATATACTTATCTAATATAGGTTATGTTACGGCAGATAGTAGTATTAGTTATTTACCTGTTATTTCAGGAGGTGTACAGTTCACAGAAAGTTTACCTATAGATGGACAACCCACTATAAGTTTTGGTGACATAGCTGTCAATAACTCTGCAGGTGAGTTAGATGTTTGGTTAGACTATACCCAGTACATTTGGGCAAACAGAGCTATACAGATATATCTGGGAGATCCGGCATGGATCTGTCAAGATCTCACAGAGGTACACACACGGTTTGAGAAAATATTTGATGGCGTAATAGCTGACGTAGATTCTGTAGATAGAAATACGCTAAATATTAAGATCAGAGATAAACTAGACAGACTAAATGTAGCACTAACTGATGTTAAAGTAGGAACTCTAGGAACTTGGGGTACTGGACAAACTAATCAAGATACTATACGGCCCATAATATTTGGAGAAGTATTTAACTTTAGTCCGTTATTAATAGACCCAGCTCCACAGTACGCAGGTTCTGCAAAGTATATGTTTTGTAAGGATGCCAGCGAATTACTAATTGAAGTACGTGATAATGGAAAGCCCCTATATACGCATAATGGTACTACTGAAATATTAAGTAGTGGTGGCACTGTAGATTTGCCAACAGGTATATTTACTACAACTGTACCTGCTGCAGGCACTATAACAATGAGTGCACAAGGAGTTAAAAAATCAATTAATTTAAGTACAGGTGCCCTAGTAACAGGTACCTATGTCAATAATATAGCTAATTTAATTGCTCTTATTGCTAGAGAGTATGGAAAGAATAAGCTAACAGCTGGTGAACTAGACTTAGAAAATTTACTGGCATTTAGTGCTGTTAACACTCAACCAGTTGGAATACTGATTCAAGATAGTAGTTCAGTATTAAGCGTATGTCAACAGTTAGCTAATAGTATTGGTGCTCAAATATTTATGAATCGTAAGGGCAAATTACAATTATTAAAAATAGATTCCCCAACTACAGATACTGTAGTTAATATTACAGAAGACAATATACTAGATCAGTCGCTAACTATATCTTATAGAACTACAGTAGTTGCATCTAATACTATTAACTATAATAAAAATTGGAATATACAAGAAAACTTATTAACTGATATACGTCCAGAGGATAAAGCTAATTTTGCTACGGAATACCTTACAAAAACTACTGTAAATACCGCAGCTAGAGATAACTATAAACTATCAGAAGACTCTATAAACAGAATAGATACACTACTACTGCGAGCTCAAGATGCACAAACCCGATCAACTGAATTAAATACACTATATAGTATACCCAGAACTATATATAAATTTACAGGTACACCAGGTCTATTAAGTTTAAAACTTGGCCAAGGTGTAACACTGACTCATCCCAGGTTTAATTTAACAACTGCTACAGTTGGTCAAGTAGTAACATTAAGTCCTAATTGGCTAACTTCAACCATAGATGTAGAGGTATTAGTATAATGGCACTAATAGAAAATAGTAGAGATCTAGGATTGCAAGCTAGGGGTGCAGACTACAGAATAATGAATCCTAGTGTATCTCTAGCAGTATCTAGTAGTCCAGCAGGGTATAGCTATTTTAGCAAACCTTATAATAGTGCTATAATTGTACCAGATTCTATAACTTTGACAGCTAATACTAGTGGAGCAGGTAATTATACTAGTCCAGTATATAATTGGGAATACTCTACCAGTTCTGATCCAACAACCTACATATCACTAGGTACTGCTACAGCAGCACTAACTGTTACTAACACTAATTTTGTTACTTATGTAGGCACAGGTAATTTTGTTAATTTTAGAGTAACTGTAACTCAATCTGGTTGGAATACCCTTACACAGTTATTTGTAGTAAACTACTATAGAACAGTTGCTATAATACCTGTAGTTACTTTAAGCAGAAATGATTTAGTATTACCAGTATCAACACTAGGTGTTATAAATTTTGCTAATACTGGCACAGATATTCGTGTAAGTATCAATAATATTGCTATACCTTACGATGTAGCAGGTACAGCGGGTCCTAATACTTTTACAGTAACTGCTGTAGGTTCAACTACGCCTAATACTGTTGTAGTTGCTGAACCCACTACTACTACTACTGCTGTATCTAATGATACCAGAAGTTTTGGAAACATCTCAGGGACAACTGTTGCAGTAAGTCCAGGTAGCACAACTTATACAATAACAGTAAGAGATGTAGATAATAGAGTTACTGTATTTACTAGAATACAATCAGTAGTTGTAGCACTACCAGGTACTGATGCTATATCACTGGGTATTAGCGCGGATAGCTATGTATTTAAGGCAAGTGCAACTAATGTGTTGCCAGTTACTGCAATAAAATTAACAGCTAATAAACAGAATACTACTAATACGGTTAGTTGGGTTACAGTACCTGCTATAGATTTATTTAATGCAAGTACTGGTGGCAGTATAGTTAGTACTGGAGACATAGTTTATTTACGAAGCAGTAATTTTGGCACAAATACTTCTGTTGCAATTATTGCATCAATAAGTGCAAATAATCTTAGTGATAGTTGTAGTATAATAAGAGTTAGAGATGGTTCTTCCGCTCTTACAGCTTCTCTAAGTAATCCTGTTATGCCTATATCTACAAGTGCTCTAGGAGTACCAGTAAACTATACAGGCACAGGTACTACACTGCAAATTTATGAGGATGGCGTTTTACGTACTATTACAGCAGTAGAGGCTACAGCTACTAATATTACTGCAGGAGCTGTTAGTGGAATACCTGGTACTAGTGTAACTATAAGTGATCATGCAGCTATTACACAAAATAATGCTGCAATAAAATATACAGTTACTATTACTAAAGGGGATGGGTCTTCGGCTACAACAGATGTTGTACAATCATTTACCAAAAGTAAGGCAGGTAATGATGCTATTACAATTTTTTTAAGTAATCCAATTGTAGCCCTACAAACAAATTCACTAGGTGTAGTAAATAGTTATGTAAATACTGGTGGCACACTGCAAGTTTATGAAGGTGATAATTTATGTGTTATTACAGCAGTAACAGCTGTAGGTACTAATGTTACTGCCGGCGCTATTAGTACCCTGAATACTACTACTGCAACTATAGCTGATCATTCAAATATTACAGAGAATATTGCAAAGATAGTATATACAGCTACTTTTACTAAGGGCAATGGTAATAGTAGTACTATTAGTGTTACGCAGCCTTTTGCTAAAATTAAACATGGTATAACAGGAGATACAGGTTTAGAGGGTCCAACAGGTCCAACAGGTCCAACAGGTCCAACAGGTCCAACAGGTCCAACAGGTGTTTCAGGAGTAACAGGTACTACAGGAGTAACAGGTACTACAGGAGTAACAGGTGTTACAGGCCCACCAGGAGGCCCAACAGGTGTTACAGGTCCAACAGGTGTTACAGGTGTTACAGGTGCAGGCGTTACAGGTGCAACAGGTGCTACAGGTCCAACAGGTGTTTCAGGAGTAACAGGAGTTACGGGCCCACCAGGAGGCCCAACAGGTGCAACAGGTGTTACAGGTGTAGGTGTTACAGGTGTTACAGGTGTAACAGGTGCAGGAGTAACAGGAGCTACAGGAGCTACAGGTGCTACAGGTGCTACAGGTGTTACAGGTGTTACAGGCCCACCAGGAGGCCCAACAGGCCCAACAGGTGTTACAGGTGTTACGGGTGTAACAGGTGTTACAGGTGCAGGAGTAACAGGCGTTTCAGGAGTTACAGGTGTTACAGGTATTACAGGTGTTACAGGTGTTACAGGTGTTACAGGTGTTACAGGTGCAGGCGTTACAGGCGTTACAGGCGTTACAGGCGTTACAGGCGTTACAGGCGCTACAGGTGCTACAGGCCCCGCAGGAGGTCCAACAGGTGTTACAGGTCCACCAGGTGAAGTAGGTGGTGCAGGTCCTAGGGGTCCAGCAGGAGTAACAGGGGTTACAGGAGTAACAGGCGTTACAGGTGCTACAGGAACAGCAGGTACTAGTGTAACAATCATTGGTAATGTAGCTACAGTTGGTGGTAACGCTCAAACAACTTTGAATACAGCATTTCCTGCAGCAATAAATGGTAATGGTGTAATTGATCAAAGTACTGGTAGTCTCTGGGTTAAATCTAGTGGAACATGGAGTAATGTAGGCAATATTCAAGGTCCCGTTGGTGCTACAGGTGCAGGTGTTACAGGTGTTACAGGTGTTACAGGTGTTATAGGTATTACAGGTGTTACAGGTGTTACAGGTGTTACAGGTGTTACAGGTGTTACAGGTGTTACAGGTGCTACAGGTGTTACAGGTGTTACAGGGGCAGGAGTAACGGGAGTAACTGGGGTTACAGGTATTACAGGTGTTACAGGGGCAGGAGTAACGGGAGTAACTGGGGTTACAGGTGTTACAGGTGTTACAGGGGCAGGAGTAACGGGAGTAACTGGGGTTACAGGGGTTACAGGTATTACAGGTGTTACAGGTGTTACAGGTGTTACAGGTGTTACAGGTGTTACAGGTATAACAGGTGATATAGGCGTTACAGGTGTTACAGGTGCAGGCGTTACAGGTCCAACAGGTCCAACAGGTCCAACAGGTCCAACAGGTGTTTCAGGAGTAACAGGAGTTACAGGTGCAGGCGTTACAGGTCCAACAGGTCCAACAGGTCCAATAGGTGTTTCAGGAGTAACAGGTGTTACAGGCCCAGCAGGAGGTCCAACAGGTCCAACAGGTCTAACAGGTCCAACAGGTCCAACAGGTGTTTCAGGAGTAACAGGAGTTACAGGCCCACCAGGAGGTCCAACAGGTCCAACAGGTCCAACAGGTCCAACAGGTCCAACAGGTGTTTCAGGAGTAACAGGAGTAACAGGAGTAACAGGAGTAACAGGAGTAACAGGAGTAACAGGAGTAACAGGAGTAACAGGTGTTACAGGTGTTACTGGATCAACAAAAGTTACACAAGCAGGTATAACCAGCACGCCAACTGATATAGGTTTCACAGCATTAGATGCCGGTGGTATAGGATATCCAAATGGGTTTTCTGTAAACAATACATTATATGCATCAACAACAACTATAAGGCTATCTAAATATGATGCCGTAAATGCTTTCAATAAAATTGCTACACTAGGACAGTATTCAGGCAGAACATTTTATATGTATGTTTACGAGGCAGTTACTTCAACTGGAGTAATAAGTGATGCTAATAAATTTGTGTTGTATAATGTTACTGCTATGTCAAGCACTGACGCAACTTATGCAGTTTATTATACGTTAACAGTAAATTATAGTGGTAAGTCTTCTACAACTGGAACAAATTGGATTGCAGGAAATAACACATCATTCTACTCATTTTCATTTGAATCAGTTCCTGGTCAAACAGGTGCTACAGGTCAAACAGGTGCTACTGATTCCGGAATCCAGGCTAACGTTTTTGTTTCAAACGGTACATTTACAATTCCTAATGGTGTAACAAAATTAAAAGCTACTGTAGTTGGAGGTGGAGGTGGTGGTGGTGGTGCAACAACAAACGGTGGAATCAGTGCAGCTGGAGGCGGAGGAGGTGCTGCAATTAGTTGGCTTACTTCACTTACTCCAGGAAACACTATTGCAGTTACTGTTGGTATTGGTGGTGCTGGAACTAGTGATGGTAATGGTATAACGGGTAATACATCCTCTATTGCTTCTGGAACTCAGACTATATCTACTGTATCAGCCACAGGTGGCAGTGGCGGTAGCGGTAGTGGAACTATCAGTGCTGGTGGACAGGGCTCAGGAGGTACTATAAATATTGGTGGAGATACAGGAACAGTTTATAGTGGGGGAAGTTCAATATTGGGCGGTGGTGGTGGATCAGGGGGTGCGGGTGGTGTAACTGCAGGACGTAATTATGGCGGTGGTGGCGGTGGTGCTCAATACTTCTACGCAGGCGCTGCCGGTGCTGCTGGTGTTGTAATGTTTGAATATTGATTGGAGATAGCATGAAAAACGCAGTGATTTGTCCAAATGAACTAGTTTATGATTACACGGGTCAGCTTCTTGGTTGGCGTGTAGCGCAGGTAGAGCTAGACACTGAAATTTTTTCAGTGGCCGACCCACTATTCTGGACTGCCTGTGCTGATGATGTTGTAGCTGATCAGTTTTACTATGACTCAACTACAACACAAATTGTATCTAAACCAGTACACCCAATCCCAGAAAAATAGAGTATTTTTCTGGTGCTCAATATTAATTAATAGGAATAATTATGGCGTCTAACAATTTACGAGTAGTATATGATAACTTAGTAGATACTACTAATATTGTTACTACACTGTCTGCATCCAGTGAGGCGTTACCTGTAACTAACCTTAAGTCTGATACTAAGTCTAAAGTGTGGAGGACTGCAGTAGCTCCTGCAGCTACTGCAATAACAACAACTGCAGTGGCTAGTCCAACTGGATTAGTTGCTACTATAGATGGTAAATATAGTATAACTATAAACAGTATAAGTGCTGGTAGTGGTAACACAATAACTTGTGCTTCTGCCCCAGCTGCAACACTTTTAGGAAAATCAGTAATTTTTTATGGCACTAGTATAGGCGGCATTACGGTTAATATTACTTATTACATTGTAAGTATAAGTGGAAGTACTATGGGTGTAGCACTTACTCCAAATGCTGCTAGTTTTAAAGCTAATTTAATGGCAACATTTTCTGCGCCTAGTATTGTAGGTGCTATTATAATGCCGTTTACTAACTTTACAAAAACAGCAACTATTACTGTTAAGGGATATAGAGGCACAACTCCACTTGTATTTCCCACAATAGGCAGTGGAGTAACTAGTCCAGCTATATCTACGGCTAACTGTACAGAGGTATTTAGTGTAGTAGGTAGCCTATGCGCCCCATACAGCCTGTCAGGAGACTGGAGTTGGGGCAGTATTGGTAAGGGCGTAAATAGTTTTAGCTATAGTGGAGGAACTTATGCCAGAGTCTATGTTCCCTTAGCTAGTCAGATTGCTTGCACAAGCGTAGTAATAGAGATATCAGATCAGTATAATACAGATAAATATGTTGAGGTATCTAGACTTATAATTGGCAGTTATTGGACTCCTAAATATAATACACAGTATGGTTTAACCAGTACTATTAATGACCTAACAGTTAACCAACGTACTGAATCTGGCAACTTAATTACTAATCGTGGAGCAAAGTTTAGTAGACTAAATTTTGACCTAGGTTATCTAAATGTGTCAGATAGAAATAACTTATTTAGTATTTTTAGGGGTTCAGGAACATCTAAACCACTGTTTGTAAGTTTATTTCCAGAAGACACAGACCTGGAAAAAGAGCGAGATTTTCAAATATACGGAAAACTTGCTGGAATAAATCCCATAACACATAACACACTAGAACTCTACTCTAGCGCGCTAGAAATAGAGGAAGTGTAATAAAAATAGCGACTGTAGGGTCGCTATTTTTTTGACTTGCATTAAGGGTGCCCCCATGGTATAATATAACAAAACTATAGATGTATAAATTTTACCTCTAACACATTATAGGGTTAATTAATTATGGCGGATCAAACAAACTATTTTACAGAATTAATTGTCTCAATAACTGTAGGTTTAGGGGCAATTATGTATGGTATACAATCACTACTAAAGAACTGGAAGATATCTAAAACAGAGAGCTCATTACTAAAAATGATGCATGAGGAATTAGAGCGTATGAGTTCACAGAATACTACGCTATCCTATGAAATTGGAAAACTTCAAGGAGAGCTAGTTACACTAAGTACTCAATTAAGTGGGCTTACCAAAGAAAATCAAAAGCTACAGGTAGAAGTAGCCAGCTTAAATAATGAAATCTCTAGACTTCATAGTCTTATGGTAGAAAAAACAGGTTTAAAGGAAGTATATGGCTATTAATTTTGTACAGGGTGATACTTCGCCAATATTAAAATTAGTACTTACAGATAGTGTATCATTACAGGCTATTAATTTAACTGGTGCTACAATTAATATTAATGTTAGGGCTAAAGGGGCATCAGTGCTATCCTTTACCAAAGCTGCCACTATTGTTAGTCCTGCCACTTCAGGTATAGCTAACGTAGTATGGGTAGCAGGAGATCTAGATAGGGCTCCAGGTACCTATGAGGCTGAGATAGAAGTTATAGACAGTGCTGGTATAAGAGAAACAGTATTTGATCTTATAGAATTATTTATCCGAGAAGATATTGCATGATTAAAGTAATTGGTTCGCTAACACGAGCTATTGTAGCTACAGCAAGTATATATAGCAGAAAGTTAGCATCCCTATCAGTATCCGGTATTAAAGCAGTTATTTCTGTAACTCCAAAAAAATTAGTAGTATCCTATAGTAACAAACTAGTTCAAGCTACTACTATAAATAAACTAGTAGCTGTAAGTTATAGCAATATACAGGCCAAAGTTATTACAGGACCATATTCAAGTGGTATAAGTCTAGCCGATATTTTAAACATATCTAGTGCTGGCACAATATTAAAGCAGGATTATGTTGATAATGCAAATTATTTTTTAGAGGACTATACAGGTAGTTCTATTAATATTACACAATAAGTATTCTATGATTACTAAAGAAACTCTAAAACTTAGTGGTATGCTAACTATAATTTTAATAGACAGTAAAGGCCACATAAAAGATATTCGCAAAGTTAATAATTTAATAGTTAATACAGGTTTAGCCTTTATTGCTTCTAGAATGGCTGGAACAGCTAAAAGTGTTATGAGTCACATGGCAATAGGATCAAATGCTGTGTCTGTTCAACCTGCACAAACAGATATTCAAACAATACTGGGCAGTAGAGTAGCACTACTTGTAAATGGTGGAACGCCTACATCTTCTGGTATTAATTATGCTTGTGAATTTAATATTGGGGTCTCAACAGGTACAGTAACTGAAGCTGCCATATTTAATAGTGGTACAGCAGCTACTGGAGATATGCTATGCCGCACTGTATTTAGTGCATTTAGTAAAAGTGCTACAGATAGCATGATAGTAAACTGGAATATTAACCTAGTTGCTGCATAATTTTTTAAACAGGGTTTCTAATGACTACAATAATATCACGTACTAGTAAAGGATCTCCACTAACTAATGTAGAAATAGACGCTAATTTTACAAATTTAAATACAGATAAAGCAGAAAGAGTTAGTGGAGTACTAGTTACACCTAATTTAGGAACCCCAACCAGTCTAATACTTACTAGCGCTACAGGACTTCCTGTAGCTACTGGAATAAGTGGTTTAGCTAGTGGTATAGCTAGCTTTCTAGCTGTTCCATCAAGTGCTAATTTAGCGGCAGCACTAACTGATGAAACAGGCAGTGGTGCAAATGTATTTGCTACAAATCCGGTACTAGTTACACCTAATTTAGGAACTCCAAGTAGTGCAACACTTACTAATGCTACAGGACTTCCTGTAGCTACTGGAATAAGTGGTTTAGCTAGTGGTATAGCTAGCTTTCTAGCTGTTGCAACATCAGCTAATTTAGCAGCAGCAATGTCAGATGAAACAGGTACCGGAGCCCTAGTCTTTGCTACAAGTCCCACACTAGTAACACCCGCACTAGGAACTCCTAGTGCCCTAATAGGTACAAATATTACAGGAACTGCAGCTGGTTTTACAGCTGGTACAGTAACTACTAATGCCAATTTAACTGGGCATATAACCTCAACTGGTAATGCTGCAGTACTAGGATCATTTAGTAGTGCAAACCTACTTGCAGCACTAACTGATGAAACAGGCACTGGTGCAAATGTATTTGCTACAAGCCCCACACTAGTTACACCTGTATTGGGTACACCTAGCAGTGGTACATTGTCATCTTGCACTGTTGATGGCACAGACCTTGTGGGTTTTAAAAATATTCCTGTCAACAGTCAAAGTGCGGCGTATACCACAGTATTAGCAGACTCAGGTAAAGTACTACTTCACCCTTCAGCCGATACAACTGCCAGAACATATACAATTGCAGCAAATGCATCAGTAGCCTACCCACTTGGCACAACAATTACATTTGTTAACATGAGTACTGCAACTGTAACAATTGCAATTGCAACTGATACCCTATATCTGAGCCCTAGTGGTGCTACAGGTTCATTTAGTTTATCTCAGTATGGATCAGCGACTGCTATTAAGATTACAACTACAAATTGGATTATTGGTGGAAGTGGGCTACTATGACTGGTGTACTACATTCTGCATTTAGAAATTTCAGAAGTTCTGATAAAATAATTCAAGTATCTTTACTTGTGGTAGGAGGTGGTGGAGGAGGTAGTGCTGGACAAGGTGGTACAGGTAATAGTACAACTGGCACTAATGGTGCAGGCGGTAATGCCGCCAGAGGCGCAACTGTTAGTATTTCTAATAACAGAGTTAAAGTTAATTCTAGCTATACAATACAAGTGGGAATAGCAGGATTTGCTGGTACTCAGCAATCTACCTCGCCATTTACCAGAATAGATGGTACAGATGGTGGCAGTTCTAGTATATCTGGAGTTTTTGGCGTAAACACAGGATTGACTGCAGCAGGTGGATTAGGTACAGGAAGTTTTGGTGGAGGCGCTAGCAGTACAGGTTTAAGTACCTTTAGTGTTACTCCCTCAACTAGCAGCAGTATTACAGGCACAAGTGTTAGTTATGGTGGAGGTGGTAGTGGTGGAACTGTCAGAACTTATATAGGTGGTAGTGGTGGAGGTGCTAGTGGTAGTGCTAAAGGCCAGGCAGGCGGCGGCGGTAATGGAGGCAGCACAAGTTTTAGTTGGAGTGGCAGTGGTGCTAATGGAGGTAACGGTGCTGGTGGCATTGTTATTATGCGTTGTAGACAAGATGCCTATACTACTGTCACTCAAACTAATGCTACAGTCACAACAATTACTGAGAGTAGTGTTACTTATACTGTATTTACCTGGATTACTGGTGGCACTATAACTTTTACCTAACAATCCGTCTGCAACAAAAAAATATTCGACCTTTGCCTTAGTGCAAAGGTCGAATATTTTTTGGCTTGACGACAGTATGCCTATATGATATAATGGTATACAATAAATATAGAACTCTAGATTATTTTACAGTTCTACTACTATAAAGCACTATAGCTGTTTTATACTAGGCACTTAATTAATGTGATTAGGAAAGTATATGTCTTTACAACCAATAAAATTAAATTTAAAAATATATCAAGGCAGTACTTTCGTTGAAACTATTAGATGGGAGAGTTCTTTAAAAGAATATATTCCTATTACTAATATATCTAAATCTGCCCCACTAGTAGTAACTACAGCAGGTCATACTATACCTGCCAATTGGAGAGTTAAAATCACTGTTACTAATGGCATGAAGGAACTTAGTAATGCCATAGATTATTTAACAGTTACCAGTACTACTGGTACTACCCTAACCTTTAACTCAATTAATGCTATAAACTACACAACCTATGTTTCTGGAGGAATGATAGAGTATAATGTACCTATAGACTTAGCTAATACAACTGCACGCATGCAGATACGCGAAAAGGTATCTAGTTCAGTAGTAATAGATGAATTAACTACAGCAAATGGTAAACTGGTTATAGACAATGCACTTAAAGAGATAAGAATTGTTGTACCTGCAACTGAAACTGCTGCCTATACTTTTACCTCTGCAGCCTATAATTTAGAGATAGTACAAGGTTCAACGGTAATTCCCCTATTATTTGGCAACATAACACTAGAGCGTGAGATAACCAGATGATTACGGTTAGCAATCCCACTAATCCAGTTACTGTTAGTACTCCTGTAAAAGAAATAATAGTAGTTAGCGGTATACAGGGTATACCAGGTGCGCAAGGTGCTACAGGTCCACAAGGTGCAGTTGGTGCTACAGGGGCACCTGGTGCTACAGGTATTGGTGCCGGTGCAAGCACAGTAGGTCAATTAACTGATGTAATTTTAGCATCACCAGTAGTAGATGGGTCTTTATTAGTGTATAGCACAGCTAACAGTAAATGGAATTCTACTATAAATTTAAGCCAACAGGTCCTTGAATGTGGACAATATTAAAGGAGCCCTATAAATGGCATCTAGTATAAAGATTAAAAGATCGTCTACACTGGGTAATCCCGGTACATTAGGTGTAGGTGAATTAGCATACTCGTCTTTAACAGGCACTGATGCTAATGGAGGAGATAGATTATATATTGGTACGGGCGGTGAAACTAGTGGCAATGCATCTGTACATGATGTTATTGGTGGCAAGTATTTTGCAGATATGCTAGACCATACACCAGGTACTCTAACTGCTAGTTCTGCTATTGTTGTTAATGCTAGTGGTAAGGTTGATGTTGTTAAAACCACAAACCTACAAATAGGTGGTGCTGGTGTTACCAATGTTATTGCAGCCACTGATACTAATGGTGGTGTTGAGATTACACCTAATGGTACAGGTTTAGTAAAAATTGGTGCATTTACACTTCCTAACTCTACTGGCACCAATGGTTATGTACTAACATCAAATGGAAGTGGTAGTAGTGTTTGGGCAGTTAGTAGTATGAGCTCTATTCCTGCAAATATGACTACTTTCCTGGGTACGCCTAGCAGTGCAAACTTAATTGCAGCAATGTCAGATGAAACAGGTACCGGAGCCCTAGTATTTGCCACAAGTCCTACACTAGTAACCCCTGCACTAGGAACTCCAAGTAGTGCAACACTTACTAATGCTACAGGACTTCCTGTATCTACTGGAGTAAGTGGTTTAGCTAGTGGTATAGCTAGCTTTCTAGCTGTTGCAACATCAGCTAATTTAGCAGCAGCAGTAACTGACGAAACAGGTACTGGAGCCCTAGTATTTGCCACAAGTCCCACACTAGTAACCCCTGCACTAGGAACTCCTAGTGCCTTAATAGGTACAAATATTACAGGAACTGCAGCTGGTTTTACAGCCGGTACAGTAACTACTAATGCTAACTTAACTGGGCATATAACCTCAACTGGTAATGCCACAGTACTAGGATCATTTAGTAGCGCAAATCTACTTGCAGCACTCACAAACAAAACAGGTACAGGTGTAAGTGTATTTGCTACAAGTCCTAGTTTTACAGACTCAGTTCTTGCAACAACCACTACTTTTAGTGCTTTTAATACAACAGCTACTACCCTAAATATTGGTGGTGCAGCAACCAGCCTAAGTTTAGGTGCTGCCACAGGCACTACTACTATAAATAACTCACTGGCAGTTAGTGGACATGTTTTACCAGTTGCCAATATTACCTATGACCTAGGTAGTAACCTATATCGTTTTAGAGATCTATACCTAAGCGGCAATACTATAAATTTAGGTGCCGCTACAATTAGTGGCAGTGCAACGGGTATAAGTCTTACCAGTCTTAATGGCACTCCCATAGGTGCTACAACTGCTTCAACTGGTGCTTTTACCACACTTAGCACTACGGGTGACATAACAATTGGTGGTAACCTAACTGTTAATGGTACTACCACAACAATTAATAGTACAGTAGTTACAGTTGATGATATTTTAATTGAGTTAGGCAGTGTTGCCACTCCAGATAACACAACTGCTAATGGTGGTGGTATCTTACTTAAAGGTACTACAAATAAAACTATTACTTGGGATAGCACTTACAGCAATTGGAACAGCAGTGAAGACTGGAATATTGTTACCGGTAAAGTATTCAAGATCAATAATGTATCAGTACTATCTTCAACAACATTAGGTAGTACTGTTACTGCTAGTAGCTTAACATCAGTTGGTACACTTACTACAGGCGTATGGAATGGTACAGTATTAACTCCAGTTTATGGTGGTACAGGTTTAGCAACTGTTACAAGTCGTGGTATCCTATTTGGTAATGGAACCAGCACTATTGGTGTTACAGCTGCTGCCACAATAGATGGCAGTTTCTTAAAATCAGACAGTACAGGCAATCCTTTCTTCTCAAATCTAGTAGACGGCGGAACATACTAAAATAAAAATACCCTGCTATATAGCAGGGCTTATACCTTATTAGGAACAACATGGCAACTAGTAATACTATTACACTTAAAAGATCAAGTGTAGCTGCAAGGGTACCCTTAACTACTGATCTAAATTATGGTGAATTAGCCCTAAATTACCAAGATGGTATACTGTACTATAAAAATGCTGGTAATACTATTACTCGTATAGCTAGTTCTTCTTACTATGATAGCGTAGCAGGCGGAGCACTAGGTACACCAGCTAGCGGTACAGCTACATATCTTACAGGATTACCTCTTTCTACCGGCGTGACAGGTACACTAGCAGTAGCCAACGGTGGTACAGGAACTGCTAGTCCAGGCATTGTTGCTGGTACAAACGTAACAGTAACAGGCACATGGCCTAATCAAACTGTAAATTCTACTGCAAGTGGTAATGGTACCGTCACCAGCATCAATGTATCAGGTGGCACAACAGGATTAACCACATCTGGTGGTCCAATTACAACATCAGGAACTATTACTCTTGCTGGTACACTAGCAGTAGCTAATGGTGGTACAGGAACTGCTAGTCCAGGCATTGTTGCTGGTACAAACGTAACAGTAACAGGCACATGGCCTAATCAAACCATAAATTCTACTGCAAGTGGCGGTGGCACAGTTACTAGTGTATCTGCTACTGTACCTGCGTTTTTGTCGGTATCTGGTAGTCCTATTACTACTAGTGGTACACTAGCAATTACTCTGTCAGGTACAGCGCTACCAGTACTTAACGGCGGTACAGGCACAACAACTCCAAGCATTGTTGCTGGCACAAATATCACAGTAACAGGTACATGGCCTAATCAAACCATAAATTCTACTGCAACTGGATCAGGTGGTGGAGCCAGTGCAAGTAACAATTCTCTAACAAGAAATTATACAGGTACGGGTAGTCAGACGGCCTTTACCGTAACAAGCGGATGTACAGTAGACAGTGTATTAGTTATTCAGAACGGTGTCGTTCAAAAGCCTACTACAGATTATACAATAAGTACTACAACACTTACATTTGTTACAGCTCCAGCATTAAATGATACCATTCAAATAAGAGAGTTAGCAACTGGTATAAGTTCTTCAGCAGCTATCAGTAAGAGTATAGCAATGGCATTGATTTTCGGATCCTAAGGTGTAATAAATGGCAAATCCCAACATAATAAACGTAACCTCTATATATGGAGTCTCTGACTACCTGATTCCTTCATTGGCATCACTAACAGGTTCAATTGCCACCACTGTTTTAACAGTAACAGCAGTAGCTTCTGGTAAAATTGCGATCAATCACTTTATTACTGGCACAGGCATAACAACCAATACACGTGTTACTAACCAGTTAACAGCAGTTACTGCAGTAGTTACTGCCACTGCTACGCAAGCAACTACAGGATCTAGCACACTTGCGCTAACTAGTTATACAGTAGGCACTGTTGCTGCAATTGCAGTTGGTCAGTTTGTGCAGCCTATTTCAGGTATTCCAGCCAATACCTATGTAACCGCTATCAATACCACAACAAGTACCATAACAATTAGTAATGTTACTACTGGTGCAGTAAGTGGCACACTAAGTTTAAGTACTGCTGGACAAACAGGTACTTACACTGTTAGCAGTACACAAACTGTTGCATCTACTGCCATTAGTTTAGCTAATGCAGTTTGGACCACACTTACTCCTGCTGCAGGCACAATTCATAAAATTGACAATATTGTTGCAGCTAATGTAACAGGCACAGCAGCAACAGTTACGGTAGCTATTAACAGCGCTGCAACTGGCTCAGGCACTAACTACAGATTAGTTTATCAACTGCCAGTACCAGCTAATGCAGCAGTAATTGTGGTTGACAAGAGCACCAGTTTCTACTTGGGTGAAGCTCAGTCTGTTACTGTAACTGTGGGCACTGCAAGTGCCGTTGAACTAACCGCAAGCTATGAGGCAATAACCTAATGTCTACCAGATATCGTGGCTCCATACTATCAGCAACGGCAGCAGCAATCAGTACTGCGGCTGCTGCTGGCCTATGGCGCACCAATGAACAAATGCAGGGTGCTACTGCTAACCTGTGGCCTGGATATATTCCAGTACTGGAATATCTGGTAGTTGCTGGTGGTGGTGGCGGTGGTGGCTGCAACGCAGGTGGTGGTGGAGCAGGTGGATTGCTAACTGCCAGTGGTTTTGTGTTAGTGCCTAGTACTGCATTAACAGTAACTGTTGGTGCTGGAGGTGCTGCTGGTACGGGTCGAGGTACGGGGGGTAGTGGTGCTAATTCTGTATTCAGTACTATTACGTCCACAGGCGGAGGAGGCGGAGGCGCATATCCAGGCAATGCGGCAACTAGCGGTGGTTCGGGAGGAGGAGCCGGTGCTTGGACTGGAGCATCTACTGGTGGCACTGCTATTGCAGGACAAGGATTTGCCGGTGGAAATACTAGCAGTTCTGCAAATGCTGCCCCGTACGCAGGTGCTGGTGGTGGTGGCGCTGGCGCAGTAGGTCAGTCTGCTAATCTGGGTACTGGAGGTGCGGGATTACAGTCAAGTATATCTGGCACTGCAACATACTATGCTGGCGGTGGAGGTGGTAGCGGTAACGGTGCTGGTGCTGCAGGAGGAACAGGTGGCGGAGGTGCTGGACAGATTTACCCAACAACAGCCGCAGTTGCGGGTAGTGTTAATACAGGCGGTGGCGGTGGCGGTGGTGGTAATACTGATGTAGGTGCAGGTGCTGCGGGTGGTTCAGGCGTTGTTGTACTTAAAATACCCAATACCTACACTGCTGTTGTTTCAGCAGGACTAACAAGTTCCTCAACTAGTTCAGGCGACTACCTCATCTATACATTTACAGCTGGTACAGGCACAGTAACCTTTTATTTGATCAGTTCACTAGTAAGTACAGAATACCTGGTAGTTGCTGGTGGTGGTGGTGCCGGAGGCAGTAGTGGTGGTGGTGGCGGTGCTGGAGGTTATAGAACAGGATCACTAACTCTACTACCTGCAACAAATTATTCTGTAACAGTTGGATCAGGCGGAACTGGTGGTGCTGTAAATACTAGGGGTAACGTAGGTCAGGATTCAGTTTTTAGCACAATTACAGCCACTGGCGGTGGCTATGGAGGAACAGGCTCTAGCAGTGGAACCATGGTTGGTGGCAATGGTGGTTCAGGTGGTGGTGGAGGTTACTATGGTGACGGCATTTTTGGATCAACTGCTGGAGGTATATCCTCTCCTGTAACCAGCCCAGTACAAGGATATGCCGGTGGTGCAGGTGATCCAAGTCTCAATATTGCTGGCGGCGGTGGCGGTGCAGGTGGTGTTGGATCAGGTGGTAGTGGAACTACAGGTGCAGGTGGCGTAGGTGTTCAATCTAGTATTCTTACTGGTTCACTTACATACTATGCAGGTGGTGGTGCTGGCTGGTCAAGAAATACAGCCTCTGTAGGTGGTCTAGGTGGCGGTGGTAACGAGAGCACTGCTGGCACTGCAAATACTGGCGGTGGTGGAGGTGCCAATGCTGATTATAGCCTTGGCGGTTTTGCAGGCGGCTCAGGCGTTGTCATTATCAGAGTACCCTATAGCATAACAGCTTCAGCTACTACAGGTAGTCCTGATATAAGCGTTATTAGCACCACGTACCGTGTATATCGATTTACTGGCAACGGTTCAATTACCTTCTAGGAATACTATGGCACATTTTGCACGATTAGACAGGTATAACACCGTAACAAGCGTTGCGGTTGTAAATAATGATGTGCTGCTAGATGGTGACACAGAATCAGAGGATAGAGGAATAGTGTTTCTTACCCTGTGGAGTAACGGACACTACAAGTGGCGTCAAACATCATATAACGCTAAATTTCGTAAAAACTACGCTGGTGTGGGATTCAGTTACGATGAAATCAGAGATGCTTTTATTCCACCTAAACCATATACAAGCTGGATATTGGATGAAAGCACTTGCCGGTGGATTGCGCCTGTGGCCGTTCCAGCAGACGGCAAACAGTATGTGTGGGACGAACCAACTGCTGCATGGGTAGAAATTAACAAGGAATAAAAATGACTACAAAAGTTAGACAGAGTACTGTAGAGCAGGACAACATAAGCATTGACTGGTTGTCTGACGTAAATACCACAACTGCTGCTCCCACTGCTGGTCAAGCTTTAGTATGGGATACAGTAACATCAAAATGGATACCCGGTAACGTTGTTACTTCACAAGAACTAAGTTCTTTTCTACTAATGGGAGCGTAAAATAACATGGCAACTGCATACAAAGTTTTAGGTCAAACAGTATTGGCAACCGCAGCTACACCAATAACACTGTACACCGTACCTGCAGCTACATCAGCAGTGTGCAGTACCATTGTGGTATGTAATCAGGCAGCAGCAGCAGCAACATTTAAGATCTCAGTAAGACCTGCTGGAGCTGCTGAAATTGCTAAACACTATCTAGCATTTAATACCAACATAAATGCCAATGACAGCATTACCATGACTATTGGTATTACACTTGCTACAACTGACGTAATCACTGTAACAGCCAGTACCACAACGGTGAGTTTTAACCTGTTTGGCTCAGAAATATCATGAGCATAGTTTCAGTTAAAAATGACACAGTTACTAGAACTAGTGTAATTAATGCAAGTATTCCACTAGCGCCTGTTATCAACAGCATCAACATACTTATTGCGTCAGCTATTGTGGATGATACAGCTGTAGACATAGCGGGTGGGCAAACCGTACAAATAAACGGTACTGGTTTTATATCAGGTGCCATCATTACACTGGGCGGTAGTGCTGTTACTACTGCATACGTTAACGCAAATACCCTGACATTTACGGCTCCTGCAAAAACTGCAGCTACATATGCCATCTACGTATTAAACCCAGATGGTGGCACTGCAATCTACATTCCTGGCCTGGTATACAGTGGCACACCCGTTTGGACAACTACAGCAATTAGTCCTGCTAGCACATACGAAACCAACAGTATTGCAACTGGTGTGTTGGTAACTACAGGTGGAGACGCGCCCATAGTCTACACACTAGCCAGTGGCACACTGCCAGCCGGTGCAGTGTTAAATAGCAGTACAGGTGAACTAACTGGTACAGCTTCAGCTACGGCAAGTAATACAACATATACATTTACCATAAAGGCAACTGATGCTCAACTGCAAGACAGTACCTCTGCCAGCTTTAGTTTAACCATAAACACTGATGTTGTGACTATGGCTAACACAAGCGTTACGCTAGAGCAGAACACAGCTTCAAGCACTGCACTAACAGCAACCAGTGCTGCTGGTAAAACCATTTCATACACTTCAACTGCACTACCCGCCGGATTAAGTATTGTGGGATCCGCAGTTACTGGAACACCTACAGTAGCAGCTGTTACAGCTACTACATTTACAGCTACAGCAGCCACTACTGGTAGAACTGCCACTGCTACCATTACCTGGACCGTGAGTGTAGCTACAGATCAGTATGTAATGTACAACACACTGCTGCTGAGTGGTAGTGCCAGCACAGAAACATTCATAACAGACGCCAGCACAAATAATTTTGCACTCGCCATTGCAGGCGATACCCGGCCCAACAATTTTAATCCCTTTACGCCAGGATACTACAGCAACTACTTTGATGGTACTGGCGATTACCTAACTGTGCCTAGCAGTTCTTCATCTTCTTTTAGCACAGGCGACTTTACTGTTGAATGTTGGGTTTACATGACTGCAAATAGCAGTTATAGAATATTATTAGGAAATGGTACTTCTTATCTATGTATTGCTGATGGTGCATTAAATGCCTTTTATTCTGGTGTAAGTATTTCTAGTTCTGCTACTGTTACTTTAAACACATGGACACATGTTGCGTTTGTACGTTCTGCAGGAACAATGTATTTTTATATTAATGGTGCTTTATCCAATTCAACTGCTTTTGCAGGTACTTGGGGTACTGCCGGAGTTAGTACCATTGGGTATTCACTAGCTTATAGTGGGCTTTATTACTATACAGGGTATATTTCTAATTTACGTGTTGTCAACGGAACCGCAGTCTACACCAGCAACTTCACCCCTCCTACAGCACCACTAACTGCAATCGCAAACACCAGTTTGTTAACCTGCCAAAGTAATAGATTTATTGATAACAGCTCAAACGCATTTACCATAACAGCCTACGACAATACCAAGATTAGTTCCTCAACCCCATTCGTACCCAACACTCAGTATGCTGCATACGGCAGCACATACTTTAATGGGACTACGAGTTATGTAACTGTGCCAGATAATGTGGCATTTACTATGGGTTCTGGAAATTATACACTAGAGTGCTGGGTATACTTAAATAGTACGGCCCAACAAATTTTTATAGGAACTTGTGATGCTGCAGGTAGTGCTGCCTCCATGAGTTTTACACTTGGTATAAACAGCTCGACACAGTTTAGCACAGGAATTGGTTATGCTGGAGTTATGTATTTCTCTACTTTTGCTACAGCACCAACAGTTGGCAGATGGTATCACGTTGCTGGTGTTCGCAATGGTGCAACAGTTAATGTGTATGTTGACGGGGTTAAAGGCATCGATCTTAATATGGCGGCATTAGCAATGACTGATTCTGCCCAAACTGTAGCTATAGGTAGAAATGGTGCGGGTAATTTTGAGTATACAAATGGCTACATTAGCAATGCTCGTATTGTCAAAGGTACAGCAGTCTACACCTCAGCATTCACCCCGCCCACAGCACCACTAACTGCCATAACCGGAACCAGTCTGTTAACCCTGCAAACAAATCAGCCAGCCAGCAACAGCATGTTCCTAGACTCAAGTACTAATACCTTTGCTGTTACTCGTGCAGGTAATACCAGTGCTGGCACTAGTAGCCCGTATGGTGCTAACTGGTCAAACTACTTTGGCAATAGTAATTCTTCAATTAGTCCTAGTGCTAATAGCGCATTTATTTGGGGTACGGGAAATTATACAATAGAAATGTGGTATAATCCCAGCGTAAGTTATTCTGCTAGTAATGGTTACTTATTTGATCAAGCAAGTAACGGTACCCGTGTACAAGTGTACAATAATTATGTTAGATTTTACTATAATAATGGTGCAACTGAATTAACTTCTACTACAGCAGGATTGGGACTAACAGTTGGTTCATGGTATCATTTAGCAATAGTTAGAAATAGTGGCGTAATTACAATGTATATTAATGGTATATCGTGTGCGACAGTAAGTTCAGGTGCAAATGAAACTAGCACTAGTTTGAGAATTGGCGATTATGGTGGTAGTAGTTACGCATTTACGGGCTACATATCTAATTTTCGTGCTGTTAAAGGTACCGCAGTTTATACCGGTAACTTTACAGTACCCACAGCACCCTTAACAGCAGTACAGGCTAGTGGTACAAATATTAGTGCTATTACCGGTTCAGCCACAAGTTTATTAACTTGTCAAAGTAATGGTTTTGTAGATAATAGCGTTAACGCATTTGCTATAACTTCCTTAATTGGTACACCAATCGTTCAACGGTTTTCACCATTCAGCCCACAGACACAAACAGCAATCACGCACAGTGCTTACTTTGATGGTACAGGTGATTACTTAACTGTGCCTAGCAATGCTGTATTGGGGTTTGGTACAGGCGACTTTACTGTTGAATGTTGGATTTACAGAACAGACACTGGTGTTCAAAGAGGTATTGTTGATAGTGAGGCCGGTGCAGGCACTCGCATACTGTTCTTTATAACAGGTAACGGTAATTTAAACATATTTGATGGCACAAGTGTTTGGTTGACTAGTACAAATGCATTAGCAGTAAACCAGTGGGTTCATGTAGCAGCAGTAAGAATTTCTGGCACCACTAAATTGTTTATTAATGGTGCGCAAGAGGCATCTGTTGCTGACACTAGAAATTATGCTGCTGCTGTAACGTATATTGGTAGACAGTATGGTACTACTGTTAATGACTTCTTGGGTTATATCAGTAATGTGCGTATTGTAAAAGGTGTAGCCGTTTACACTGGCACATTCACACCGCCCACAGCACCACTAACAGCCACACAGGCTGCGGGTACAAACATTGCAGCCGTTACAGGTACAGCTACCAGCTTGTTAACCCTGCAAAGCCCAACCTTTGTAGACAACTCAACCAATAATTTTGCCTTAACAGCTTTTGATAATGTTAAACCAAGGACCGTAAACCCGTTTGGTTTCACTAGCCTCACAGCAGCATATAGCGCCGCAACATATGGTGCGTCAGCCTACTTTAATGGGACTACGAGTTATGTAAGTGTGCCAGATAATGTGGCATTTACTATGGGTTCTGCTA
>Ga0214919_10002224_pt1 | contig 30794 bp, 35 predicted proteins | sample LL1503_MetaG_FD_177994 | JGI IMG/M metagenome (GOLD analysis project Ga0214919, IMG submission 177994) | Freshwater microbial communities from Lake Lanier, Atlanta, Georgia, United States - LL-1503 | ecosystem: Environmental > Aquatic > Freshwater > Lake | place: USA: Georgia | collected... | reverse complement strand
AGGAGGATACGAACGTGCCCTTGAAATTTACGAGAAATCAGGAAATCCAGACTTACTGTCATTCGAAGGACGAGACGCGTTCTTGGATACGGCAGAACAGTCTGAACTGAAAACTTTAAAAGAGCGCATTTCTTTGAGGCGAAGACCGGAAGAGAAGGCTTTGATTGGTAAAGATGGGTCGCAATTCTACAAACAATATTACCTACATAATTTGGATGGAGTGTTGAACATCGAAAATGTGGTTGACGCATTCTGGAAGACCTTTCATTGGACACTCCATTATTTTCGCACAAACGAGCCTCTGAATTGGGACTGGGTTTATCCTTATCCCGATGCGCCTTTACTCAAATCTATTTTGGATTATCCCGAAACCACCAGTCATAAAAGTGAGAGGACGTTTGGAATAACTCATCAACTTCAATTCATTCTTCCTGCAAAATCACTCAGAATAGCAAAGAAGATTTTGAAATTTCCGGAAGAACTTCATTCTGAAACTCGGCATCCTTGGATGAAGAGACACGACTGGGAAATGAAACCTCGTATTTCTCTGCCTTGGCACCCTACTTATGCGTTAACCGAAATCTCCCGCCTCTAAAGCCTACATTTAATTCCTTGGTAGCAACTTGCATAATAGTTCCGCGTGAAGTCATCAACGACCTAGTTCCAGATGTTTCATCGATAAGTTCCAAAACATTTGCGTCCATTTGAAATGAATTCGTAGACTCGTCTGTTTTAGAATTCCAATACTCATCGTTTATTCTCTGCATTTCCCGAACATTTGCAGCATTCATGTAGCCTTCTGCACTCATTTGACTCGCATAATTCCGCAACAGGTAATTTATATATGCTCTCCTGAACCCAGTTCCAGTAGTATTTTTAGTAGCAGATCTGTATGCATCTAGACATCCCTGAACGGAATTAGGTTTTGGTTTGCTTAATCGGTTATTTACTGTGTTGTGAGCTCTTGTAATAAACAAGAACAAATCGAACCGGCTATCAGCCCATTCAGGGTGATATCTAATATAGTTCTCATAAATAATCTTGAAATGGCTTTGGCAATGCGGACAGCTAATAGTGTCTCTAAGTAAATCTATAAACCTTTTCACTATCTGTTTATCTGCTTGAGAGGGCTTCTCTGGATAAAGTAAAGAAACAGAATGAAGTGTCATCCAACCAAGTGGCCCCCATAAACTAGTCATCCCAATTAATCAATCAACTGAAATAAAACCGGCAATAGCACCGCCCTCCAGCATATCCCGCATTAGTTCTGGTGGTGTGTTTTTGTTTTTTAGAAGACCGTTTTTCTCTACCAAAGCTTTGACTTTATCATTGCTCATTCCTGCAATCTGTTTACGAATAGTCTTACGGCGGTGCCTTGCTCCCTTTTCAGTCATGATTTGAATGGTATGTTTCCTCGCGGTTTTCTTTAGAGGTGGCGACTTCGCAGGATCTTTTACTCCTTTAATTTTCAAAATTCCGCGAGGAAATGTTCTCATAGTTTTACGACGACCCTTTCCAGATTTGGGTTCAGACGGTGTCGGTAGTTCCTTTTCTTTAAGTTGTTTATCAGCTACTTCTCCCAATTTTTGAATAAATACTTTCGGATTCGACATCCTCTCTTTAAAAACGGATCAAGATTTGATTTACGACGAAAGAGCACCAATTAACCTACGATGGAGTGGAACGCTATTCGGTCGTATTTCAGTGTTCAGGGTGTTTCTCGCTTGGTGGAGCATCAGATTGAGTCCTTCGAGGATTTCATTCGCAACAAGCTTCCCCTCATTGTTTCGTCAACTGCGCCGATTGTCGTATGGCACGAACAGGACGAGACTACAAAGAAATATAAGTATGAGTTTCGGCTCTCATTTGAGAACATTACCTACATGAAGCCTCGTATTCAGGAAGCGACTGGACGCGTCAAGCCAATGTTTCCTCAAGAAGCTCGTGTTCGCAACTTCACATATGCCGCACAGATGTTCTGCGATGTTCGGTTTGTCGCTAGAACTTACAGGGGCGATACTCTTTCTGAGTTCGATGAAGCTGTTCGCGTATTCTCTGGTGTATCTCTTGGAAAAATCCCAGTGATGCTTGGATCCTCGCTATGTGTTCTTGGAGACTATCCTATGAGCCGCGAGGAGATGGGAGAGTGTCCCAACGATCCTCTAGGATATTTCATCATACACGGAAGCGAGAGAACTATTCTATGCCAAGAAAAGGTCGCAGACAATCGCATCATGGTGTTTTATAACAAGAAAACGGCTTCCAAGTACACTTACTCTGTTGAAATCAAGTCACTGCACGAGTCATTCACTACTCCTCCCAAGAAGCTAGAGATCCGAATTTCTTCAAAGTTCAACGGACTCGGGTATCCTCTAACACTCTGCGCGCCTCGTTTTAGGGAGGACATTCCGCTGATGGTGATCTTCCGTGCACTTGGAATGGAGAACGACCAAGATATCGCGAATCTGATTTGGGGAGATGACTTGGATAATGCCGAGCTTCTTGCGGCCACATTCAAGGAGTGTTCTGATATTCAGGTATATACTCGCGAGGACGCAATCAAGTATCTTTCAACGCACCTTCAATATGTCACCACACACGAGGATAAGTGCGCATATGTACGAACTCTTCTGGAAACAGAGTGCCTGCCTCACGTAAAGTTTGGAGGCGAGACGCCGGATACACTCAAAACGGAGGCTCGCAAGTGTATTCTTATTGCCTCGATGGTTCGTCGCGTAATCATGACCGAGCAAGGTCGTATTCCCATTGACGACCGAGACGCTTACCCGAACAAGCGCATCGTTACGCCTGGATCTCTTCTCACACACTTGTTCCGCCAGCTCTTCCAAAAAGTATGTAAGGATATTCGTGGCAAGTTCGTCCACGAGGTCAACAATGATACATGGAAAAAGGGAGAGCCACAGCCACTGGATGTTCTCAATATCAACAATTTGTACAAGATTTTGAAGGTATCTACTATTGAGGGAAAGCTGAAGCAGGCTTTGGCTACTGGGAACTTTACCGTACAAGGTCTTGGAACTTCCAGCAACGCCAACATGTCTACAGCCACAAAGGTCGGCGTGTCTCAAGTTCTGAATAGGTTATCATACCTTGCTACAGTCAGCCATCTCAGACGCATTCAGACGCCTGTTGAAAAATCTGGCAAGCTTCTTGCTCCGCGTAAGCTACATGGCTCAAGCTGGGGCTATGTCTGTCCAGTTGAGACGCCCGAAGGCCATTCTGTAGGTATTGTGAAGGCCCTTTCTATGCTAACTTCTATTACTCAGCATACGCCTTCTGCCGTTGCTCTGAATGTCATGAAATCGCTGAATTGCATTGATTGGATCCGACAGTCAAAGAAGTATTCTGGAACTGCTCTTATTCTCAATGGTGTGAATGTTGGCTACACGAACGATCCGCTAAAAGTACATGACTATCTGAAGGCGGCAAAGAAAGATTTTAGGCTCCACATTCACACTGGAATTTCATGGGATATTCTGCAGGGCCGAATTACTGTTGAGACGGACGGAGGTAGGTTTGTTCGGCCAGTCTTTCAGGTGAAGAACTCAAATTGTATTGATCCTCCGGCTTCAGACACGTGGAATGATTGGGTTGGGAAGTGTATTGAGTTCATCGATTCGTCGGAATCTGACCATGTTCGTATCGCAATGACGTCGAAGCAGATAACGAAGAACCACACTCACTGCGAGATCCACCCAACGATGATTTTGGGACATATGGCTTCCAGCATTCCAATGTCTGACCATAATCAGTCGCCTCGAAACACCTATCAGTCGGCTATGGGTAAGCAGGCAATCGGCATCTTTGCTAGGAACTATGCGAAGCGCCTCGATAAGAACGGATACATCTTCTGCCAGCCCCAGCGTCCTTTCGTGGAGACACGCACAATGAGTATCCTCAAGACACAGGAGATGCCTTTCGGAACCAACGCAATCGTCGCGATTGGGATTTATGGAGGGTACAATCAGGAGGATTCCGTCATTCTCAACAAGTCTGCGGTAAACCGCGGGCTGTTTCGGACGCTGTACTATACGCTGTACAAGGACGAGGAGCATCGCAATGTTACGTCTGGGAAGGAGGAGAAGTTCATGAACCCTCGTCGCGAGAACACGAGGGGATACAAGACATCATCGTACCATGCAATTCAGGAGAACGGCCATCCTGCTATTGGGTCTATGATTTCTGAGAATGACGTTGTCATTGGAAAGGTGACAAACTTGAAGCAGGATACCAATGGATATGCGTACCGCGATTCGTCGACTACACACAAGAACTCTGAGCCTTGTCGCGTTGACGGTGTTTGGCAGGACAAGAACTCGGACGGATATCCTTTCGTAAAGGTCCGCGTAGTTTCCGAGCGTGTTCCTGAAATTGGCGACAAGTTCTCTAGTCGCCACGCCCAAAAAGGAACGTGTGGAATTCTGTTGAACGAGGAGGATATGCCGTACACTTCTTCAGGTCTGCGCCCCGACCTTATTATGAATCCACACGCCATCCCTTCGCGAATGACAATTGCCCAGCTGATGGAGACGATGTTCGGCAAGGTTTGTGCGATGAAGGGAACGCTCGGAGATGGAACGCCGTATTCCCACCTTTCACAGGCGGATTTGAGGAAGCACATGATTGAGTTGGGAATGCATCCTTACGGCAATGAGATCCTGTATAACGGACAGACGGGAGAGATGATGGAGGCAGAAATCTTTATGGGTCCTACATTCTACCAGCGGCTCAAGCATATGGTGGCAGATAAGAAGCATTCGAGAGCAAGAGGTCCTATTGTTTCACTCACTCGTCAGCCATGCGAGGGTCGTTCTCGCGACGGCGGACTGCGTGTTGGTGAAATGGAGCGTGATTGTATGTTGAGTCATGGAGCTGCAATGTTCACAAAGGAGCGACTGATGGATGTGTCAGACCCTTTCAGTACTGGCTTCTGTAAGTCTTGCGGCACTCTGGCAGTCATGAACCCAAAAGAGAACATCTATCACTGCGGATCCTGTGGAGTCCAGACGCAGTTTGAGATGAAGACAATCCCGTATGCCGTCAAGCTGTGGGCTCAGGAGCTAGAGGCAATGCACATTGTCCCGCGTATGGTGTTTGAATAGTTGCTTAAGAAATATGTTAAATCTTCGGGGGTTCCAAGCCCCCACATTTTCTTGCTTGGTGAGATTGTTATCTTCTTGCCATCCTGTATTGCCTCATTATATGTCGGAACAACGTAAAATTCGTTGTTGACGCGGATGTTTTTCGATATCATTGACTCCGCGTATTTAACGAAATCAGAACCGCGTTTCCACATATACACGCCAGTCGTTGCGTGATCAGAAAACGGGTCTTTTTCACGAACTTCTGTAATATAACCATTGCTTACAGCTGCATACGACCACTTTGGATCTCTATTTCCATCAAACGTTGAAATGCTTCCATCTGCGTCTGACTCCAAACAATTACTGACAAACTCCTGCATTGAAAACTCAATGAACTGATCGCTGTTTGCAATAATAAGTGGTGTTGACGAATTGATAATCTCTTTCGTAAGAAGAACAGTACACGCAGCTCCTTCAGTAACCTTGTCTACTTCAATAATTGAACATTCGGAGGCAATATTTTTCAAATACTCTCTACACGACTCGGGGTAATCCGATCTTATTACAAACGTAAATTTAGCATTGGGAATTCGAAGATTATCAACTACCCATGAAATCATAGGTTTATCAAAAATTGGAATAAGAGGTTTAGGATCTACATATCCGGCTGAAGAAAACCGAGAGCCATTTCCAGCCATTGGGATTACTATGTTCACACTCTCAACTGCGTTCATTATAAACGAGTAAGTTAAATCCGAAGGAGAATAAACGCGAACGACTCTCGCTCCACTACCATATGCAGCTGCAAGGCCTATTTCAGAATCTTCAAAGACACTTGTATTACATGGCAGGACACCCGCCTTTTCCATGCATAGTTTATAGATTTCAGGAGATGGTTTCGGAGAACAAACGTCTTCATTGGAAACTGTGAAGTCGAATAGATCTTTAATTTCCAAAGAAGTTAACGCCATATCCAAAGTTGCTCGAATACAGTTTGTAGCACATGCTAGAATATGGTTTGATTTCAGATCAAAAAGAGCGTTTCGAATATTATGGTTTGGAAGAATATGAGATGCTAATAATTCGGTTGTCAAATGTTGTTTCCTAGAAAAAATTGCTTCGGATAGGTGAGACTCTAATCCTCGTGCAGATTGTAACATTACAAGTTTGTTTCGAGTGCTACGAACGTTAAACTTTTGATTATGATCTTCTCTAGATATGACAAATTTATCACCCCCGATCTCTTTTAGAGCTATGTTTAGAGCTTCATAGTGTATTTCCGCGGAATCCATAAGAACACCATCAAGGTCAAAAATCAATAATCTTTTACGCGTCATTCTGTTTATTTATATATATATATATTGTATAAATGAATATTGAAAACGTAGCATTTTTAATTCCAATCCATCCGCCAAAGTATCATTATATCTACGATTTACTTAATAAAATAAATGTGAAGGATATTCAAATTGACATTTATCTTATATTTTCAAATATATCAGATTATGAATCATTTAATATAAAAAATAAAATAATACCCCTAATATTACCAGAGTGTGAAACAAATTTTGGATTAATAAACTCAGTAATCACATATAAAAAATTTTTTGGGTTAAAAAAGTTGGCCGATTCTAAATATGAATATATAATTTGTTGTGACAGTGAAATAGATATCTTATGTAATAATTTTACTAATGAAAACATTAATCATAAAATAAAACAGATATTTGATAATAAAAAAATCTATGCGGGAGAATGCGACGATAGTTATATAGTAGACATCACGCGAAGTTCCTCAGAAATCTTCCCAGATAATTATGATCATTTAAAACGTATAACAAACAACTTCACTCTTTATTTTTGGTGGAGTGATTTGCCAGTTTATAGAACATCAGATATAAAGCCATTTTTTGATATTATCACACAAGATAAGATTAACTCACTTCGTTTTTCTCAATTTGACTACATTATTTATCAATACTATTTAATTTTATTTCATGACTTTGAAGTTGTAAACACCACACCAATTACAAATATAAAATGGTCGCTGGAAATGTTATATACAGATGATATGAGTATTTTAAATAAATTATTAGATATTAATTATGGCTTTAGTTGGAATACTGGAAGATTTTATCGATTAAATCAAAATTTTATAGAATCGCACAAGGGGTTTATAGCTTACCACATAGACAGGTGGGGTGGGATAAATTAATAACAAAAATTATCCGTTGTTATAGATGGAACTTTAATACGAAAGGCGAGGATACCAATTATATTCAATATATGTTTACATAGTGTCTCTCTAGGTTGGATAAATGAAATTTATCGCACATCGTGGGAATTTGAACGGGAGCAATAAGTTTACTGAAAACACAGTTGACGCAATCAAGCATGCAATTTCTTGTGGGTTTGATTGCGAAATAGATGTGTGGATAATTGAAGATAATATTTGGCTAGGGCACGATTCGCCCGATACAAAGATAACTACAGAATTTCTAGATGAATATAAAGATAATTTATGGGTTCACTGTAAGAATATATACGCACTTGTGAAATTTAAGGATACTTATAACTGCTTTTTTCACCATAAGGATGAATATACGTTAACAAGCAACGGAACTATATGGGGAAACATTAATAGCCCTATACAAAAGAACGGAATCCAAGTTATGCCTGAACTCGCAAATATATTCTCTTGGGAATGTTTAGGTATTTGCACAGATTATCCGATACGATATAGAGATTTATATTATTCTTCGAGTAAGTTAAACGAGTCTACAATGCCAGAGAACTCTTGAATTTATCATACATATCCGTATAATATTTTATGAATTCTTCCGAATATTTATAACTATTAACAAAAGATGTTATCTCTACTTCTTCTTGGTATTTAATACTTATATCTTCAAACTGTTTTAAGAATGTGTAAAGTATCATCTCCCCATAAGATGTCTTATCGTTCCACGAAGTTATTGCGTATCGATAAATATCCTTTAAACGACATATTATACCAGTTTCTCCGTAGAAAAATCTATCTTCGGCATGAAGGTTATCTTCGGTTACGCGATATGGAGAAGTCCTCAAAACATATGCGTCATTATGAATGATATTAGTTGACTTCAAATACCCAGAGTTTATAACTCTCGGAAGAATGTCTACACGAGTGACGACCGAGCATTTGTAAACATCTGGCGATTCACTTAATAATCTAGCAGATCCGCTCATGGAAAAAAACATGGATAGCCAACGAATAGAAATATAGTTTGTATCCGAGGAATATATCCGAATATTTGCTCTAAATATCTCAGACATAAATACAGATGGATCGTAATCATAAAACACTATTTTTAAATTTCTTACAATAGCGGATGATTTGAAAACATGTTCAATCTCAATTTTCTCTTCTATACTAAAATTATCTGAAAATTCGTGGATCTTGTTCGGACAATAGTAGTAGATATCACATAATGTATTTTCAGGAATTAATCTTGAAATATTAGTAGTTATATCTTCTGTAGATGGTATGGTTCCTAAAAATCCAAAAAAACATATAGCAATGTGACTGGTCATTTATTTATTTAACATTACTATTTAAATCGCAGCAGAGTTTATAAAACAATGAAGTGTATAATTTTATGTGGAGGTATTGGGACTAGAATGAATAACTACTCAATGCCCAAACCTCTTAACATGATTCATGGAAAGCCGTCTATTTACTACACTCTGCAAACAATACCAGAGACTCTGGACATTATGTTTGTTTACGGAGCCCATCTCAAGAAATATAATTTCGAAGAAACTGTAATAAACTTATTTAAAGATAGAAAATTCACATTTTATTGTGTAGAATACTTTACACGCGGAGCATTAGAGACTGCTTTTATTGGAACTAAATCACTTACTGGGGATGGGCCTGTAGTATTCTTGGATAACGATAATATATATAACTTTCCGTCTGGCTTTGAGAATACAAATGGAACAAATTTTCTAGGGTGTTCGGTAGACACTACAGACAAGACATCGTATTCCTTTGTCCTACACGACTCCAATATGAACCTTTATGACATCGCAGAGAAGGTAAAAATATCAAATACGTATTGCTGCGGAGTATATGGATTTAAAAATATACACACATTCCGAATTTTTGCGAAAGACATTATATGCAATCATAACTCAAACAAAGAAATGTACATGTCTAGTGTATTTAAAAACCTTGTTCTGCAAAAAGAACCAGTAAAGTGTATAGTGTTTGATTCAAACAATCATGTGGGTAGTTTGGGAGAACTTAAAAACTTTGAAAAGATGAATCTCCCTCGCATGCGTGTGTGCTTTGATCTTGATAATACACTAGTAACATATCCGTTGGTTGCTGGGGATTATTCGACGGTTCGTCCAATTCACTCTACGATTGAGCTTGTACGGAGATTGCATTCAGAAGGACACACAATCATAATCCATACTGCAAGGCGCATGCTTACTCACAAACATAACGTTGGAGCCGTAATAAAGGATATTGGTCGAACTACGTTTGACACATTAGAAAAGTTTGACATTCCATACGACGAACTTATTTTTGGAAAACCTATTGCAGATGTATATATCGATGATCGTTCTGTTAATCCTTATAAAAGTGATTACATGTTTATGGGAATACTTGAACGTGAGAAAGACACCATTATAAACCAGCTTCCTACAAACAAATATAATCACATTATACTAAAAGACAATTGTGTGATAAAAACAGGTCCGACATATATCCTAAAAGGAGAAAAGTGGGCGTATGAACATATACCGATTAACGTGTACAAATATTTCCCAAAACTCATTTCTGGAAAATCGAATGAAATCACTACAACTTTGGAGTTTGAATACTTAAAGGGGATTCCTTTCTACTATTTGTACAAGAATGGCCTTATTACAAATAAACACATAGATTCGATTATTTCTGCGATAGAACAATTTCATACATCTTCTGGAATAGTAACTGCTACTTATGAAGATATAAAAAATAATTATATCAAGAAATTAGAAGATCGGTTTAACGTAGAGTCCGATTACCCATTCGACGATGCACAAGAAATTCAATCTAAGATTCTAGACGATCTTGGAAACTATTGCAGCAGTGGCCGTATTCGCATTGTTCCATTCATACACGGAGATGTTTGGTTCAGTAATATTATATTACAATTCGACGGTAACCTTAAGTTTTTCGACATGAAGGGTAGGCTAGGATATACACTAACTACAAATGGAGATATTTTATACGACTATGGTAAAGTATACCAGTCTTTGCTAGGTCTTGATTCGGTAATATACAGTTCGGAAGCAATAACATCGCCCGACATAATACATTACTTTGAACAAGAAGTTTCCAAGCGTGGTATTTTAATATCTGATATTAGGACTGTAACGATATCGCTTATAGCAGGGACCTTACATGCAGTTGAGACCCTACTCGTAAAGGAGCGCATTTGGTCATTTATACGTAAACTTTTAAACTATAGAAAATGCGAATCGTAGTGACTGGGGCCGCTGGATTTATTGGTTCATCTCTGTGTGAATATTTGCAGTCTTACGGTATTGAACATATTGGAATTGATAACTTTGCATGCGGGCACAGAGACAACGTATTTGATATCTCGGGATCTCCAAAGTTTAACTTTGCTGAAATGGATGCTTGCTCAGCAGATATGTGCAATATTATTACTTACGGAGATATCATTGTGCACCTCGCAGCAGTGTCGTCCTTACCCGAAAATCAATCACAACCAGTGAAATCTTTCCATAACAATAACCTTTCAACTATCAATATTCTTGAAATCTCTCGGAAAAATAAGGCTTCCCACTTCATTCTAGCAAGCACAAGTGCGATATATGAAAAATCGGATAAATTTCCTTGCAGCGAGACCGATAACATTATGAACCCGAGTCTACTCTATTCTCTTGGAAAATATCATTGCGAGGATTATTGCAGAGCGTTCACAGATGCGTATGGGCTACCACACACAATAGTCAGATTCTTCAATGTATATGGACCAAAAAATGACTTTCTAAGACTACACCCTCCTCTTGTACCTTATATTATAAGAGAACTCTTACAAAACATACCACCGGTTCTTCACGGTTCCGGTGAACAGAGACGAGACTATGTGTATATAGACGACTTGATTTCCCTTCTCTTGAAGATAATTGATAACCCAGTTGCCAAAAATAATACATATAATGCGTCGTCGAACAGCACATACAGTGTGAATGAAATCTTTGAAATCCTTGGTAAATGTCTAAATACTACAATACGCCCAGTATTTCGTTCTGAGGAGTTTTTTTGGGATAAATTTCAATCTCTTCGGAACGGATTTAACTGCGAACTTTTGACTAGAGAAGTTAATAAATATACGTGTGGTTCATTTGATAAAGCGTATTCTGATTTAGGATGGCGGCCAACTGTAAGCATGGAAGATGGGCTTATGCGGACAGCTGCTTATATTAAACTAAGTCTTGGACCTTAGTGTTGGCCTTACGTCCCTTCAATCTAAGCGCTGCTGAAGCATGATAGCCGCTACCCAAACTACAATTTTAGAAGATTTAACCTAATAAATTAGTTAATGTTTCCAATACATACTCATTATCTCCAATATGAACGCATGCGTCAGACTTCTCAAATATCAAACATCCATCTTTATCGGAATAATGTTCGCTAGAATCTAGAAATGTATAATTATTCTTTTCACATTCAAGTTTCAATAATGAATTCATAATTCGAGTATTTTCAACTCTCTCTTGATCCGATCCAACAAATGGAAACTCATGAGTAATCGGGCCATGAAGAGCTTCATATTTTTCTTTATTTGCGGGAGGTGTAATTGAGCAAATTATAATCCTATCATATGCGGTTATGTTATTCTTTATAGTTTGGATATAGCTCGAAATGAGTGTTTCACATACCTCCATTATGTCTCGACCATTACGCACTTGCTTACCAATATGACACCTACAGTCGACTTCGCCAAATGTTAGTACAAATATATTTTCAGTTGAGATCATATGTGTTTCAAGATTTGGTATAATGTTATCTCTTCCCACACGATGCATGGTATGAGATACTCGGTGGAATTGTTGATGAGGCATCTTTAATCCGCGAAACGAGAAGTCTGCATGGCTATCTCCGAAAATATACAACATTATTTATGTTATAATATTCTATAAATACTTTAAAACTGCATTATTGTTAGAACATATAATTAATTTGGTACTGTTAATAGATTCGATAAACTGATTTATCATAGAAACTTTAGGGTATTCTAGAGACTGGAAGGATAAATCCCCCAAAACTAAAATATTACTATTCTGTGAGAATAACCCGTTTACCGTATGTGCTGCACCACTTGTTAAAATGATGTTTTTTGCTGAGCGTACCATACGAATTTGTTCTTTCATATCAACAACTGTATCAGTGTGAAGAATTTTTGAATTTATATGAGGTCTGTCAGAAAAATATGTAAATATATCGTTAAACGGAACTTTCCTATCATTTGAAGCATAATTCTCTTTCGTCTGACGAGGCATCAATAGATAAGAAATGTCTTCGTGGGGTTCTGTCTGAATTTGACCTATATACTTGAATAATCGTTCCAGCTGAAGCCGGAATTCTGGATGAACTGTTTTATCGTTTTGAAGACTTATTGGTGATGGAAAAATACAGGTATTACTTGGGGGAAGTTCATATACTATATCTCCTTCAAATATATCAAATAGTTTACAGAAAAGTATCTTGAAGATTCGCCTTACCTTTAACTTCAGTTTAATATTAGGATAGACAGATTTCAAGATCTTGAATAGTTCAAGGTAAATTCCACATTCAAACACCCAATGTCCAAATGCCTCATTATATATCGTATCTATAACTAGGAACGTATCACCAGATGAATGAATATCTCCGTCAGGAGCATCTATATTCCATACATCAAATCTTGGATTATCGTAGGATCGAACATTATTCACAATAAATACTTTATATATTTCATGATGAAGTTCTTTACGTACATTCGGACCATCTATAGTGTCGTTACTTATAATCATTTACGAATACCTAGATTTTAATATTAAAATGAGTATACTGGATAAATATTTAGCGAGAGTATATGTTTGTATTTAGTTAGTAGTTTTATTATTCCACATTGCATTCACCAGAGCCCACGATTTTACTTCTATGTCGTTGACGTCGGCTTCATTACAATCCATTGCTCTAATTGTTTGAAACTGTGTATAAATACAGACATCTTTAGGAGGCACGACAACCGAATAGCTATTCATAATAACCATACAAGTCGCAGTATCTACATGGTTTACTAGTCCATTCTCGGGGTATCCGCCAATTGTTTGGAACGACTTTGTATCAAGTAACATAATATCTCCGGATTTCTTTCCTACATCGCATAATGATGGATCCGTGTTAAACAACTCGGGATTCCAAAACTTTATTATATTATTTCCACAAAAATCCAATATTTCCTCTACTTCAGTAATAGATTCGCTAATTTTAGGAACCTCATATGTCGCGAAGCGATAAAATTTTTCTACTTCCAATCCCTTCGAAATAAATTCAATAATTTTTTCAGAAAATATAATATCCGCGTTAATTACGCATGCAAATTTCCCTTTGGCAACTTTTAGTCCAGCATTCTTTCCATATGATTCTAAGAACGTATATCCTAGAGGTGAGGGATAGTCGGTCGCGATATAAATAACATTCACATTTTCATACTGAGACAAATTTGGGCCAACGATTTTTTTAGTTCTGGGACCAACTTGTTCACAAACTACAATTTCATAAGAAACATTCATTTTTTTACAGTAATATTCTATTACTTTAATTGTTATTTGAATACTTTCTTCTAGAAACTCATACCTGTCTGCAACCTGAATCGTTGTAATAAAACTTATGTAAGGATTAACGTCCATTTTATTTTAAAATCGCTATTTCTTAAAATGGAAAAGGCTTTAACGGGCCTTCTATTTTAAACTTTAAATGCCAGTAAGAACCAATGTACCGTATCTTGACTTGAACTTTATGTCAAAATACTTTAAAGACAAGAATGCTTACATTGCCGTTGATGATACTGGAATGTCTCGTCCGATTGGAATTACTCACTTTATAGGAATTCAATGTGAACCGAATGCCATTAGTCATTTAAGACAGGATTTTATCAATAATTGTTCTAAATATGATATATTACTAGCGCATGACGAAGAAATTTTAAAAGCTTGCCCGAAAGCTATTCCTTTTGTAATCGGAGCTTGTTGGATTTCGCCAGATGTTTATAATAATATTGATACATCACGAAAGCTTCCAAAAATTTCCACAATAGCTGGGTGGAAGACTTGGACTGATGGACATATCTTTCGAAGGGATTTATACTTCAAGCAAAAATCCATAAATTTGCCAATCGTTTGGTATAGATCTGGAGCCGGAGATATACTTCCTGAAATAAATTCAAATCCAATTTTAAATGAATGTAGATCTGGAAAATCAGAAATGTTTCTAGATTATCAGTATTCGCTTGTTATTGAAAATAACAGAACCGCAAATTACTTCACAGAAAAGCTGATTGACTGTTTGATGACAAAAACCATTCCTATTTATTGGGGATGTACAAATATTGAGAAGTGGTTCGACACTACTGGGTGGATAATTTTAGAAACTAAAGATGTAAATGAGCTTCTAGAAAAGTGTAAAACTCTGCCGGTTTACTTGGACAATCTGGAAGTAATAAATAAGAATCACGAAACTGCAAAACAATATTTATCTCAGGAGATGAATATCATCCATTCTTTGGGGTTTAAATCGACAACATAAAAATATAAAAATGATAGTTGTTTTGTTAACAGGCGGGTTTGGAAACAGAATGTTCCAAATTGCATTCGTCGAATACTTGAAAGACCTGACTGGATCTCAAGTAAATGTCTATGACGCAGGAATACGTTCTCCACATGCGTCTACTGATTTAATGTCTGGAGTTTTCCAAAATTGGAAAGAAAGTTTAGTGAATTTGAATGTGTACACTATCCCAAATTTTGTAGAGAAAGACTTGATGCCATATGACTGGAAATCTATAATAGATAAAACTTCGAATCTTTATATTATTGGATATTTTCAAAATTACAAATATATAATTCCCTCGTTTATAAATAAACTCAATTTTTCAAACGAAATCATTAATAAATATCCAGCGATAAATAACACTGTCTTTCTACATATTCGTGGAGGAGATTATTTGACAGATCAGAAATTTTACCTAGACTTAGATAAAAATTACTATCAGAATGCGATAAAAGAATTTCCACAAGGAACAAAGTTTTCTATTTTTACGAATGATATGAGTTTTGCACAATCTAAAAGTTTTTTAAATGATATTTCGCACGAGTTTATTGAAGAATCCGAAGTAGATTCGATGTATTTGATGAGCCAATGTAAAGGTGGAATTTGTGCAAACTCTTCATTTTCTTGGTGGGGAGCATATTTGAACAAAAATCGCAAATTAGTTCTCCCCTCAATGTGGTATACCGGAGTACCTTGGTATACTCAGGGTTATTATTTTCCGGAAGCAACAGTTATAGACGTTTAACTATTTTAAGACGCAATACTTAAGTAAATTAAATGTTCGAGTTTGTAGACAAAGTCGTATACATTAACTTAGATAAGAGAATTGATCGTAGAGCTCATATGGAAACTCTAACAACCATATTTGGCGATAAAGTCATCCGCTTTCCTGCAATAGAAGAAACACCTGGGTATGTAGGATGTACTAAAAGCCACATTGCAGTAATGAAGATGGCTTTAGAAAACAACTGGAAGAATGTCCTAGTTCTGGAAGATGACATCGCTTGGAATAACTTTGAAGAAGGATATGCTCTCTTTGAGAAGTTGGCAAACTCTGAATATGACTGTATACTTCTAGGTGGGACATATGTTAATTATGATAAGGATACATTTCGAGTTAAACACGCATACACTTCTGCAGGATACTTGATAAATGGATCATATATACCGACCATATTAAATAACTTTGAAGAAGGGCTATCTCTACTGTTAGACACGAAGTGTAAAGAGGCCTATGCGTTAGATTCATACTGGATGAAACTACAGGCCCAAGATAATTGGTTTATTGTCATGCCTTCATTAGTGTACCAATTACCGGGATATAGTGATATTGTTGGTAATGTGGTAAATTATATTCCAGAGTACTTACATGGCGTGATGAATTGGGCATAATTTAATTATAAAAATATTTTGTACAAACAAATGTTTGAGTTTGTAGATAAAGTTGTTTATATCAATTTGGATAAAAGAATTGATCGTAGAGCTCATATGGAATCTATTACTTCTATATTCGGCGATAAAGTCATTCGGTTTGAAGCTATAGAAGATAGAGTTGGAATTGTTGGATGTGTTAAAAGCCATATCGCAGTTCTCAACATGGCTTTAGATAACAAGTGGAAGAATGTCTTAATTTTAGAGGACGACATTGCCTGGAATAACTTTCAAAAAGGGCATTCTATTTTTACTCAATTGGTCAAAAACCCATATGATGTTATTCTGCTTGGTGGGTCAAAAGTTCAATACGATACGTCAACATTAAAACTTTTCAATGCTAGAACTACGAGTGCGTATTTAGTGAGCAGAGAATATATACCTACTCTATTAGACAATTTTGAGACTGGACTAAAGGGTCTTCTTAATAATACATATGATAGAGAGACCTATTCATTAGATACGTATTGGAATAGATTACAGAATGTTGACAATTGGTATATTGTAGTTCCTCATTTAGTGTATCAACTTCCGGGGTATAGTGATATTGAAGGCAGATATATGGATTATCGTGAACAGATGGGTTGGAAGAACCCATTGCTATCATTCTTAAGACGCCGATTTTAACACATTCTTACTTTAAATAATAATGACCCTTTATATATGCCCCCAAACACCAAGTGTTCATGATCTAATTACTGCCCAACTAGCAACCCATCGATATTCTGATTCGGGGTTTGATATTCCGATGGAAAGCTTTATGGTACCAGTATTCGTAAAATCTCACTCATTTCCTCTTGGGATTAGAGTGTCAGCAGTAGATGTCGACGGAAATCACATGCCCTGTCTACTTTTGCCGAGATCATCTATTTATAGAACTCGGTTTAGAATGGCAAACTCGATTGGTCTTATAGATTCGGGTTATCGTGGAGAAGTCCAAGCTAAAGTTGATGTCATGACTATTCCGCCTCCACTTGAAACTGGTGAAAAGGGGACCCGTATGTTTCAAATTTGCCAGCACAATTTCCTTCCATGGAAGAAGATTGTGATTGTTTCTTCGCTAACAGAACTTCCTACCGCTTCTGATAGTCGTGGAGAGGGTGGGTTTGGATCAACGGACAATCGTACTAATTACGATTCGTTTAGTAGTCATCTACATGGCGACGGTGGCGTAAGTTTGGGATATGTTCCTTAAATAAGGGGACGAATCAGGATAAGAGAAATAGTATCGTGAATGATGGCTCCCCAGTACGCAGAATAAAATGTTGTCTTGAAACCGAACACCATTATGACAATCAACACTATTGACCGCAAGAACGTGTTCAATACTGGGTTTGATGTGGGGAGAAGAAGGATGTTCATTTGTGTAAAGGCACGAATATTGGACGCGGTCGCTTGCGGGCGTAACGCCTGAAAATATTTTCCCACTCATAGGTATAAACACAAAATGGGCGGTGGTCTTATGCAGCTCGTGAGCTATGGTGCGCAGGACATTTACATCTCGGGCAACCCCCAGATTACCTTCTGGAAGGTGCTATACAAGCGCCATACCAACTTCGCCGTGGAGGCGATTGAAGTTACCTTCAACGGTCAGGCCGACTTCAACAAGCGCGTGACGGCCGTCATCAATCGTAACGCTGATCTGATGTACAAGACGTACGTTCAGGTTGTGCTCCCTCAGATTGACCTCCGAGTGACTAGCGGTACCTTCGCCGATGCTAGCTCGACCCAAGGCTTCCGCTGGCTGAACCACATCGGCCACCGCCTCATCAAGCAGGTTGAGGTTGAGATTGGTGGTCAGCGCATTGATCGCCAGTATGGCGATTGGATGCAGATCTGGACGCAGCTCTCCACGGAGGCTGGCACGGTGAGGGCTCTGGACTCGCTCGTCGGAAACACGCACGACCTCACACTGATGAAGCGCACCGGCGGCCTCGATCTGGATGCGACGTGCGCTGCGTCCGAGACGACGATCTCGTGCGTGCCTCGCAAGGGAACCCCAGCCAAGACGCTGTACATCCCTCTGCAGTTCTGGTTCTGCCGCAACCCTGGTCTGGCCATCCCCCTTATTGCCCTTCAGTACCACGAGGTCCGTATCAATGTAGACTTCGAGACGTGGCAGAACTGCCACTACGCCGAGACGACTACTGGTGTCCCTGCTACTCGCACGGCCCAGTCCCTCGCGGCCGCCTCGCTGTATGTTGACTACGTGTACCTCGACACGGAGGAGCGCCGCCGTTTCGCGCAGCAGAGCCACGAGTACCTCATCGAGCAGGTGCAGTACACTGGTGCTGAGTCCATAACGAGCTCTTCCAACAAGATCCAGCTGAACTTCAACCACCCCGTCAAAGAGCTCTTCTGGGTGGTGCAGCGTGACTCGTTCGTGGACTGCTCCAACCCTACATGGATTGCGTCCGTCGGTGGCCCCCAGCCCTTCAACTACTCCGACGATTTCAGCACGGAGGGTATGATCATGTCTCTGCTGTCTCAGGCCCAGTCCCCCGCTGGTAGCAATGTTAATCCCGCCGCAGCTGGTACTCTTGGAGCTAGCGCGACTGCCCTACTCGGACAGGGTATCACGCAGAACGCTACCCTCTATGGTGCGGACAACCAGGATTTTGCCGGTGTATCCGAGTTCGAGTCGGGTGTTAACTACCTGCTCGCGAGGGTCATTCTAGAGTCTGGTGTTCGCTGCGAGGGCAAGAACCCTATTGAAGTCGCCAAGCTCCAGCTCAACGGACAGGACCGTTTCACGGAGCGTGAGGGCGCCTACTTCGACCGCGTGCAGCCCTTCCAGCACCACAGCCGCACGCCTTCTACTGGCATTAACACGTACTCGTTCGCGCTGCGCCCCGAGGAGCACCAGCCGAGCGGCACGTGCAACTTCAGCCGCATTGACAAGGCGACCCTCCAGCTGACGGTCTCCATCAACACGGTGGTTGGCTCTCGCACTGCGCAGGTCCGCGTGTATGCCCTGAACTACAACGTGCTGCGCGTGATGAGCGGCATGGGTGGTCTAGCCTACAGCAACTAAGCGTTGTGTGGTGGTAATAAACATAAAAATACAAAAAACGGGGAAACCCAAAATTGAGAGTAGATATCTAAACTCAATTTTGTGATATTGTAAGTAAATGGGTATTCCAAAAATAGTTCACCAAATATGGATTGGTCCGAATAAACAACCAGATATTTGGATGAATACGGTTAAAGATTTTTGTAGTAAATTCGGATACGAATATGTTTTGTGGGATAATTACGCATCTGATAATTTTCCCTTAAAAAACCGCAAAGAATATGATTTAATCCCGTTAATGTGTGGAAAGGCAGATATTCTTCGTTATGAAATTCTGTATAAGTTTGGAGGGATATATATTGATGCGGATAGTGTCATATTAAATCCAGAAAAACTTCATGTTTTAATATCAGAATTCAATAGCGATTGTGGCTTCGGATGGTCTCAGCCAGATAAAGCTGTAATTGCAAATGGAGTGATATTATCATCTGTTAATTCTGCGTTCATGAAAGAGTGTATTGAAGTAATTTCCACAATAAATGTATTGGCATCACATCCTTGTGTAGTAACTGGCCCATATATGATAAGTGATAGATTCAATAAAGATAGAGAAAAATTTGATATAAAGTTATACGATAGTAGCGTATTTTATCCGAGCGGATGGTGGGGCACTACAACAATTGACTCGCACAAAACAATGAAATTTCCTGAAGAAAGCGTCATGTATCAATATGGGTATTCTACAAACTTTTTGTCAGATATAATTGATGGTAAACATAAAAGCGGCAAAATTCCAAAACTTATATTCCAACAACCATTTATAAATAGAAAATGAACTGCAATTATGTAGGATCATACGCTCTACAACAAATACCTACATATAAAGGTCCATTCATTTCAGATTTTGACGGACTTGATCCAAACTTGTACTCAAATATATCGCCCAATTGCGTTTTATACGTATGTCCTCAAGCGCTTCCTAATTTTGTTAAAAAGGTTCTTCCATCTATTTCAGTTCCGTTCAAGCTACTGACTAACAATTCGGACAAGACTTTACCTACGGATTATTCGGCAGAATGTTCTCAAATATTGAGTAATGTTTTTTTGATAAAGTGGTTTTCTCAAAATTGGGAAACAGACCATGAAAAGGTTGAGAGAATTCCGATTGGGCTGGATTATCACTCATTGAAACCGAGTGAAAAGCCTAAATTCAGGTGGTCTCCTCCAGAAGTTCATAGATGGGGGTGGGGAATCAAGAAACCGGAGATTGATCAAGAACAAGATATTCTCTCATTAAAAGGCTCATCGGCTCATTTTTCACAGAGACAATTTAAGGCGTACGCAAACTTCCAATTTCTGATGTGGACCAGATATGGGAAGATAGATAGGAAAGAAGCGATTGAAAAGGTTCCAAAACAGTTGGTTTTTTATGAGCCAGTAAAAACCACTAGAGATATTTGTTGGAGAAATATGGTATCGTGTGCGTTTGTTCTTTCGCCGCAGGGGAATGGATTGGATTGTCATAGAACATGGGAGGCACTTTGTTTGGGGTGTATTCCAATCGTTAAATCATCCGGCATCGATCCATTATTTGATGATCTACCTGTTTGGATTATTAAAGACTGGACAGAAATCACAGAAGAGAATATGAGAACAGTATTGGAAGATTTCAAGACCAGAACATTCAATTATGATAAGCTGACATTGAAATACTGGCAAACAAAAATAAACGAATAGTAAACATAAATGCCGTCTAAAACTCGCAAGGTAGGATCTCGTGCCATGGTTATGCATGGAACTGCGGAAAAGACGAAGGGTGGACTGACGAAATCGGATTTAAAGTACAACAAAGCTGGCCGGATTGTTTCTCGCAGGAAGAGTGCTACTATGAAGAACCGTAACTAGTGCAGTATAGTAGCGTTTATTGATTGAAAATATGGAGCTACCAAACGCTCATTAATAAACGGATGAAACGGGTAGTATGAAACTCGTTTTGTTATTTTTAATAAATGGTCTGGAGTGAGACCTCCTGCGGAATAAAAAGAATTATCCCATACGTGTGGATTTTCCTCTAATAATGGAAGAAGTGTGCGGTTGAAAAAGTCAATATACAAAAGCATATGCTTTGGAGTGCACATCCAGTAATTGCTAAAGCAGTACAGTTGGTTAACTGTCGGATAAGTTTTAGATATTAACATATTTAAAATTGATTTATATAGCTGAATAAGATGCTTGTTATGACCTCCAATTCCTTCGTCTCTAGTTCGTGACCAAAACATCGTGACGTCTGGCTTTTCATTTATCGCTCGGTCGATAATATCTGTAAGACGTTTCAATGGTACTTTTGACGTAAAATTATAACTTATAGTTCCCACAAAATCAGCACACTTCCATTCATCATACATTTTTATAAGCTCTTCTTGATACATAATTCCTTCAAATAGATGTGTTTGGTTCTTAATTCTATAAATTCTAGCCCATTCAAATGTTCGATATCGGGCATTTGCAAGTTCTTCTGTCGCATCATCGTAACACAAGACGTAAATTATTATTTTTGACATTGCAATAGAAACACTTTAACGCACTAAATCATTATAACAAAAATGCCAGAGTATCTTGTGGAGGCCAAGACTGTCCAGACAGGAGCCATCCGCACTCTCAAAGAAGCTCTCAAGTGTATTTTGGTTGAGATGAGCCTTATCTTTGATAAGGACGGAATTCGTATGGTTGCGATGGACAATACGCGGACCGTTCTAGTTCATCTCCGTCTTTATGCCGACAAGTTTGAGAAGTTCGCGTATTCCCATACGTCTCCGAAGTTTGTCATTGGCGTGAACACCGACCATCTGTATCGCATCATTAAGACGGCCACAAATGATGATACTATTACATTTTATGTAGATCAGACAGATCCCAACACTCTGGGCATTCTGCTAGAGGATGGTGAGAAGAAGCAGGTAACTCGGTATAAGCTCAATCTGTTGGACCGAGATGAGCCTGACATTCAGTTGCCAGATACCGAGTTCTCAGCGCACATTACTATGCCCTCACTCGATTTCCAAAAGATTTGTCGCGACATGACGCTGCTTGGCGCCAAGACCGTTGAGATCAAGAATGTTGGTCCGTCCCTCACATTTTCTTGCAAGGGCCATTTTGCCTCTCGTACAACAGTTATGGGAGATTCGGAGAACGAGTTCAGTATCCAGAAGAAGGAGAATGATGAGATCGTGACTGGCACGTTCTCGCTCCCTCATCTGGTTCTGTTCACAAAGTGCACGAACCTGTGTAATAACTTGGAAATCCATATGAAGAACGACTGGTTTCTGATGATTCGGTATGTGGTTGCCAACCTTGGAGACATTAAGCTTTGCCTGATGCCTTGCTCCACGTAATTACAAATGAGAGCTCCATCCTCGCATATACATAGACACTCTTGAAATAAGACCAAGACCCATGCATAATAACGCAGTCGTTTCAGCGACTATATAATAGTTGATGAAGTCGGATGTAGAAATGTGGAGAATATCTTCAACGAGCGTATAGAACGGCGAAGGGGCCTGCAAGAAGTCTTGTTCTGCGACAATCGATACACACACTTTCAGGAAAAAATGCTGGATCCAAATTGCGAACATCACACAAAACATGAAGAGTTGTAGCCAAAAATTGGGATATAAAATGTGTGATACTACAACCATGAGTGAAGTTGAAGTAAACAGAATAAAATGAATACACGCCAATATGTATCCTAAGCCTTCACCTTCATTCGTGATCCATTTGTATGAAAAAGTAATAAGGCGTTTCAGAAAATCGGCAGATTCGCGGATGTAGAGGTCCTTATCGAGTTCAATTTGGATTTTCATTGTGTTTACTTCGGACGAGATTTATGAGATGTATACGTAACATCATCTCCGATTTTAAAGCCCTTAATTCTGGTATTTAATAACGAACGGTCGGATGCGGATGTATGTGTATTCCAAATCTTTACTATGGAAAAGGGACCTTTTGGGGAAACCGTGATACCTGCGAGCGTATCCTTTTTGTTATTTAATAGCTCATCGGATACGCAATGGACCATCATATCAATATAGGTATCATACACGGACGAAGCTTCAATCTTTTTAGACCAAGACCCGCCAGCCTCATGCTCTGGCGATTCCCAGATGGGGGGAAATCCGTTACGCATAAAGAAGAACATTCCCGATTCCCAAGCCTCTTTTGGTACTGAATCCATTACGGACCAAAACTGCTGGGGCGTGGATACATCGGACACCTTCACGTAACTCGACAAGGAATAGTCCTTGTTCTCTGGATCATGGTACCACAAAATCCAAGAATGCTGGAATTTTGTGGTCTCAATCTCCCCCATCTTATACTATACCTAGAGTAGTTCGTGTAAAATGGAAACGAATTCGTTTTTCACACTTCATAGTAGGAATAAGTATGGCGCTTACATCGGTTCAGATTTATTCGGTTCGAGGATGCGACAAGATTTCTCTTCCGCAAATTGTTCAGGATAACATTGCGAAGCTCCGAATCAAGCCGATGCTCTTCAAGCCCTTTCAAAAGCCCCCGTCTCGCACAATCTACCCCTCTCGCAGAAGCGATAATTGGAGAGAGAAGGCTCTTACAGATATCGTGAGGCGAGTGAAGGAGCGAGAAGATCCCGAGTATTCCGACATATTTGGTATTCTCAATAAGGTCGCTGCATCCAATTTGGAGAAGCTAGCGAACGATGCGATTGAAAAAATCAAAAAACGCGATGAAACCTTCCGGCTTCGTATTGCCACCCTCCTATTTGACAAGGCTATTACACAGCACGCGTATGCCCCCGTTATGGCAGATATGACAAAGAAGATTGTAGCGCAAATACCTGATATGAAAGAAGACATTCAGGCACAAGTATCTATGTTCCCGAAGTTGTATAATCTGAATGAGACACTGACGTTTCCGTCCAGTGTTGAAGCAGGATTTGATGATAAGGTGGTTGAGTGGATGAGGCAGAAGGAGAAGCGCAAGGGATATGCCAAATTCATGATGGAGCTATGTATTCGCGATCTTGTGAGCGACGAGTGTGTCAAGAACAGTCTTCAAACGGTCATTGATGAGTTGGCGGAGTTGACGCGACAGCCGAAGACGGAACAGATTGATGAGAATGTAGGACAGTTCGCAGTGTTTCTGTATGAATCCGCGAAACTCTCAAAGTCTGCAGCCCTGAAATTCTTTCTATCGCAATCGCTTAAATCAATTCTAAACCAGCCTCGCGACTTACTGCCTTCGCTTTCTGCCCGTTGCCGCTTCAAGCTTGAAGACGCGTTAAAACTTACTCAATAAGAGGGGGAAGTAAAGTAAATGGCCCTTCCCTCCGCAAGTGTTCTCCTCCGCGCGTCGCAGGTGGCAATCGAACAGGACAAGCCGATTTACCTTGATTACTTCCGCGACAGCGTGGAGAAGAAGTGCTGTATCGGAGTTCAGCCCGACAACACAAAGTATCTCGTGAAGTCCGACACTGAATATACCTCCACCATCCAGAACGTTTTTAAGTGCGAGACGTGCTATATCGTGATGACCGAGAATTCTCTGTATGTCGTATCCACCGAGATTCCGATCAAAAAGATTGTTCCGCCATCTACAGAGACTGAGTAAAAATATACAATGGACCTCATGTTCCCTCCTCCCCACTACGTTCTTTTCGAGCCTCTGAATGATTCGAAGACTCTGCAAATTTGGGACGCATACAAATCCAAAAACAAGGATTCGTGTGAGTTTGAAGTCGTAGATGCCGCCACCATCCATTCCGTAGAAACGTTCACGCCTTGGTTTGAAGGCTGGATGACTCGTAAATCATCCGCCCGCATTCGTGTTCTTCTCGTGCTACATTCCGAGTTCTTGACGTTTTCGTGCCAGCAAGTTTTGAGAAGGTCCCTTGAACAGAGGTCCTTCAAGTGTCGCGTTTGGTTTCACGTAGAAGACCCGACGCAACTTCAACCTGCTATTTTGAGCAGGTGTATTGTAAAACGAATTCCAACTCATATTCACACTCCAAACATAATAGCACTATGAAGATCAATCTATATACTGATGGGGCATGCTCAAGCAACGGAAAGCGAGGAGCTAAAGCGTCCTATGCGTATTATTTACCCGAACATCAGTCGCTTTCGGATGCCGGTCGTATACCGGATGACCAGCCGCAGACCAACAACCGTGGCGAACTTTCGGGGATCTTGCATGGCGTCAATAAGGTAATCGCATCCTTCCCTGCGTCCGATGTGGACCTATACATATACACCGACTCAGAGTATTGTAAGAACTGCCTGACGTTGTGGATGCCTGGATGGATAAAAAGGGGGTGGAAGAATACGATGGGAAAGCCAGTCGTAAATCGCGACTTGATTGAAGAGATTTCAGGAAAGCTCGTTATGTTGAATTCCTATTGCATTACACATGTGCCGGCACATACTGGTGGAACTGACCAGCATTCCAAGAACAACGAGATTGTCGATAGGTTGGCGACCGAGGTCCTTGAAGGCCCAAAAGAGAAAGTTGTCATTGTAAAGACTGAAGGATGTCCGCTCCAGCTCATGGGTCCTCCCGTTGAAGAGAAGGAACTCGCGAAATGGTGTTTGGCAAACTTGGATAAAATTGATTCGGACGCTTTGAATTCAGCATTGTTATCTGCTTACGGTAAGACTTGTAAGAAAAACGGAACTGAAATCGTGAGAGAAAAACTGCACAGAACAACCCGATTTCGTCTCATCGCATCTTCACATATCCTAACAGAAGTAATTAAAGACGAAGAATGAGTGTTACTGCCTACCATTTCTGGTCTCCTACATGCCGTCCTTGCACGGTCATCAAGCCTTCCATCGAAACTTTGAAGGAGGATTTTGAGAACGTGACTTGGGTTACAGTGAATACGCAGGATGATCCCAATAACTTCGTAGCTAAACTTGGCGTAAAGGTTGTCCCAACAATCGTTGTAGTCCCTCGCGATTCATCGGGAAACGTAATTAACCCAGATAATCTTCCTCGCTACTCTGGTACCGATATGGCGGCATATTATCGTATATTGAAGGCCGGAGTTAAGGCTATTACTTAGAAGGGGTAGTAGCTACGAAATATGGGAGCTTATCTTTGGCAGTGCTCCACACAATTAGCCATGCCGATACGCCAAGTCCAGTTCCGAGTGCTACAGCAGATAAATCGCTAATTAACGGGGAGAACCCGCCAATTGCGCTGTTTAGCACTTGAAGTATGAGAGCTCCCAACATAAAAAGACAATACGTCACGCGAACTGCCATATCCATAGGTTGAACAAGAGCGTCTTGGAATAAGAACCCTATCATCGCAGAAGTTGCGATAGTGAGCATCGTAAGTTGCCCGATACTTCCCACGATCACTCGTTGAAGAGCAATTCCAATTCCCATCGAAAGAATTCCTATGATGGTAACAACTGTATACTTGAACTTGCGAAAGCCCATGTCAACAAGAACTGGAAGGATCATAAGAACATACGGTACAGCGATACCGATGGTTTGTGTGATAGATCCCATACCAGGAGCTGCATTTAACATTGACGTGATTCCGGGTCCGGCAGGTCTCGACGGGGAATTCATAAAAAGAATACCAACTGCGGCTAATATAGATACGACGCTATATAGCGTGCCTGGAATGCTTGTCTCGTCCATCTTTAACATTATCCAATACAAAAATAGTTATTAGTTACAAATGAGTACCCCAGCAAGTGCGAGTACCGATGTTCCAGTTGTAAAAAGTGCTAGTCCAACTCCGCCTTTTACGTTTGCTGATTTTTTGAATATGGTTGTTTATACTGCCTTTACTGCCGCAGCAGTTTACTATGGATGGACGTACGGTCGTCAATATGCCCTACAATACTGGATGGTGGTACAAGCTCTCGGAGAATCGTTAGGAAAGACAATACGAGAGTTCATACAATCAATGCGTACTAAATCGCCATCCGTACAAACAGCTCGGGGTCGTTACTGATTAGACCTACGATCGCGAAATCCCCAATCAGCGTCATTTAAATCTTCAGTCCATACAGTATCCGCCTGCTTGTTCTCTTCTCTCGCTCGCTCTCGCGCATCTTTCTCTTCTGCCGAAAGTTCAACCACAACCCTCTTGCGATCAATGGTCGTCCATTCGTCCTTCGTTACAAGAGGAGTCTCCTCATTATCCCTGTAATCCTGGTGGAATACATGGATATTGTTCAAAGATACAACATTTCTACAATCGCGCTCTCGTTTCTCAATTTCACGCCTTTTATCTGCTTGACGATACTCTTCATTCCGCCTGTCTTCCTCCGCTTTTACATTCCATTCAGAAGCCAGCGCAGAGAAACTGCGTTGAGGAACAACAATTGTCTTGGGGGCCGAATTTGTCAGAGATGGGAAATCATTTAGGTTATTGATTTCCACAGCCTTCTTTTCTACAGGCTCTAGGCCTCTCTTTGAAGGAGGAACGTAGCGACGGGACATTGTATTTAGTAAAATATACTTATTCCACGAAAATCATTCCGTTTTCATTAAAAACGAACCTAGACGCTTCAAGATTGAATATAACAAGATGGCATACGGAGTTGTTATCGCCCTTAACGGGCATGTTGGAGATGTATCAATCCCCGCAAAGACTTCGGATGTTCTTGACTGGATTCGCAAGAAGTATAAGTGTTCCACCATTCAGTTTCAAGGAAAGTTGCAAGATCCTTTGACAGAAACAAGATGGTTATCGGTGTTCGCATCAACTGAGGGAGATGATGAGAATACTCATATGCTTCCTTCTCCGTTTGACGAGGATACATATACAAGTCAAATCATTGTTCTTGCCACGAATTCAGAAAATCAGGATTCGTATGATCTGCCTATGAGCGCATACACAGATTTGCGGGCAGACGAATACGAGAACCTGTATCAGGAGTGGACGTTTGCGGTGGATGCCGAGGAGGATGATGATATTTTGAACGAGTTGGAGGAAGATGATGCGACGGGATCGGTTCTTCTAGACGATGATGAGGAGATAGTCGAAGTTTCTCCTGTAGTTAGAGGATCGAAGCCTGCAACTATTCGGACAAACGACGTCTTTGTGAGTTGTGCTATTCGCGAGAAGGTAATTTCCAACTTTTCAGAGCTGTTTGGCTCTACGGAAATGGCTACCGACTTTGAGTTGTTTATGCTACAAGCTCTTGTTGAGCGAGCAAAGAAAGACGGAATTGATGTTGATTGGGCAAATCGAACTTTCTGGAACATGTATCGCAGCAGGTCCATTTCGTTGTATGAGAACATCCTAGGTCAGGATAGTTACGTAAAGAACGATCAGAACCTTCTTGAGAAAATTAAGAGTGGCGAACTTGGATTGAAGCAGGTTGCAGAAATGACATCTATGGATATGTGTCCTTCTCGATGGAAGGAGGCTATCGAGAAGATCATTGAGCAGGAGACGAAGCTTTATTCAAGCCAACAGAACGCATCAATTGTTATGTGGTGCTCGAGCTGCAAGAAGAAGACTAAGTGCGATTATTATCAGCTTCAGACGCGATCAGCGGACGAGCCAATGACGACATTTGTGACTTGTCTTGAGTGTGATCGTCGTTGGAAATTTTAATGGTAAATCTATCCGTCTGTGCCGGAGATTGTCCTTCCTTATGGACCTGTATTGGGTCTAGTCCGTTCGTAATATCCGGTTTGCTTAGGTCTGGCGTACTATCGCCAAACATCTTTTTGAATTTGGCTATTACTTGGTCTGGAACTTGAGGACTGTTTTCGTGCAAGCGATCCAATTGATCTCTTACGACTTTCAGCATATCCTGTGCCTCCATTCTTTCGGCACGAGGAAGCGAAAGTTCAATCATAATAAATCGGTGGATTTTTGAATAGGATGAAGATGTCATGCGATGAGATTCTTTCAAACTTGCCCACCCGAAATGAGAAGCGAGAGTGTTGAGAACCCCTACAGTTAAACTGAGGACACCTATGCCTATACTAGACGCAGAAGGATCGTTGAATAACGTTTGAGATCCAATAGAAGCCGTTCCTGCTACTGTCGAAAGAACTATAGTCGGTATAGCGATATAATTATTCATGGCAGAGTACCTCTTTTGCGATTGAGTGTGTAGCCATGAATAACACATAGCTCTTTCTCCCTCTTCGGACAGTATACGTTCTATCTGGGTATTCCACCGAATTTTTCCTTTTTGTTCGTCCATCTTTATTTTACAACAAAATTTTAACGCAGAAGCATAATGGGACTGAAAGATATTTTAGAAGAACATAAAGTCCCACTTCCTGTCGATTTTGATAAAAGATACGACATCGTTTTGAAATGTCTGCGAAGAGATCCAAACTGCGACGCAGAGTTGAGGAAGTATAGGGGTGGATTTAAGATAATTACGGGCGGAGCGATTCCGTATGCTGTGCCTGCAGGGATGCCTAAAAACTTGGGGTTGCCGGATATAGATAGCGAGGACTGGATGGGTCCCAATATACGATTGTTTTTGGATACGGTTACTTCTCCTGCCGCAAGAGGGATGCTGAAACTTCTGTTCATGGTCATCTTTTTTATAAGTTATTTGGAAGCCATTCCTGTCTTTGGAAACATATTGAGTGTGGCATTGGACGTAATGGTTGCGGCAAGTAAGTCTATCACAAAGGTTATTCAAACAAATATTCCTCCTATGTTTGGTCTTTTACCTATTCCCTATGCGAGCATGGTCGGGTTGGTTGTTGCAGCATTGTATGGAGCCATAGTGTGGCCTATTATTGCGATGGTAGCATTCAGTCGTCAGGATTTCGCAGCCGCGATTGAATCATATTTACGTGTTATTCCTCCTCCGTTCGGGTCAACTATTGCGGACAACTTTACGGAAGCCAATCGGATGATTGCTAGAATTAACGTCAAACGTATAAAGCTTGCGACAGATATAGCCAATGCACTTGGAATGATTATAGACGTTATAAATGATATCAGTAATAAAGTCAATTCAGGACTTGAAAAGGCAAACGCAGGGTTAGAGCGTGTCAAGTCATCTGTAGGCGATGTTACTGGGAAAATTGGAGACTTTTCAGATAGGATTGTGGAGGCCGCAGACGCATCCCTGCCTCGATCCGGCACACCTCCTCCACCTTCCGCGCCTCCGCCAGAACCTCCTGCTCCTGCTCCTGCTCCAGAACCTCCTGCTCCTGCTCCTGCTCCAGAACCTCCTGCTCCTGCTCCTGCTCCAGAACCTTCCGCGCCTCCCCCAGAACCTCCTGCTCCTGCTCCTGCTCCAGAACCTTCCGCGCCTCCCCCAGAACCTCCTGCTCCTGCTCCTGACGCTTTAAAACAGAGAGCGGACGCCCGAGAATCGAAC
>Ga0214919_10002223_pt1 | contig 30803 bp, 24 predicted proteins | sample LL1503_MetaG_FD_177994 | JGI IMG/M metagenome (GOLD analysis project Ga0214919, IMG submission 177994) | Freshwater microbial communities from Lake Lanier, Atlanta, Georgia, United States - LL-1503 | ecosystem: Environmental > Aquatic > Freshwater > Lake | place: USA: Georgia | collected... | reverse complement strand
CTTTTCTATCTCATCTCTTTTATATTTAAAACTTTTATTCTGCACTAATGCTGGACTTAATGATTTATTACTTATCTTTTTTAAATAATCCTCGTATAACATCATTTCTTCATCTGATAATTTGTATTTTGTTTGTATCATTTCCTTTATTGTGTCTACAGTTGCATTTTTTAATTCCAATATATAATCCACTCTTCCCGGGCGAATTGCAGCCGGGTCTATATCTTCTAAATGATTCGTTGTAAATACTATAATAGCATCATGTTGTTCTACAATACCATCAAACATATTTAATACATATTCTAATGTAAGTTCGTCCTCGGCCGGTTTATTCATAACATTCATTGTATTGCTCGCATATTCCTTTAATAATTTTATCTGCTCTAATATTTCCTTTGGCGTATCTATTTCACTGGCCGTATTATCTAATTTGTTCGCTAATACTGTAATATCCATATGCGATGCATCATCATCGTCGTTATATGGTTTTTTTATGACATTTTTTTTTCTGGCTTTCAATGCCTTATTGTAATTAGCATCAAAATCTTCAAAAATAAATATAACATCTTTCAATTCCTTTTTTTTACCATTAAACGTGGTATTTCTAAGAATACTTGATAATTCTCCACAAGTTTTTATTCTTGACCAAGGAACTAATACCGCATCCCTTCCAGTATAATTCAACATACCACGCACTATACATGTTTTACCAACTCCTGGCGGACCATGCAATACCACTGTTAGTTTATATGTTTGTCCGGATTCTTCATATTCAGCCTGATGTTGCTCGCGATTATGAACAAACTTGTCAAGTTGTTTCATGAACTCCGGTTTTTCAGGAAAAAATATGTTTTTCATTAGATGTTTATTGGATTTAAAAGGCGTTTCAATATATTTAGCCACTTTTCGGTCATCATCATCATATTCCGTTTTGCTATATTCAAATATATACTGCTTGTTTGTATTTTTTTTTAAATATGCATTATGTTGTTCTATGCATCTTTCCAAAAACTGGTGTAATACATCCGTATTATTTCCTGGTGTAGATATTTTACACAAATATTGTTTGTAAGATTGCGACGTTTTCTTTGCCTTGTCATCTTTATCATCATTGGATTCGGTAGATACAGTTATTTCAAGCCAAATATTTAATTCTGTGCATATTTGCACTTTTTTATTTTGATATGGCATCAAAATATATTCTTCTAATTCGGTATGAGAATATTCTTTACAAGCATCCATAATTTCCATAATTTCATACAATTGCATAAACTTCACTTTACAAATATGTAGCAAAAAATGATGCAATGCTTTGAAACGATGACTATATTTTAGTTTGGTAATCTCCTTTGCTGCAAATCCACTTATATGATACGACTTTTTATGAGATGGTATGATAATAAACGATTCGGTTGTATTGTTAATATAAGAAAAAAACAGCGAATAATAAGTATCCGGAATATTTTTATACATAAAATACACAATAGCTATAATACTAACTATGCGAATATCACTCGTTAATTTTCCGGATATTTCGGTAATTAGCTTTGAATATATAGTCATTTCAATCAATTGTGTCGGGTCAAGCATCTGAATAGATATTATTGTATAAAGTGACTAGTGTAATAGTAAAACTAATATAATACGGTTTATATTAGTTTTGTATATTGTTTATCATATAGTAAAGACTAATGTCTGGTCGTATGGATTAAAAATCCATATGGTCAGCATGATGCTAGGTGTATGGTATGTGATGCTCATGGGCATCATACCACACCTAGACATTAAATCATATACCATTATACAATCAATCTAGGTAATTCTCGCTGCAAACTTTCCATCTTTTCTAAACTAAACGGATTATTCGTATTATGTGCTTCCCAGAAATATCTGCAAAATGCCCATTGAAACTCCATCTTTGATGTCAGTTCAGGATATGTTGCAAACAAATATGTTCGTATACTTTCAGGCAATAGACATAGTTGCTCAGGAGGTAATACATAACTCAATTGAACATATGGCGAAAAAGGGATGCTTGTGTTTGGAACAATAAACTCCGATGCGAAATGCGGAACATATTTTATTAAATCTGCGAATAAAGGCGGATAATGATAGTTATATTTCCATTTCCAGTCGGGACATCCCTTAGTGTAATACTTGAATACCCATTCTAATCCTTCCAAATAATTTGTGGAAACCATCTTCACAAACAAAGTATCATCAGTATTTTCTGGTTTATGAAATAGTGCATTATAATAGCGTGTTTCCCAATGAGCATCTTTAGGCGCAATATACTTTTCTTCTGCCCTAAAGATTACAGGAGAATTATTGATAAGTTCTTCTTTTTCTTTTGGAGTTGTTTCCGGCCATTGTCGTTTATCCCACTTGTCGCGTAAGTCGTATTCTTGCAATAGTAATGTATGTTCATTCTTAGCCAATTCCTTTACCAGTATATTTACATTTTTCCAAATAATCTGTTCTCCATTCCTAGTTATCAAATATTGACCGGGTTTCGCTACGACTTTGCGATATGTATCAAGCAATACCTGTATTCCATGAGTCCGAATATTGGCGGCTGGAAAATGCGGTAAAAAATCATTTCCCAAAAAAAAGCACAAAAATACGTAATCAAATACGCGATATTTGTCATAGAAATTATCACATGCCATTTCTTTTGAAATTGACTTCATGAATTTGTGTACATTCAAGAAAAGTGGCAATTTACTATCGGCCGGATTTGAATATTTATGGGTTTTTGTATCGCCAAATACAATGGCTTCCCTAAAAATATAAATATTATAACAATAAATAGTGTGAAATATAGACAACATAATAAGGTCCGAATCTAATCCGTATATTGCAACATTGTCATGTATATTAGAATTGGCACGTAAATGCTCATACATTTTATGTTCTCCTTCACCAGGCACATTAGACCCAGATACAATGATTTGTTTTACGCCATATGCAGCGTATTTGTGTTCAAACTCATGCGCAATTTGCGATGATAATGTATTCATGAAATTGGTTCCGGGAGTAATAGATGCAGTATTCCATCTGGATTTGTTTGTAATAAAAGGGAGGGTAGATAAATGTTGTGATTTGTATCGGCGTGTTCGTTGTTGCTCCATTTTAGCAAATGGGGCAACCCCGTCAAATGCAATATATATGGTATTAGAAGGATTAATAAAATGAATGTATTTTTTAATGTTCGCAATTACATCGGCAATAATATACCGTTCAATTTCTGACATATCCATGGTTTGATATGATTCTAGTTTTTCTAAATTATGAAAAGCATCGTATATAATTGAATTGCAATCCATATACAACTTTGAAAATGGAGTTCTAGCAACATTTTTTTGAAAATGCAATGTGCTTAATATATGCGCATGGTTTTTTATAATATAGGCAAAATAACTTGGTATTCCCATTGTGATTATTCGTAGTTAGTAATATGGAATGTCTATTAGTAATAGATAATTCTGTTTATATATTTTTTTATAAATATTATTATACCGATAAGGGTATGTTTTATTCTATGAATATAAATTATATCTTTGTAATATGACAAAAATAACAAAAGATACAATTGTAAAAAACACGGTAAAAATGAAAACGGCATTGCAAAATAGTAATATGGGAACAATGCAATTTATTCGTGAAAAAATATTGTATTTTCAAGAAATAATGCGACGGACAATTTTATCTATACAATTTTACAAAAAACACGATATATTTAGTAATAGTGATGTTTCACTTTGTATCCAAAATATAAATGAATTATATGAAAAATCAAATGAAGTTCTAGAGCACCTAAATAGTGCAAATTATAACGTTAGTTCTCCTGATATAAAAGATTACACCGAAAACTTGATGACACTATTGCAACACATAATTGATAAACTATCCGTTATTATTTGTGGGTTTGGAACTCACAGTTTTGACGATTTATTATATGTGTGTATTGGTTCTCAATATAAAACTATTGTATACGAAACACCCGAATTGCAAAATAAAATAGAACTTATACGAAAATACATACACCCCATTGCATACAAAACAATCGTAGGAAAACCAGATAAAGTCGGATATACACTGTGTTCAAATAAAATAACGGAAGATATCTTACATATTGAACGTTCTCGTAATTACGAATGTTATGATATAGAATGTATACAACATACTAAATCCAGTTTTTATAGTAAAATATATGGAATACGCGTTGTATTACAAGACGAAACTACTCAAAAAGCGATTGTAGTGACTGGTATGATTGATGATATAATAGTTAAATGTGTTTCTGGTCCGTATATAATAAAACGACGGAACGATATTATAAATAATCTACCCGAGGGTTCATCTATAGATAAAAATATATTGGAACGTTTCATTGATATAATGTCGCTAAAGGATTTTTTAATTTGGGGGAATGAAGATATTTACAAAAAATACGCGTTGGTTATTAAAGACGTTTCCATGGTTAAACAATATAAGGCTGACCAATTAATTAAAAAGTTTGTAGAAATGGACGTATATTCGCAGAGAACAATGTTATTAAATCTATTGGCATACAATAGCGATGACGAAGTACGTTATATAACCTACATGTTATACGATGTTATTACTGCAAATAATGTGAGCGGGTCAACATCAATTGCGTCTACACAAAACTATGTAGTAGGGGAAACGTTGGATACACGGGACCAAATACTCATTTATGACAGTTTCCCATGGCCCGCCAAATTGCAATTCAAGGATGTTATGAAGTTCACTGTTAAATATACCCAGGAAATGATTAATAAATATGATATAAATCGGGTTTCAATAGAACAACAAATTTATTTAATGAAAGTTCCCGAATACATAAAGGAAAAGGCTATGGTAAAACTAAAGGAAATAAAAGGAAAAGGTGATGACAATAGCTCAAAAGCAAAACAATATTTGGAGGGTTTATTGAAAATACCATTTGGTATCTATAAAGAAGAACCCATTTTAAAACGCGTAAAAACCAATAATTCAAAGTTTATCCAATTATTACCTAAATTGGATACATCATCTCTATATCCAAAAAAACCCAAATATACAAACATTGAGCTACTCAAATATTCAACTGCTATTTCAGGAGAACTTACAAAACAAATGGATAGTTTTATATTAAATACGCTAAATACTTCTCAAATTAAAATAATATCAAATATTGCTAAATATATTCAGGATTACATAAATACCGACAATGTCCCATTTGTGTTCTCCAAAAAGAAAAAAGAATTGCGGCAACAAATATACAATTTCCTAAATACCAATCCGATATACAAGCCCAAAATATACAATTTTATTGCGAATGATTCAAGAGCCTCTTTACCACAAAATATATCGGAGATAATCCAAATACAACGTGAAATAAAGCACACAGAAAGCGATATGAATATGGTATCGGATATACTGAATGATTCTATTCATGGGCATGATTACGCTAAAAATCAAATACTTAAAATAATAGGACAGTGGATGAATGGTGAACAGAGTGGATATTGCTTTGGATTTGAGGGTTCTCCCGGTGTAGGAAAAACATCTGTTGCTAAAAAAGGATTGGCTAAATGTTTAATAGACGAGAACGGACAATCGCGACCATTTGCATTTATTGCATTAGGTGGTTCATGTAATGGTTCCACATTGGAAGGTCATAGCTATACCTATGTCAATTCTATATGGGGACGTATAACCGATATATTGATGGAATCTAAATGTATGAATCCTATTATTTATGTGGATGAATTGGACAAAGTCAGTAAAACCGAACATGGAAAAGAAATCATAGGAATATTAACACACTTAATAGATACAACACAGAATGACTGTTTTCAAGACAAATATTATAGCGGTATCAATTTGGATTTGTCTAAAGCCCTGTTTATTTTTTCATATAATGACCCTAATAATATAGACCGTATATTGTTAGACCGTATTCATCGCATTCGTTTTGATAATCTCACTATAGATGATAAAATGGTTATAGTAAAGGATTATATTTTGAAAGAAATAAATGATAAAATGGGGTTCTCAGATACCGTAATTTTAACCGATGAAATAATTGAATATATTATAGAAACATATACATTAGAACCAGGTGTGAGAAAACTAAAAGAGGTACTTTTTGATTTGTTCGGAGAAATAAATCTGGAATTATTGAAATGCACTAACGAGAACATTGTTATACCATTGAATATTTCTATAGATGATTTAGATTCAAAGTATTTGAAAAAATACCATAAAGTTCAAGAAACTAAAATCCCGGCAAAAAGTGCTATAGGTATTATTAATGGATTATGGGCAAATGCTTTAGGAAAAGGCGGTATAATACCGATTGAAACAATGTTTTTCCCGTCGTCTGCTTTTTTAGAACTAAGACTAACTGGTTTACAAGGCGATGTAATGAAAGAAAGTATGAATGTAGCGAAAAGTCTGGCATGGAATTTGACTTCATTAGAACAGAAAAAATCTCTACTAAAAATGTTTGAAGAGACGAAATGTCAGGGATTGCATATACATTGCCCACAAGGTTCGGTTGCTAAAGATGGTCCTTCTGCAGGAACAGCTATAACAGTTGCTATATATAGCCTATTAAACAATTTAATGATAAGCAATACAATTGCTATAACTGGAGAAATCAATTTGCAAGGTCAAGTGACCGCAATAGGAGGACTAGATGCGAAAATATTGGGCGGTATTCGTGCCGGTGTAAAAACATTTTTGTATCCAGAATCAAATCATAAGGATTATGAAGATTTTTTGGAAAAATATACCGAAAAACCATTTTTAGATGGAATAGAGTTTATTGAAATAAGTTCAATAGAACAAGTAATTACACATATTTTCAAAGTATAGTTATATTGCGTAGTTATAGAATAAACTTTCTCATATCTATATATACAGTATGGGAGACACGTTGAATGTTTATTTTATTTTGTATACTGCATTTAGATTAGCTCCATTTATTGTAGTTAGTTTTTTTACCTTATCATCGGTATTAAATCAAGACTTAAAAGGTGTTATATATTTGGCAGGATTATTATTTGCGACATTTTTTTCTATTATTATAGCTCCGTTTACAAAATATTTTCCAGCTATAAATCAAACTCCTGAAAATGAGGCAATATGTAATTCATTAACATTATCAAAAACGGGCAAGTTTTCGGAAATACCATTAGGAATGGTTGTATTTACATATACGTTTTTCTATCTAGTTGATATAATTAGTAATTATGATTTAGTTTCGCAAAATGTGCCAACATTTATTATTTTCCCAGTTTTAATAATAGCCGAAGCTGTTTGGAACTTATCCAAAGAATGCACCACATTTGGTCATTTATTTACTGCATTTGCAATTGGGTCATTATGGGGATTTTTATGGGCACGTATTATACGGAGCACCGGTTCAGTGCAATTGCAATATTTTAACGGTATAAACAATGGGCAAGTGTGTTCTCGGCCTTCTAAACAAAAGTTCAAATGTACCATCAATAGATAATCAATAGCCATACCTATTCATATGGGGTTATCCATATGAATAGCCAATTGAGGTTTAACTATCAAAATGCTGTAAATTGTTAATTAACCATTTTTTTATATGTTCTACTAGTCTTTTTCTATGAAAATCGTCTGCAATCATGCGAATGCTATAGGATTTATCTAATAAATGAATCAAGAAATAATTTATTATATTCACTGTATTTGCTTTTGAATATTTGTCATGTAAAAGTTCTCTAGGAAATAGGTCAAAACCTTTACGCTGATTCACTTCGTTATGAAATGTATAAAAAAACTCAATCAATTGTTCTTTAGTTTGAATATTGTTTATATTTGTATTTGCTAAATAAGTTATGGCATGTTGAGAACAGTATGGGCACGGTAAGTTTTTGCAAATATTTGTTATAATTTGTAATAACTCCATACGTATACTTGAAAAACTCTCGGGTTTAACTTTTTCGGCAATAGTGTGAAAAAAAAACCATATAGGTTCTCCCCATTTCATTTTCTTTTTACTAGGGTCTTCGGGTATTTCTTTAATTGTTTGGACAGGGGCAGGTGTAAATGTAGATTGTGCATTGCGTTGCATGCGACTCAAACTTAAAATATTCATCATTGAAATATTATCTGAACGAATAGATGGAGGTAATGTTGATCTAGGCTTAGAGAACATTAGATTCATTAATAGTTATATACTATCAATAAAAAATAAAAAAGTATTTTACTAAATGATATAGTAAATGACAAAAACCGAATGAATATAAAAATATCAGTTATATATATACAAATGGAAACGAAAGAACAACTTATTAAGTGTGTTAAAGAATGGGTTCGTATAGATAATGAAATACGACAATTGCAAAAGGAACAGGCAACTAGAAAAGCCGAAAAAAAAAACATTTCAAAAGATTTAATAGAAGTTATGCGGAAAAATGAAATAGATTGTTTTGACCTAAAAGACGGTCAATTAATGTATACTAAAAAAAACGTGAAAAAACCAATAACCAAAAAAAATCTAGTAGGTATTTTGGCCAATTTTTATAAAGGTGATGTGGAAAAGGCGGTTGAATTGAATGAGTTTATTATGGAAAATCGCGAAGAAGTTGTTAAAGAAAGTATTGTGAGAAAAGTGTTTAGGGCGGATGTATAAACGCATTTTTCCTAAACTAATCCTAATTCAGGAATTGTATATCCTCGTTCGGTTTTTACACATTTGGCAATGATTTGCGGATTTTCACGTTCTGCTAAAATATCTTCGGTTTTGTAAACATTGTTGTATTTATCAATATAATATACAATACCCTTTATTTCTTCGGCAATAACCTCAAGCTTTTGAGTGGTTTGTCCAGTGGATTCAGTGTTGTCTTCTGACATAAATCCATGGGGAACACCTTTGTTATGTGTTCCACAAAACTCGCATCCTTCTTTCCTCTGTCGCGTGCATTGTTCACCATTTGCACGCCGGGCATTACAACGATTTAATGTTGGTATGGCATTTTTCACACGCTTACGTTTCACAAAATCTTCTTTAGTAAGAATAAGACGATTATAGTCATACACATGTTCCAATAATGCGTTTATTTTCTGTTTTTCCTGAAAATCTAATTCTGTTATTTTACCGCGAATACTGTCTTTTAGACCAGTAACATATGTCTCAATGCGTTTATTAATGTTTTTTTCCATCGTTGCAGAATACTAGTAAATATTTGTTCTAAATAATATAAAGAATATATAGATGTATCTATTTCAATTTTGTTATAGTATTTCTGGAAACTACTTAAAGTATGCGTTAATAAGATTGTTCATTATCACATAAAATATTTTATTTAGTATAATATTTTATTTAGTATAATATTTTATTTAGTATAATATTTTATTTAGTATAATATTTTATTTAGTATAATATTTTATTTAGTATAATATTTTATTTAGTATAATATTTTATATATTTTAATTATATAGTATGAGTATCATCCTAACGACTACTTCACTTACTGATATTAATAATAATATATCAACAAAGGCAAGTTCTGAATCTCCAATATTAACTGGTACTCCTACTGCACCTACTGTACCTATTGGTGATATTTCAAGAAATATCGCAACTACCGAGTTTGTACAAAACTCAATAATTGCACTATTTGATGACCCTGTTCATGGACCTACTGGACCTACTGGACCTACTGGACCTACTGGACCTACTGGACCTACTGGACCTACTGGACCTACTGGACCTACTGGACCTACTGGACCTACTGGACCTACTGGATATACTGGACCTACTGGATATACTGGACCACAAGGGATAGGAAATACTATTCCTCTTAATTATTTTAATTACAATAAACCAAATATTTCATATAAAAACAGTAATAAATCATGGCAGTCAGTAGCAATGTCGTCTAATGGAACGATACAAACTGCGATAGTTTTTAGTGGATATATTTATAAATCAACAGATTCAGGTGCAACATGGACCCAAGCGACATCTGATGCTGCTAGAAATTGGTATTCAGTAGCAATGTCGTCAGATGGAACCAAACAAACTGCGGTAGTTAATGCTGGATATATTTATAAATCAACAGATTCAGGTGCAACATGGACCCAAGCGACATCTGATGTTGGTAGAGACTGGAGATCAGTAGCAATGTCGTCTGACGGAACGATACAAACTGCGGTAGGTAATAATGGATATATTTATAAATCAACAGATTCAGGTGCAACATGGACCCAAGCGACATCTGATGCTGCTAGAGACTGGAGATCAGTAGCAATGTCGTCTGACGGAACGATACAAACTGCGGTAGTTAATAATGGATATATTTATAAATCAACCAATTCAGGTGCAACATGGACCCAAGCGACATCTGATGCTACTAGAGACTGGGTTTCAGTAGCAATGTCATCTGATGGAACGATACAAACTTCGGTAGTTAATAATGGATATATTTATAAATCAACAGATTCAGGTGCAACATGGACCCAAGCGACATCTGATGTTAATAGAAATTGGCAGTCAGTAGCAATGTCATCTGATGGAACGATACAAACTGCGGTAGTTAATAATGGATATATTTATAAATCAACAGATTCAGGTGCAACATGGACGCAATCTATACCTAATTTTATTAGAAACTGGTATTCAGTAGCAATGTCATCTGATGGAACGATACAAACTGCGGTAGTTATTGGTGGATATATTTATAAATCAACAGATTCAGGTACATCATGGACCCAAGCAATATCCGATGTTAATAGAAATTGGCAGTCAGTAGCAATGTCGTCTAATGGAACGATACAAACTGCGGTAGTTATTGGTGGATATATTTATAAATCAACAGATTCAGGTACATCATGGACCCAAGCGACATCTGATGCTGCTAGAAATTGGTATTCAGTAGCAATGTCGTCAGATGGAACGATACAAACTGCGGTAGTTAATAATGGATATATTTATAAATCAACCAATTCAGGTGCAACATGGACCCAAGCGACATCTGATGCTACTAGAATCTGGCGGTCAGTAGCAATGTCATCTGATGGAACGATACAAACTGCGGTAGTTAGTGGATATATTTATAAATCAAGAGATTCAGGTACATCATGGACCCAAGCGACATCTGATGCTACTAGAATCTGGCGGTCAGTAGCAATGTCATCTGATGGAACGATACAAACTGCGGTAGTTAATGGTGGATATATTTATAAATCAACAGATTCAGGTGCAACATGGAACCCAGTGACATCTGATGCTACTAGAAACTGGGTTTCAGTAGCAATGTCATCTGATGGAACGATACAAACTGCGGTAGTTAATGGTGGATATATTTATAAATCAACAGATTCAGGTACATCATGGACCCAAGCGACATCTGATTTTGGTAGAGGCTGGACTTCAGTATCAATGTCGTCAGATGGAACTATACAAACTGGTGCATATTATAATAGTAGTGGATATATTTATAAATCAACAGATTCAGGTGCAACATGGGGTCTATCTTATACAACATATATAAATAATATTATATTACCATTTTCAAATATAGCAATGTCTTCCAATGGAACTATACAAACTGCTGTGGTTTCAAATGGGTTTAGTTATAAATCCACAGATTCCGGTTCAACATGGACGCAAACTACTTTTGGTGCTACTAGAGCTTGGAGATCAGTAGCAATGTCGTCTGACGGAACGATACAAACTGCTGTAATTACTGATGGATATATTTATAAATCAACAGATTCCGGTTCAACATGGACGCAAACTACTTTTGGTGCTACTAGAAACTGGTGGTCAGTAGCAATGTCATCTGATGGAAAATACCAAACTGTTGTAGTTAAAGGTGGATATATTTATAAATCAACTGATTCAGGTGCAATATGGACGCAAGCTACGTTTGATGCTACTAGAAGCTGGCAGTCAGTAGCAATGTCGTCTCTTGGGTCGTCTGATGGAAAATACCAAACTGCTGTAGTTAACGGTGGATATATTTATAAATCAACGGATTCCGGTGCAACATGGACGCAAGCTACTTTTGATGCTACTAGAAATTGGCAGTCAGTAGCAATGTCGTCAGATGGAATACTGCAAGTCGCAGTAGGTGATTCTGGTATTGTATATATTTCTCCAAACTCAGGAGGATTTTGGTATAGGCCATTTCAAGTTTTCAGCGATAATTTTTTAGATGTATCCATTGATAGTACAAATAAGCTTATAACATTAACAACAACAACTAACATATATTATTGTTATTATGATGACTCTAATATTTTGCAACTATATTTTTCAACAGTTAATAGTGCACTAACTGCTAATAATGGATTATTGAAAACAATACCAAATGGAAATACATTATATTCTATAGGGTTAAATATATCAACTGTATTAAAAATCACAAAGGTATAATTTTATTTAATATAATATTTTATATATTTTAATTATATATAGTATGAGTATCATCATAACGACTACTTCACTTACTGATATTACACCTTTGGACATTTAAAATGCCTAATTAAATATTTTTGGTTCAGCATAAAATTTAAAGTTTTCATAATGATTATACAAGTTTCCATTTATTTTATCTTTACACCTTTGGACATTTAAATTGCCGATTTACTTATCATATGCGTCGGTCATTAAATTCGCCTTTATTGTGCAATAATTTTTTATGTCTTCTAATAAAAAATTAGGTTGAATATTATAGGTATAAGGGATAATATGATTAAGTATAATATTGCGCGGTATTCGTTCCATATAGATGTCAAATGCTAATCTATTTATATCATTTTTATATTATATATAAAACAATTTAAAGAACTCGTTTTATATAACTTTTATCTATTTATCATCTTGTTATTTTCTACAAAATACACTATGTTTTCCGTTTTGTTTTTCTTGTTTTTCTTGTTTTTCTCGTTTTTCTTGTTTTTCGTTTTTTACCGCGTTTAAAAGTAAATCCAACTTTTCCTCCACGTGCAACTAGATTTTCTACATCTTCTTCTCGACCTTGAAACTCAGCTATTCCTTTAATAGCGTTTTGATCAGCAAGGAATTTTTCAATATGATTTAGAGGCTGTTCTGCTGGAACATGACTAAGAGAGTTATGTATATTAAGTAAACCTTCGCGACTCCTAAATTGTTTATATTTATCCGCACCATCAAACATATAATCCATATTTGTTACATTACTAGTATTAAAATCAAGAGGTTGATTAAAAGACTCACATTTAGCAAACATAAATGACATATCTGTTACATTACTTGTATCTGAAAAATGAATTGGTTGATTAAAAGACACACAATTAGAAAACAAACCTCTCATATTTGTTACATTACTTGTATTAAAATGAAGAGGTTGATTAAAAGATATACACCCAGCAAACATAAATGGCATATCTGTTACATTACTTGTATTAAAATCAAGAGGTTGATTAAAAATCAAACAAGTAGCAAACATATATGACATATCTGTTACATTACTTGTATCTGAAAAATGAAGAGGTTGATTAAAAGTCACACAATTTCGAAACATATATGACATATCTGTTACATTACTTGTATTCCACTCAAGAGGTTCATTAAAAGTCTCACAATTAGAAAACAAACCACTCATATATGTTACTCTACTGGTATCCCAGTTAGTAATATTGTTTCTTAAATCAGCTGGTAAATCGGGATGATTACGGTCTGCACAATACAATAAAGCATAATAATGAATATTACTATCATTAATTATAGTTTGTTGAGAAGCATTCATTAAAGTTATATATTATATACATAAAATATTTATATATTATAGAAATAAAACGAAACAAAAATATAAAAACGCGGCAGCTTCGCATCGGCAATTTAAATGTCCAAAGGTGTAAAACACCCAAAATACTTAAACAAATTACTTAAATATAAATAAATAAATACTGTATATGCCATTTATTACTTTTATTTATAAAGTTGGAAAAAACTATAAGACATATCATGGTAAATATTGTTTTGATTACATTTCAGATGACCACGAAGGGTTAGATAATGAAGTAAAATATATATTGATAAAAGGATTAAATAAGTATAGAAAAAAAAATAATATTCAAAAATTAAAGACAAAAATTAGTATAGGTATATTATCTTTTTCATCAAACCACATTGTTCCGACTTATTCAACTGAGAATGAAATAAAATGTTTTGATTTTTATTGTAATTATGATAATGAAATATACATTAATGGAAAATTAATATAAAATGGGCATGTTAAATGTTCAAAGGTGTAATAATATAGCAACAAAGGCAGTTAGTGTAAATATATATAGGATTTTTATTCTATCCATTCGGTTGGTCGTATTTTAGTTCCACCATGATATCGGACAGCATACCCTTGCTCAACCATCCATTCATTGATACAAACCCCGTCTAAATATACATCCGCCAATAATCTACCATATTTCTCCGAACTCGTGTTTTTTAGTTGAACTATTTTGTTCATCAATTTTGTCTGCAAAGTGTCGCGGATTTTTTTAGCCAAATCCTTTTCTTTTTGCGTTTGCCCTTTGATTTCTGGCGTATCAATACCATTAAGTCTCACTGCAATTCTATATATAGCCGACTTTGAATAAGGCAGTCGTGCAGCAATTGTAATAGTATCGCCATCATATACTTTAATTACCTTGCCATATGTAACAGGTGGAACAAAAGGCACAGTATTGTCATAAGAGATATTCGTAAAATCATCTGATTGAACTGCTATAGATGTATTTGAAATACAAGAACATACAAATATCGCTAGTAATGCTTTATATAGTTGATGAATCATTATTACAAATATACAAGGATGGATAATTCTGAGTAGGATAACAAATAATCTATTACTTTTATTGTATGAATAATTCATACAATAAAACCCCAGTTTCAATTTTCTTTGTTAGGACTATATAAAAACTTATAACATTGAATACCTGGACACAAATTAACTACTGTCTGAATATATGAATCTAGGTCATCAATAAATACTACTTCACCATAGTTTCCCAAATTGAAATACCGATTGATATATTCGCCCTTTGATATCATATTTCCAGTATAATTTACCCTATAATCATCATAATTGATACCAATTTCTTTGAATTGATTACGAGTAAAAAATGCCGATTCCCTGCTTCTGGCAGTAAGAAATTGGAGTTCTCCACCTAAATCTTTCGCCTTTTTTACCAATTTCTCAAACCCTTGATAATCACAATGGTTCGGTTTATTGAATAGTCTATATTTTTCATACATTTCACTAGCCGAAATCCGTATTTCATCTTCGGACATACTCATAACACCTTGGTCATTCAATACATGTTTGAAACTATGTTTAGGACCCGTATTTTCACGCCTAATTTTCTCTATATATGTTTTCAAGCGATTATAAAAAAAATCAACATTATGGTCATATCCAATAACAGTATCGTCTATATCACATAATACTAATGGTCTATGTTTGGTTAATGATACGGCGGTAAATGTATTTATAGGAATTACTGAGTTTGTTATTACCGTTGGGTTAAACCTAAAATGAGACATTTTATATATTGTATAATACATAATTATTTAGGTAATACATCATCTTGAACTTTGACCATTACTAGTTTATTACGAATAATGTATATAGATGACACTGACAGTAGAGATAATTCCGCAGAACTTCGTAAAATCATAGGCATGTCATTAGAAATTACACTATAATATATCCACATACCAGATGATGCTATATTTAGAGTGCAAAATAAAAGAGATAAACTATTTGTGCTTTTGTTTTTGTATAACAAATACATAAAAATAAATCTAGCTAATATGGATAGCGACGTTGCAGTATATGGTATTGTTTTTATATGTGGACTATCCATTATATATAAATATTTGCAAGGTATAATTTCAAGTATAAATAAACTATAGATGTATTTTTCTAAAACATTTCAAATATTTTGGAATATACTTCTTGGGCATGAGTGCAAGCATCAATCAACATATCTTTACAAATACGATGGCCATCATTACCTGGTTCTTGTGTAAAAGCTACCCGAATAGTGCTATTAGGTAAATGGGGATGAAACTTTTTGAAACCGCAAAATGACAACGTATGTTCGCCTTCAAAATATAGATTATATAACGCATATTCAAGGACTTTTCCAATAGTATAATCCTCATCTTCCAGAGTAATATCATAACAATGGTCAATGGAGGTTTCGCTTCGTTCAATTGGCACAATATCACTATTGATAGCCTCAATCATCGCGACAAACTTGTTTTGCAATACTGCACATCCTTTTTTAATAATACTGCGATTATCATAAACCCCGATTGTTTGAACTACGAAATCAAACGAATCAGGTTTAAATATGCGTTGCGCATCCAGTGTGTTAAAGTTGCTTTTGTTGAAACGGATTTCGTCCTCGGTCATACCATCACTTACCAGTTTTGCTAAACGTTCTTCCCAAGCCTCGGTTATTTTTGTTAAATCGGGCGTATTGCCATATGCACACTTTGACACCACGTTATACATGCTGTTTACTTTCGCCATTGATACAGAAAACTCAGCGGTTAGTTTTATTTGTTCTCCTGGAATGGAATCGCTGATGCGCGGCTTCAATCTCACAAAATCAATATATTGTGATGTAATACGATTGGCTGGGAAAATGCGGTGAGTTTCTTGTTCGGTTAATAAGTTTCCAGTTGCCTTGTTACGAATACGGAAATGCTCAGTAGTGACATACATAACATTATCGGTTTCATTCTTAACATCAACCTCCAATACATATTTGTCGGTTAAAATATCTAAATCGGTCTCATGTATAGGAATGCAGCCCAATCGCTGTTTGATGATTTCATTATGCAAGCGGCTAGTATTTATTTCAATATTACACTTGTTATTGTCATATGTATCTGTAATAAATGCATAGGTCGGGATTTCTGACAACATGATACGGCGAAGGGCATTCGCTATACTTACATTCACATCACTTAGTGTGAAACTATATACATATCCGTCCTCACTTTGATTAGTAATTGCAGGGTTCATTTTCTTCTAAAATATACTGGTATTATATTATACAATAAATATAATTATTTCTAAATCAATTTTCCTTAGTATATTATTTATTTTTACAAAGTAATAGAAAATACAAATAGAAAATACAAATAGAAAATACAAAAATATATTATATACTAAAACATATATAAAGAAATGCATCCATATAAAATAACCCAGAGTGGTTCAATAGATAAGGTCCTATAGTGTAGCGGTTATCACTCCAGACTTTGAATCTGGAAACCTGAGTTCAAATCTCGGTAGGACCTATCCGGCAACGAAGTGGCGCATAGTTAGTTTACATGTCCTATAACCATAAGGTTGATATGAAATATACATCTTTGTCCATTTCGTTAGTGCTTTCTTAGCTCAGTCGGTAGAGCATGCGGCTGTTAACCGCAAGGTCTCAGGTTCGATCCCTGAAGGAAGCGTTTGTGAGTAATATCACAATATAAACTGTAAAGGTTTATATTATGTATTTTATTGCCGTATGTATGTCCATGCATGAATATATTGTATGAAATATCAATTTATTGCAATTATATAAACAGATAAACAATAGCAATAAACCGATATAAATACAACATATAAAATATTTATATATGACATCCTGTAGTGATAATCCGCATTATCATTTGTTTATACGTTTACTAGATTGTTCATCTGGAAAAGAAGTATATGTAGGAACTTTGCAAACAGACGCATTGTATGCATATAATATTGATAATTCGTATAGGGCATCTACCATAAAAGATCTAATAACCATTTGGAAAGACCGCAGATGTATTTTAGACAATGATGCGGTTGCATCGGTTGAATGGAACGATGAAACATTAGACCCAGAAATGTTGATTCGTGATGTATGCGTTGACAATAAAAAAATACCACTCTATATCCCTGACCCAAATAACCCGATTATTTTGAAATATTGGACAATGCAATAATTTATATTTTTTATGGACTTTTGTATTTGGTATAATATTGATTGTTTAGTATAGTTGTTTATTTGCGGTTTTTCAAAAGCACACATAGTTTAACTGCATCTGCTCGCACATTTCCCAAAAATGCCCTTTCATTCTCGGTATATTCCTTGTATTCATTATTAAGCGATGCTGTTATTTGATTTTTGATAAAGTGTAAGCGGCTGGGTAATATCAACATGACCGACTTTAATCCATAGGAAAACGATATATAGTCAACATGTTCTGAAATAATGTGCATCATTTCACATAGCAATCGGCAGCGTTCTATTGTAGTATTTTCTTCGGTTTTGCCATAGCATACATTTACAGATTTGCTATAGGTTTTCAAAGAAGCAATTAACCATTCTCTGAAAGGGATTGCGTTGGAAAACATGCGATGCTCATGTGAAAATGTCATTGTTATATTTTCCTGTATATCAGATACAGAGCCACTTGGAATAATTTTACCTGAACGAAGCTGCATTTTTCTTTTCGGTCGGTGTAATATAGTAGATATGAATTGAGGTTGTATAGTGCGAATTATAAAGGATACAAATCTATGTCTTATAAAAAGATACAAGACATAGATTTCAATTTTCTGAAACCCAGTTTACAGTTTTACCCATTTATATGTAGGCATATCTCGCAATACCGACCTCCATTTAGCATATTCTGGATGAGATTTCAAAAACTTTTTAGCGGTAAACTCTTTTCCACATGCAGGACCTTGTCTGCCAAAAAACTCCAGAGTTTGTGCCATAGAACTATCTGTTACTTTGCCATCTACGCACCCCCACGGATAAAAAGGGCGCTTCGCGCCCGGGTCCAAATCCGTATGTTTACATATCGTAAGAGAACTTGGCACATTTTTATTGATATTAGCATCATAATGGTCGCTGATTATATGTTTAGCAATATTGATATCTATTTTGCCATAGTACTTGTCCGTTAAAAGAGCATTTAACCTCGCATTTCGTGCCCCGGCAGATTCGCTTAAATCGCCAATAGTCCGGTCGTTTGTTTCTAAACTTCTCAATTCAAAATCCATTGCCGAGTTCATTCCATAGAAAATGCCATCTTTAGTAGTTTCTATATGTGACTTATTTAGGCCGATTTCGCATATCATAATTTGGTTAGTATTTATATCTCCAAACAGCCATGAACATGCGTAATCTCCCGCATTATTTTTCAGCATTATTTTTGCATATTCGTCTAAACTCTCGCCATATTGCATTGCTTCGCGAATCCGACAAAAATATGGTGTTCCAAACTGGGGTTCATATTTTGTATCCGATATAGTGGTTTCGCATCCAATAATTCCAGTATCGCACAAAAACCAGTCGGTTGCACTTGCAATATAACCTGCATATGTTTGCATAACAAACGAATGACCTGTTGTAGGAATAATTCGCATAACAATGTTTGCTAAAGGTCCGGTCGCATAATCGGAATGAGTATTGTGCGCCATAACTATTTTCCCGTCTTTTGTAGCTTTTCCACATGCAATGAATGCGCTACATCGTTGTCCTGCATCTTTATGGAGAGTGTCATAGTAAGAATACATGGATAACAGAGAGTTCCATGCAATCAAAAAATCCACGGATACTTTTGCACCTTTAGAAATACCTTTGATTTCCTCTAAAAACTCCGGATAGTATTTTACAATATTTGGAGTTATCAATTTAGCACAATCTTTTTCATATTCGGTTAATGTTTTTTTGAAATCGTTTTTTATTATAAATGTCAATACATGTTTGATATGTTTAAAATGATGTGCCAATAAATGACCATGCTGAAATCCTCGTTCAAATGGTTCTCCTTGTATAGTTATATCTATCCATCCTTGCAAAGAAGATTTTTGCGTCATTTTTTTGGTATGATTATTACGAACAACTCTATGCCGAACTGTTTTCTTTGTCATAAATAACTATATGAACAGTTAGTTATAATACTATGATAAAGTATTGAATGCTAATTATTTAGGAATAAAAAGCGTTAAAATAAAAACAAACATCAATATGTAAGGTAATATAACCAATACCCAAGAAATACCTTCAAAACCTTCTCTGCATATGAGATTCAATATCCAAGTCCAGAAGATAACATAAATGAACTTCAACGCAAATAATAGATTTATATCAGCAACATTGCAACTATATCTACCGATGCAATACGAATTAGGGTTGCCTAAGTTTTGTGCAAGCATGACGAATATTGTAGCGATTGACAATACAAAATATACAAATGCTGGCGTGCATACATTTTTTAATCCAGGGAGATTAGCCATTGAATACTATTTACTTATATAGTATGTTAAGAAAATAGATTGAACTTTTTCTAAATCTATGCCAAAGGCCTATTGTATATATTGTATTTTGAATCCACGGGTTGACTCAAAACTGATGGGTTTGGCAATACCGATTGCCCGATATTTCCAGAAATATAATTTGAACCTATTTGAGAGGTTGATATATCACCTATTGTATTCAATGGATTGAAACTAATAGGAGTTCCAGTTTGTCCATTAAACCATGAAAACCCTAACAAACTACCGCCGCGTTTCGTACCTTTTTTAGTGCGATTTTTACCACCTTTCATTTTATACATATCAGGTAATTGACGAGAGGCGGTTAACTGACTTGGTGAAATCGGGTCAGGGTCATGAGGATTCAATTTATAATAATACCTTTGAGGTAAGGTTCCGTCAAAACTCGGATTATCATTACCACCACCGCGACGTTTACGTGTGCAATTTGTTCCTCCTCTAAATAATGAAGGCATAGATGGCGATGGCGACACATTGTTTTGAGACATACATGCACCACAAGCAGCACATGTTCCACCAATAAAAAACTGTTGTTTTTGCTGCTTTTGTTTATGTTGTTTTTGTTTTCTATTAGAACGCGATTTATTTTTACGAGACTGTTGTTTTTTTGTAGTCATATACATAATCATTACAAAAAGATTTTTGTCATTTTTTATATTTTTTGATGTTCGTTAAATATTATTGATGCATTGTAAAATATTTATGCGATATCCACATGAGTTAACATATGCCTGCGACAGCATACATTTTTTAATTCCAACTCATCCAATACAATACCTTCTGGAGTCTTTTCCATGTTATTGGGGGTTAGATATACCACTTTGTCTAAATTGATACCATTTTGCAATTTTCGTTTGCGGACTTCTGACAAGAAATATCTATATTTGTCCGCTAAAACATTGCCGCAAGTGAAACATTTAACTGGGATAATCATGGTGTTGTATAATAATATATATATATATTTAGTGCATCTTTTAATTTGTTTGTATTTATAATCAATTTTATGCTAATAGTAATAAAAAGGTCTCTTTTATTTAGCCATTTACAGACGCGAATATATCTATTTATAATATAAATATGTCTAAGTATATACTACTTGTTCTATCCTTATTTTTATTGATAACTATTGCAATTTATGCAGGTATGTCTCATCTTAATGCATTAGAGGGAGCCACAACTATGGGAAATGCCCCCCCTAGTACTACTACACCCCCAGTTTCTCCTACACCAGCACCAACTACTGCTGCTTCACCACCCGCTTCTGGATCACCAACTACTGCTGCTGCACCGCCAGTTTCCCCTACACCGTCTCCAACTAGTGCCGGAACCGTAATAAATCCAGGAACATCAACTCCATTGATTGACCCGACCACAATCGCCGCAAAAACGAAATACAATAGCGACAATTTAAATGTGGAATATCATGATGACCCGCAAGCAACCAGTGGAAATAATATATACAATACACAAATGGGAACCGCTCAAGTATATGATGTCAACGGCAATTTAGTAGATGTAGTATCTAATGCAGTTCAAGGTAGTGTTGTATATTATCAACCCGGTTCATATAAATATGGAGCAACGAGTTATGTACCATATTACGAAGATAGTGTATTTTTATCGCGTTCCGCAAATGCTATAGTAAATACACCAACATATGTAACCACAGATATTGGTGGAGGATTTTGTAATAAATATCGCGCCGATCCTATACAATTAGAAGCCCAGTGCAACGCCATAAATAATGAAACATGTGCCGCTACAAATTGCTGTGTTCTTTTGGGAGGTCAAAAATGCGTATCTGGCGGAGAAAGCGGTCCTACAATGAAAGACAACTACAGCGATTTCATGATTGCCAATAAAGATTTTTATTACTATCAAGGCAAATGCTATGGAAATTGCCCAAATACGCCCCAGTTTCCGTTTCCTACCATACCTGAAAAACTACCGTATATGCCTCCGGCCCCGGGGCCGGTTCCGCCTATACCCATCGGGACACCAATGCCTCCGTTAGTGGCTAGTATTCCTCCCCCACCTGGTGTTTTTGCATAACTTCATTTTCTTTTACTAAATATCCCTTGGTAGTTTTTTTTCGGGCAACCTTTTTAGGGGGGGAGGCGGGTTGGTCCGTGGTCAAATTAGACATACTATGACATGTAGCATGGCATTTTTCGCACAAACTCATCAGATTGGCCGGGTGATTTTTATGAAAACTTCCTATAAATCCATTGGCATTCGCCGCCTTTTGCGGTTCCAAATGATGTATTTCGTCTCCTATTTCGGTTTTGCACATTTCGCAAACCCCGCGGATTTTGTTGGAGTTATATGTCGTAGTAGGGCGAGCAAGCTCGCCCCGGGCCGTAGGATAATATTTAGTCCTTATCTGATAAGCCCGTTCCAAAAAATCTTCCGGTAAATATAGCGATTTACATACTTCTAAACCATACATTCTATTACCCGGACCATCCCGCAATAAACGGTCATAGACCAAACAATCAAGCTCGCGGTCATAATGCACCGCCATATGTTTCAATGCCAGTTTTCCTAAATCCCGCATTTCATCAAAATTGATAATTTCGTGGAAATGTGTTGCGAAAATAAAAGACGACTGTTTCCGATGCAAATCCATCAACCCGGCCATAAAAATACTGAGTGCCGACTCCGTCTCCGTACCCGAACACAATTCATCGCCTAAAACAAGCGATGTGTTGTCCGCATTGCGCAATATCATTCTCAATTCCGACATTTCCACTGCAAAAGTAGACAGACCTTTAAACAAATTATCTACTCCTAAAATGCGGGAAAAAATCGCGGTATATGGGCTATACACGAATTGAGAACATGGAACATATAACCCTGATTGGGCCATTATCACGGCAATACCAAGTGCGCGAATTAGACTCGTTTTACCTACGGCGTTTGTGCCATACAACAATATGCCTAAATGGGGGGTGTGGGGGGTACCGGGTAAGGGGCACAGAACGGGCCCCGGCCAGGGGCCGGAGGCCCCTAAATCGCCTAAATGTATATCATTTGCCACATATATTTCGTTTTTTTGTAAGTGCTCTATGAGAACATGGCGCAATTGTTTTGCATCCACAAAAGAACTTGACTGCTGCACGATTTGCGGTTTGCAATAGTTGTATGTTTGTGCAATATATGATTTACATTGGAGAACATCCATTTTTGCAACATATTTTGCTAAATATTCTATATCGGATAAACAATCGGTTTCAAAATTGCCTAAAAACTCCAAATAAGCCGCTGCGATTTTTTCGTTGATTTTGTCTTTTAAGTTAAGTAGTGATCTACATATTTTGTCTAAACATGGGAGTTCAATTTCATCGGCGGATGTGGATGCAGAAGAGAACTTTATATCCGAAACCGCGAAAAATAATCCACCTGCTAAAGAAACTGTTTGGTCAGATATACCTCTAATGATGGTTTTCAGTGCCGCTGCGCGTTTCTTGGTTATCTGCAATGTATTTCCTGACTTTTCCGTAGTATGTATTTTAATATATTCAGTTTCAGTCGCAGAACTTGTGGTCTCGGCATTGCGCATCAAACTATTTAACCACTCGCGGATTTTGTTGAAATTGTCCAAGTTCTCATTATATTGTTCAATCAATGTGTCTAAATCTTTTGAAATACCTTGTCGTATAATATTTTCTTCAAATACCTGCATCGTTTGACAATTCGCACATTTAGCAATAACTAAATACCGATTAATATATTGTAAAATAGACATCGCTAAACCTTCTATGTTTTTTCCTAAAGGAGAACCTTGCGCTAAATATTCCCGGATTTCTCCGGATTCGGCTAAACATACCGACATCTGTTCAATCAATTCTACGCTTTTATACAAATGGAAAACCGATGCAGGGTATAGTTTTTTCGCCAATAATTGTCGGCATATTTTTTCTATATCGCGAAGTTCTCCTAAATATTTCCGAAAAACCGGAATAAGTGGAAGATTAGCCGGAAGTAAAAACAATTCTGTAATTCGGTATTCTTGATTTAGCCATTCTATATCACATGTTGGATGAATAAGTTGCTGTTGAAATGCGCGTTTGCCCATTGGAGAACAACACTTATTTAAAAATGCTAAAACTGATGAAAATTGCCCGGTTTGTTTTCCATCCACGGATGAATCGTCAATTATATTTAACTGTTTCAAAGTATGATTCGCCAAAATCAAGTTCTTGGAACTATTGCTAAATAACGGTAGTTCTATTTTCCGAACTAAATTGGGATTATGTTCCTGAATAAAATGCAATAGATAACAAAATGCCTGCGTTGCAATATTATATGTATGAAACTCGCCACAAACTTGCGCACTTTCTTCCCCGAAAAAAGTGGCTAAAATATGATGGATGTATTTCTGTTGTGAACATCTATTTATAATTTCGGATTGAGAACTTGCCTGGCTGTTTCTGTGTGTCAAACTTGCCCTGGCTCCGGAAAATTGCAATATCGTATTGAGAACTTGGTCATCTAAAGTAGTTGAATTGATTATAATCTCACTTGGACAATGTGTAGAAATACACCTCTCCAATTCATCAAATGTTGTTGGATTCAAGTAATAGGCCGATTGATATTCAAAAATTGCGGATTTTCCGGTGAAAATATTCGCCACAGCTACGCCACACACAAATGTATCATTCGTTGTATTTCTAATGGCCTTAAACTTTTCTACCCAGATACACATTATGTTATTGCTTATTTGCTGATTACTATCTGTATCATAGGACAGGTTTGTTCCTGCAGAATAAACGCCTTGGAGAACACGTTTCACTGTTTTCCCGTCCTTTTCTTGGACATACACAACTGCGGTATATCCAGATTCGGAAAGTTTTTGCAAATATTTTTCCAAAGTATAGTCGCGAAACCCGGCCATCATAATGGGACATTTATCCATAGTTATGTTTTTCTCAGAAATATTGAGTTGACATATTTGTGAGAACTCGGAAATATTGCTGTGTGTTATTTCGCCAGTTTTAGTGTTTTTTAAGCCATAGACTTCAAAAAATGCACCAACTTGTAATAAAACAATGGTACGTTCTCCATATTTGGATTTATAATCTCTGGTTAATTGGAAATAGTCATGTGTTATAGTTGCCATCGGTTGTGTAATAGAATATTTGTATAAATAAAACGATATATAGTGTATCATTTTAGTTTTATATTATTTTTCACAAGTATATTTTATTGAGAGGATATTTAGTATTATTTATTATATATAACTAAATACATAAAATTGAAATACATTTTTGATCTTGTATGTATAGTAGATTTAAAACCAACCTTATTATCCAAACAACCTTAGCTATTCCTGAATTACCTATAACAATGACTTCATTTACTACTACATTACCTACTACTATGCAAACTCCAGATATAGTTGAGTCTGGTATTGCATTAATACAACAAGCATTTAATAAATATGAAAATAATCCGGTTCTCAATGCGTTGTGTGATTTACATGCCAAAACGATAACTGGTCAAGACGGTAAGTTAATATCTCCATCCGACACATCAGCTGCCACATTATCGGACCAAGACTGCATTATATTTGATATGGACGGAACGCTTGCAGACAATATACCACCAGGAACACGAGGATTTCCAGAAAACCCAGAGTTATGCCGACCATTTCCGATTGCCCGCCCCGGAATGAAAGAAGCCCTTGAATATGCATTCGCCAACTTCAAACACGTATCTATATGGACAGCTGGCACAGACCCATGGTTCGGCCGTGTATTTAAAACACTATTTGAACCTGCATTACCTCCAGGTAAAAACTTCCATTTCGTCAAAACGCGCAACCCAAACGAACCATATGTTCCACTCAAGCCGCTCACCACGATATATGCGCAATATCCGGAATACACTGCCAGCAACACAGTTATAGTGGATGATAACCCAGAGACGTTTCGCGAAAACCCAGAAAATGCCGAACATATAACCTCATTCTTCTATGACCTTTTGGGGAAAACTCGCCAAGAACGTGAGCTCAGAAGAGATGAAGATATTGAGCTACTAAAACTGATTGACCGGCTCAAACTACGCAACCGCGAGTATCTCAAGAGTATTATCCAGTGCGTTCTGATTTTGCTTGGAATAATGCGCAGTGATATAGATTCAATTACTGTTCCATACTCCGCACTGCCGCCAATAGATAGCTTAAAAATCAAGCAGGTTAAACTCATTTGCAGCACAGTCTCTCCTAACCTGCACATAACCACTGAATGCATGCACAATGTGTTACATATGTCTTGGAGCGGAGAAGAAGTTGATCCAATCGTCTTTGACAAATCCGTATTTCCAGATATTACTGAGGCAAGAGGAGACAGCATTGGCAAGACACATATCCAAAAACAATGTAAAGCTGACCCGGACGCCGAATATCCCGAATATTGGCACAACCAAGTTATGTTTGATTGGTGGATGAATCGGCCGATTGAGGAAGAAGACCTTGAAAGCGAAGATATACCAGATATTGTCAGAGAGCACTATAACAAGGCATTTATGGCTGTTCCTGCTGAATATAGAGATACATCCATACCAGAAAATGACCGCAGCTATTTCAGATATTCATTTAGATATAATGCACATATTGATATTTCCGAAAACGTTAGTGTTATCGCCTGGAAATTATGTGAAAAAAAAACATTACCATCTCAGGTTGATTGGTAGTTTTATATAGTATATGTTGTATAGTATATGCCGCCTATAGTATATGTTGTATAGAGTATATGTTGTATAGTATATGTTTTGTAATAATAGTTTTTTATTGTATTTTTATTATAGCAATACGAGTTTTTTCTGTAAAATGAAAAATGATTTACAGAAAATTGAAATATATTTTATACAATATATGTATGTCATTATTCAACCAACACTTACTACTCGCAAACTCAAACGCTATTAACTATTAACCGCCTCTTAAACAATAATATATTAAAATGTCCGCTCGCAATTTCTCCAATAATAAATCTACTTCCACTACCGGCGCTCATGTTCCGCGTGCGCCTTGTTGCAAAGTATGCAAAGATGCAGGTGAACCTGAAAATGTCTATTCTAGCCACTATGTCAAAGACCGCGAAGGCAATATATCTTGCCCTAAGCTCAAAGCTATCGTGTGTCTAAACTGTGGCAAGCGTGGTCATACAAGCAGTTATTGCAAAGCTCCTATTGCAGCAAAAATGCGTGAAGATTCCAAAAAAGCAGCAGCACCTGCTAAGTCTACTAAAGTCGCTCCCGAAACCAAAAATCGCTTTGACTGTTTACTTGAAGACGATTCGGATGACGACAAACTATTAGCACGGAAGCATGCACGGCCTAAACCAGCGGCATCTGTAAAAATGCCAGCAATAAAACAAATAGAGAAAAAGGCACTTGATGTCGCTCCAATCAATGTAAGTAATGTATTTGACTTTCCCGCTTTATCTGCAGATACCAAGACATCAGCCGCTTCAGCGGTCGCTTCTGAACCAAAGGCATTCTCTTATGCCAATATGGCGGCAAAACCTATGGAACTTAAACCAGTACGCAGAGTAATAGATGTTCCTAGCCGTCAAGTAAGACCAGCATCTCCTACCACGGTTCCTCCTCCTCCTCGCTTTTATGGAAAAGCCAGTGAAATAGACTGGACTGCAACTTATGAAAGCAGCAGTGATGAAGACGATTATGACTATGATGATGAAGACTTTTAATGCCTGGTCGTATGGATTAAAAATCCATATTACCAGCATGATGCTAGATGTATGGTATATGATGCCCTCGGGCATCATACCACACACGTAGACATTAAATAACACTTGGCTGCATAGATAAAAAATCCGTATACTTGTTATGATTTGTTTGCTTTGCTTTGTAAGATATTTAATTATATAGTTTTTTTTGTTATAAAACCATCTTTCTACCTATAAAATTGAAAACTGTAAAATAGTTGTTAAATATTTCATAATTATTTAACAATATTATTACAATTTAAGTTTCATGCCTAAATATAAAAATAAAATGTCAATATCTCCCAAAGAAATAGAACTTGGCAATGGATATGGATATTTCTGCAATATTCATGATGTGGAAAATCAATGTGTGCAAAAAAATGATAGCAAATATACTAACAAATTCAATCATTTAGAAGAAATGGATCTCATTGAAAATACCGCCGATTCTGGTAATACATCAATATGTACTTGTTCAGCATTTGCATGCATTGTTATGATTTTGTTGTTTGTATTTTAATGACAATCATGATGCTAGGATGTATTATGGTATATGATGCCCGCGGCATCATACCACACATGTCTAGGCATTAAAGTAATTATATAACATATTATCTGGATTATGGTTCTCCACTTCTCCACAAACTAATAACATACTTTCATACATTTTTCGCAATACATCGTTAGTGGCTAGAGAACCTACTTTAATAAATCCTTTTTTTATCAAAACTGATCGGATTTCGTCTATAGGTATTTGTTTTAGTTTTTCCGTTTTAGTAGAAATGTTTTTCCTAACAGTTTTATTACTTATTAAAACAGATACTTTAGGAGTAATACGCGATTTACCCAATTTATAAGTTCTCCGAATTGTCTTCTTTCGTTTTCCATATTTTATTTTGTTTTTTTCTTCTGCGGCATTGGATGCTTTTACTTTTTCCATGGTTTGTTTTAATTGAGATAATCGTGGACTATCAAATATAGGTTTAGCGGGTTCAGGTTGGGTATGAATAGACGACAAAGGCGCGCCTCCGGCGATACTACCTATAGAAGACATACTCATATTTCCCAGATTAATTTGAGGTGCCGGTATCTGCAACGATGCCGCGGGTGGTGTTATAGAATCCATTGGGTCTCTTGCTCGTTGTGTTTGATTTTTCCACAAACGGTATGTAGGAAGAGAACCGCCTTTCATACATCCCCATTGTGGGTTTTGCGCCGGTGTCAGTTTTACTGACTCCATCATATTGACTGGGGGTAAATCCGTATAAACCGGTAAATCTCCGCCAGATAATCCCTCCACCGCTTTATCAAAATCCCCACCCCCAGATAAAATAGATTCGGGATTTAGCGATTTATAGTTTCGCAATGTCTGATTTATAATATAGTCATTGTCTAATTTATGAGTAACTTGGTCTGCTATCTCGGTCATATACTTTAGCGATTCTTCAAAATCATTATTGAACGAATCTGTAATAGCGGATGTATATTTTCTATCCGGAACCGTTATTTCAGGTTTAGAACCGTGCATTTTTTTGAAGTTCTCCTCCTGATTTTTTCGTATATAGTGTAATAGACGATTTCGCAATGTTTTATTGCTTTGAGGTTGTTTAGGTGTTGTGGATTTTATTTTTAGGTCTTTATTTTCTTTTGACGGTCTTTTTTTTCTGGTTGTATTTCCACTTAATGAAAATAGTTCCGGGTTAATGGAAATGGTTTTTCTTTCACTCATTATACTAATTATAATGAATGAATATAATATTTTTCTTTGCAAAGCGAATCCTTTACTAAATATACATGGAAAGCATCGCTTTTTTAATATGGTCTTCCTTTTTCCGATTTTCCAATAGCATTTCATATCCTCGGTCTAAATCCGATATATTTAGGCATTTACGTAAATCCTTAGGTTTTCCATAAATCCGACGTGAATGTGCAATTTTAGTATAGGAAAACAACATCTCCATATCTCTACCAAAACTGGGAAACTTTTCCTTCCGTTTTTCAAACCAAGAGTCGGTTATATCCGATTCACGAATGGTCCATTCGGCCTCATCCACTTTCTTTTGAAAAATACTTTTTAGTTCATTCGCATTATAGCAATCGGTCTTGAAACGCCACATAAATCGCGATTCCAGTCCCGGGTTTGCGCGGAAAAACGAATTATTTAACTCGTTCTCATATCCGGCAATAATAACCATCAAATTGTTTTTGTGGTCGCTCAATGCTTCACATAGGGTATCAATACATTCTTTGGAAAAACTGTCATCTTCGTAGCTGTTTGCCAACGAATAGGCTTCATCAATAAAGAGAACTCCGCCTAAACAATCTTGTATTACATTTTTCGTTTTTATGGCGGTTTGTCCTAAATATCCGGCAACCAAATCATTCCGAGTCACTTTTCGGAAAACGTTGTTTTTCAAAATACCCAATTTAGAATACATTGTCCCAATAATTTTAGCTATTTCGGTTTTACCGGTTCCCGGGGGACCATAGAGAACTGTATGTTTGAAATCACTCGTGTCATTAGATATATGTAGGTCTTGCATGAAATATACCAATTGGTCTAAAATAGAAGACTTTAGGGATTTCATTCCCACCATTTTGTTTAATTGTTCCAATTCGGTTTTGATATTATGCAATGACTTCAAGTCAATGTTATATTCAGTACCCTCTTTTACTGGATTATTTTCAATGAGTT
>Ga0214919_10002222_pt1 | contig 30808 bp, 36 predicted proteins | sample LL1503_MetaG_FD_177994 | JGI IMG/M metagenome (GOLD analysis project Ga0214919, IMG submission 177994) | Freshwater microbial communities from Lake Lanier, Atlanta, Georgia, United States - LL-1503 | ecosystem: Environmental > Aquatic > Freshwater > Lake | place: USA: Georgia | collected... | reverse complement strand
TGCTTGGCTAAACAACTTCAGAAGATTATCCAAAGATTATGAAATTACACCTCGCTCTTCTGAGAATTATATCAAAATTGTAATGATCAGAATTGGATTGAATTTATGTTAACAGGTTCTGAGAAAGTCTACATAAATGCCAGAATTGTCATGTTCAACGCTTTTGCATCGCTCGCTATATGTTTCCTTGGCAGTCTCCCAGTCCATCATTTCGCCCCGAACAAGTTCTTCAATTTCCCTGTATATCCCTCTTTCTGATAAAACAAAAGATTGCACTATATGGACTTCGCCATTTTCATACTTAAAATTTGCACTGTCACGCAATTGGTAGCCGTCATCAAATAATTTATTCACTTTTGTTTGGAGGTCACCATTGGCAAGTTCTACCAGTAAAATATACAACTCTTTCATTTTCTATTCTATTAATTCAAACACAAAACTCAATTTTTGGGAAAGTCAAGAACTACTCCCCAACATCGCTATCTGCCTCAATTTCTTCTTGCGATTCCGCCTTAAAAATGGAAATCTGCTCCTTCACAGTTGGTTTTATGATAACCCAGCAAATGAAAAGAAACGCAAAAAACGACCCAAAAATGATAATATTACGAAGAAGATGGTTGTGTTCGTGCATAATTTAACTTAAGAAATTGCTAAAATCCTTTTATTGCTTCAATAAGGCTTTGATCCATAAAAATGCGTTTAATTCCTTGTGAAAGAGCATCGTTCAAAACTTGCTTGTTCTTCTTTGCTCGCGGTTGAAATATTGGATATGTGTTTTCAACTAAATATTCATGCTTTCCGTTGTAAATAACATCGCCATTTTCGTTTTTAACTTGCGATGTAAAAAACAACTGAATTTTTGTTTTTGGCATTTGATACCACTTTTTTTCAAGTGTTTCGTATTGGAAAACTTCAAGAGTAATTTCAAAATCTCTGCCGTCATTTGCAATAACCAATCCTTCGCCGGTAAGATATTCCTTCGCAATATCAGTGATTTGCTGTGAAAGATTTTGGTTGTTGTTAATGTACGGAACTTCCTGCGATTTCATAAATGGAATTTTTCTTGTTGTTTTATGGCGAATTCCAAGAACTTGTGGCATTGGGCGGGAATCTTTCGTGTGAACGCTCACTTTTTTTTCGGTTATGTGTAAATTTGCAGGGTTTATTGCAATCGGTTGTAATTCAACAGTTTGCGGTTTTAATGCACACGATGTTGCGAAAAATAATAAACTTGCGAAAAAAAGTTGTTTCCTCATAAAATGATAACATTACATATGAATAATATAGAAATATCAAAATTGCAAATCAAGGTTTTTTTGAAATGTTATTTATTTTTTTACTGTAAAATCTTACCATAAAAAAACTTGACTAATAAAACGGTTTCAAAAATTGTTTTTTGTAAAATAAAAAATGTTTAAAAAATGCAGGAATATTACAAAGTAATTTTTTATATGATAATTTCAGGCATTTTTGCCGTTGCAATTGTTCTTTTGCCGTTTATTGTGCAGAAAATTCTTGGAACGCAACAGTATAATGGTGAAAAGTTATCACCTTATGAATGTGGATTCGAACCCGTGGGAACTGCTCCGCGAAATTTTAATGTTAAATTCTATTTAATCGCAATTTTGTTTGTTATTTTTGATCTTGAAATCGCACTACTATTCCCGTGGGCGTTGAATGTTAGGGCTCTTGGTGTTGCTGGTTATGCTTCGGCAATGGTATTTTTGTTCATTGTTACATTTGGCTTTCTTTACGAATGGAAAAACGGTGCGTTAGATTACTAATCGTTTATTCTCCGCAAAGCTTCCATTATCGCTTCTTCAATTGTGCTTGAAGTTTTTACAACTTTTGAAGCAATTGCAAATGAGCGATTATATTCAAAACCCAAATTTACAAGTGCGGAAGTGACATCTTGCACACTAATTGTTGCACTGATAGATTCCTGCGGAATTTCTTCACTGATAACAGACTTCATATGCTCAATCGCAACACTTCCATTTGCCTTGCCAACTTTTGTTAGGGCTAAAATTTTTGCATTTTTCGCCGGTTCTTTTTTCAGTTCGGCAACAATACGCGTTGAAACTTTTTCACCAAGTCCACCAATTTTTTGAAACATTGCCGCATTTTCTTCAATAATTGCTTGTGTAATTTCCTGAACGGAAAAGTTATCAAGAACATTGATAGCAACCTTGGCGCCAACACCGCTTACTTTCAAAAGCGAATTAAACATAACCTGTTGTTCGTAATTTTTGAAACCGTAAAGGTTGAATGAATCCTCCTTAACAATTGCTTCAATGAAAAGTGAAATGCTTTGCCCAATTTGAATTGAAGAAGAGCTTCGCACTCCCACAAAAATACAATATCCAACACCGCCTTGTGTCATGACTGAAATTGTTCCATCCAAGGAATTTGCAAGTATAACAATTCCGTTAATGTGTGATATCATTGGAATGTGTGAAAAATTATAAGTAAAATTGAAACTGAAATTCCGGCAAAAATTCCGGCAATAAGATCGTCAACCATAATTCCTGTTGCGCCTTTCAGGGTTCGGTCGAAATATCCAATTATCAATGGCTTTGTAATGTCAAAAATTCTGAAAAACACAAACGAAAGCCCAAAAACGGCCAAGGAATTTGCTTTAACTCCGCAAACACGAAGAATTATTATAACCAAAAGAATTGTTAAATAAAGACCCGCCGCCTCATCAATAACAATTTCCTGAAGATCGTCCGTTTTGCCTTGAAGATATTTTGGAATTGAGTAAAATCCAAAAAGAATTGAAAGCATAAAGAAGGAAAATATTATATGCAAATTTTGTGGAACAAATGCCGCAGGAAGAATTAGTATTAGTGCTAAAAGCGAACCAATTGTTCCGGGTGCAATTGGGAAAAGTCCCGAATAAAAAAATGTTGAAATGAATCTGTTCATAAAGTTTGTGAAATACAAGAAGTTATTGTGTTTTGAAGAAGTATGGCGATGGTCATTGGACCAATTCCCTTTGGAACTGTTGTTATGAATCGTGCTTTTTGTTGACAAGATTCAAAATCACAATCGCCAACAATTTTTCCATCACTAAGGCGATTAATTCCAACATCAAGAATAATAGGGTTTGAAATATCTTCACCCTTTAATATGTTTGGAACCCCGCACGCAAGAACAATGATATCAGCGTTTTTTGTGAAGAATTCCTTGTTTTTTGTTGCAGAATTTAACACGGAAACTGTTGCTCCTTTGTTTAAAAGCATTGCTGCCATAGGTTTTCCAACAATGTTTGAAGAGCCAATAATTACGGCATTTTTCCCGCGAAGGTTTTGTTCCAGTGATTCCAAAATCCACATACATCCCTTCGGCGTGCAAGGAAGAAGTGAGGTTTCGTTTGTGGTATTTGTGAAAAGCTGCCCCATGTTTTGAATATGAAAGCCGTCAACATCTTTCCTTGGATTAATCGCATTAATTACCGCATTTGCGTTAATATGCTTTGGAAGTGGCATTTGAACAAGAATTCCGTGAACGAAGGGATCGTTATTAAGTTTTGCAATTTCCGCAATTAAATCGCTTTCAGTTGTCGCTTCGGGAAGTATGATATCAAAGGATTTCATACCGCATTCGATAGCAAATTTCTTCTTGTTTGCAACATAAATTTTACTCGCAGGGTTTTCGCCGACTAATATTACCACAAGGCATGGTATAATATTGCGTTTTTGCAATGCTTCTGCTTGCACTTTCACATTATTTCGAATATCCTGTGCATATTCATTGCCAAGAATAATATTTCCGTTAGTAAATGTTTTCATTTTTAATAAAAAATTGAGATTATTATATAGTAACACAAGAACGCCGGAATTATTATGAATATTCCAGATTGCACCGCGTTTAAATTTGTTTGTACTTGCACTTGCAAAAGCTTTGTTCTGTGTAATGCTAATTTTTCGAAATTCTGGAATGATTTCAAGCCCTTAAGCCATACAATTACAATGCTTTTTGTGTGAACTTTAAATGGGTTCACAATTCTTAGGCGTTTTTTGTTGTTTGCATCGCGAATGGAAAACGCTCTGGAAAACGCTTTTTTGCTAATAATTCGTGTAATCATTAGAATGCTGTAAGTAATTACAAGGTAGAATATATGAACAAATGCGGCAAATATTACACCAAAGTAAGAAATATCGCTTGTACTACTCAATTTTTTTTGAACAAATTGTGCTTCAAAAAGAATAATCAACGCAAATGTTGCGTAAATAAAATGTACCCAGTTAATTTTATTTTTTGTATCAATTTTGCGAAATGTGCGAAATATCAGTTGAATTGCACAAATGAAAATTGTGAAATAGCAAAATGTTGAAAGATAGTGCAATGTTGGATTCACAACGGTTTGACTATGCACAACGTTCAAAAGGAAATATTGTGGATTCAATGTTGTGTAGCAAATATGCAAAAGGGCGAACATTGCATGAAAAAGGAAAATAATGTGCATTTTGTTGCTTCCGTGCGGAAAGATTGTTGTGTAAAGGAAGTATGATATTGTTGAATATAAAAGAAGATATTGCACGGTGTTTACAACATCAATTTTAAGAAATGCGTGTGCAACGGTTAGAATAAAAAATGCGAAGAATGTGAAAAATACTTTGGAAGAGTAATCCTTCGAAAGAAAAGCACGACAAGCAAAAACCGTTGCAAATATTATATAAAGAATGGTGTAAAACACACTTGGGTTTTCATATTCCAAAAGATTCTGCAAAACAAACATTAGCAATGTTGTGAAGTATATTCCATTTTTCACAATTGCCTTGTGTGGCATTGAATGATATGTTATGTAGAAACTGTAAATAACAACAAGGCTTGCAAATGGAATAATGAGAGTTTCCGTATTTGTTGCGTGTGCTATGGTAATGAGTGTGAAATAAAATGTAATCGCAGATATATGCAAAATCAACTTTTTGGAAAGGTAACGCGTTACAAGTGCAAACGATGAAATAAAAATAATTGCCTCCTTAATATGAAAGACTTTATGTTCAATTGTATCCTGTATTGAATCGTGTGGTATTGTGATTATGATTGAGGATATGAGTCCAATTAGAATAAAGGAGTCTTGTACAACATACCTCGAAAAGAAAAGTTGTACAAGAAATGTAACAAAAAGGCAGGAATATAATAAAAACCAAGTGTAATCTGGGTGAATTATATGAAGCATTGAGTAATATTACACAACAATTTTGGAATGCTCTTCAACATATTTTACCAAATCGTTTTTGTGCTTTTCCAAGTTTTTTTGGATAATCGGATTCGTTAAAGCAAAAATTGAAGCTGCAAGAATTGCGGCATTTTTTGCACCGTTAAGTGCAACAGTTGCAACAGGAACGCCAGCGGGCATTTGAACAATTGAAAGAAGGCTGTCCATTCCTTTTAATGCTTTTGATTCAATTGGAACGCCAATCACGGGCAAAATTGTTAAAGAGGCAACCATTCCGGCAAGGTGTGCGGCACCGCCTGCGCCGGCAATTATTACGCTAAACCCATTTGCTTTTGCATTTCGTGCAAATTCAAACATTTTTTCAGGCGTTCTGTGTGCTGAAACCACTTGGCAATCATACGGAACTTGAAGTTGGTCAAGCATGTGGCAGGCATCTTTCATTATGTCAAAGTCGGAATTACTTCCCATTATTACGGCAACTTTCATTTTAAGTAAAAAAAAATTAATGGCACCGCCGCAACCGTTATTCAGGTTGTTTTGAAAAAGCCCTGTTTTTATTTTTAACCTACGAATTCACCACAGAAGACTCAACTCTGCTTTTACTAGCGAAATCGCAGATTTTGGACTACAATTTATCGGCTTCAAAACGTTTTGACATCACGCGAAGCGGAAGCACCTTTCATTCTTGTTTAAGGAAAAAATAAAAGTAAAGGAAAAAATTACCGGAAAATTGGTAATTATACCATAATGACACTAAAAAAGCTTGACAATTGAGATTTTACTTATTGTAGTTAAGTATTATTATAATAATAAATGTATGTTTGAATTTAAAACAATTTTAGAATTTACAAAAAAGTTTGGCGCAGAAAAGCAATGTGAGAAATTTATTATTGATAAAAGATTTAATGGCAAAGTTTTTTGTGTGTATTGCAATCATAACAAAGTTTGTAAAGTTGCAGATGGGCGTTATAAATGTTCAAAATGTAATAACAAATTTTCAATTAAAGTTGGCACTGTGTTTGAAGGTTCAAAACTTGGGCTTAATAAGTGGTTTATGGCTATTTACTTTTTAACCTGCTCTGCAAAAGGAATTTCAAGCAATCAACTTGGAAAGGAACTTGGAATAAGCCAAAAGTCTGCGTGGTTTATGCTTCATAGACTTCGTGAAGCTTTAAATGGAAGCCAAAAGAAAAATATGTTTGGTGGGACTGTTGAAGTTGACGAATGTTATGTTGGTTGCTCAGATTCCAACAAACACAAAGATAAGAAATTCACTTCTCAAAAAACCGCAATAATTGACTTGGTTAACCGTGAAACGAAGCAAGCAAAGGCTTTTGTAGTAGACAACGCAAACAAAGAGTGCTTGCTTCCAAAAATTCATGGAATGTGAAAGAAAAAGCAATTATTATAACAGACACATATTCCGCTTATAACGATTTACGCAGAAATTACAAACATAAAAGCGTAAAACATAGTGCGAATGAATATGTAAAAAATGAACTTGACATTGACGGAAGAGTTGCTTTTCAAGTTCACACAAATTCAGTTGAGGGTTTTTGGTCTCTTGTAAAACGCACTATAAATGGAACTCACCACTGGATTTGCCTCGCGGCGACCGTTGGTTCAAAAACACACAATAACAAATATCTTGCTGAAATGTCTTTTAGATACAACCAAAGGCAACTAAACTCACAAAATAAGTTTGATGTTTTCACTTCCTCTTTTGATGGAAGGCTTAAATATGTTGAATTAACTAAGAAGATGGTATGAATGAAAAAATAACTGAAGAACTTGTAAGGAATAAATTTACACAGTATGGCTATTACAATGATATAAATCTTATAGTTGATGAACAAAAGTCAACAATACCACAAATTGATAAATTATTACAAACTGCTTCAAAAAAAGGAAGTGGCAAGGGGTTTCCTGAATTTATTATCAAGTCAAAAGAAATAAACGGTTTTGTTTGTGTTGTTGAATGTAAGGCGGATATTACAAAACATCAAAGCAAAACATTAAATAAATACAGTGATTATGCAGTTGATGGGGCAAAGTTATATGCAGACTACCTTTCAAAAGGGCTTGATGTTCTGTTTATTGGCGTTAGTGGTCTAAATAACGGCGTTGAAATGTTTGGCAGTAGCCAGCATATTAACGAAGGAAACACAATAACAATAGGGGCAGAAGGTATAAAAGCTTTTTATCAAAAAGACAATTTCATTACATGAAATAAAATCAATATTATAAGGTATAAACATTTGAATAAATATACAGCAATGTTTTTGTGTACCGTTTTAAACCACACTAATATTGTCAGGTATAATTATGGTTATGCAATAGTTAATCATAGGTTAAAAAGCCTACAAATCAAACTCCCACAAACCCCACAAGGCGATTCCGACCGCACTCACATTCCAATGTTTCATCAAGCTGAAGGCGTGTGCGTGGAAGAGGGTATTTCGCTTGCACACATGAAAACAATTGTTGAGGACTTCCTTCTTCATTTCTTCAATGATGACAAAGCAAAAATTCGCTTTCGTTCAAGCTTTTTCCCATTTACGGAGCCATCTTTTGAAGTTGATATTGACACGGGCAACGGGTTTTTAGAAGTTATGGGTTGCGGTATGATTCACTCAAATGTCCTCAAAAATTGCAATATTGAGCCAAAATACTCAGGATTCGCCTTTGGAATGGGGCTTGAACGCCTTGCAATGTTGAAATATGGAATTTCTGATGTCAGAGATTGCATTTCTTCAACACCGCAATGGCAAAAACATTTTGGGTTTTAAAAAAGTTTGCAATTTGCATAATTTTGTGGTATTGCTTTACGCCAGATAAACGCGGAACTGTTAATTATGCCCAATCAGATGGAATTTCTATGTCGTACACCGTTGATGGGTATTTTAAACTTAGAGAGGAAGGATAAGTAATTGTATACAATATTAGATAACCTTCCTTCCAACGCGTAATTTTGCTGAACGAGACCGCGGGTTTTCGCGAACTTCGGCATCGCTTGGTTCGATTGGCTTTTTTGTGATAATTTCAAACGGTTTTTGGCTTTGAAATTTATCATTTTGAGAATATTTGTTAATTTTCACTTTTTTTTCAGAATTTTCCTCAAAAAAGTTTTTCACAAGGCGGTCTTCCAATTCATGAAACGAAACGCAGGAAAGAATTCCGTTTTTCTGCAAAATTTTTCCGCTTGATGCAAGCAAAAGTTCAATTTCTTCAAGTTCATTGTTGACAAAAATGCGAATTGCTTGGAAAGTTTTCGTTGCAGGGTGAATTTTGTAATGCTGTGGTTTATTGTATGCTTCGTAAATTATTTGTGCAAGTTCAAGAGTTGTTTCAATTGCCTGCTTTTTTCGCGCGAAATATATCATTCCCGCAATTTTTTTTGCAAGGCGTTCGTTTGAGTACCGAAAAATGATATCCGAAATTTTGTTTTCCTCAAAGTTATTGATAACATCAAAGGCAGAAATTTCGCATTTGCCCATTTGCATATTCAATTTTGCGTTTTTTTGGAAGGAGAATCCGCGGTCGGCGTTATCAACATGCATCGAGGAAATTCCAAAATCGGCAACAATTCCGTTTGGACTTTGAACAAAATTTGAAATTTCACTGAATTTTTCGCTAAAAAAGTGGAATCTTTCGCCAAATTGTTGTTTAATTTCGTTTGCAATTGGAATTACGGTTGGGTCTCTGTCAAATGCAATAACGGTGCAATTTGCACGGCGAAGAATTTCTTTTGTGTATCCTCCCGCACCAAATGTTGCGTCAACATAAGTTCCGCCCTCAAAAATATTTAAAGAAGAAACCGCTTCGTTAAGTAAAACTGACTTGTGAATTATCATTTTTTTGCGTTTTTTACTGCCAAAATGTGCATTTTTTTCCACAAAGTTGCTTCAACGGCGGGCATTCCCCAAATTGTTTTCCCGGAATTTTCAACGCTACTTGCAACACCGGAATGCCCCATAACGCTGGTTTTATCTGGCAAAATTACACCGCCGGCAATTGCTGAAAGCCCGCCTATCATACAAAAATTACCAATTTCAGCTGAACCGGCGACCATTGCTCCGCCGGCAATAAATGACGAATTTCCAATCGTACTTCCATGTCCAATATGCACCATGTTATCAATTTTTGTAAAATCACCAATTTTTGTGTTACTAAGAAAGCCTCTATCAATCGTTGAATTTGCACCGATATCAACGCTTTTTCCAATAATGACTTTCGAAATTTGAGGAATTGGAAAATGCTGACCGTTGGAATAATTTGGGACGAATCCAAAGCCGCAAGTGCCAATTCTTGCACCCGAACGAATTGTTGAACATTCACCAATAACGCAATTTTCAAGTGAAACATGGCTGTGAATTGTGCAGTTATTGCCAATTTCAACATTTTCACCAATATAAACAAACGGTAGAATTCGAACATTTTGACCAATTTTTGCATTTTCAGATATTACCGCGCTTGGCGATATATTTGGGTTTTCAAGGGAAAAATCTTTGTGTTTTGTTTGGTAATTTTCACCATCGCCAATGTATTCAAGAATAACTTGAGCCATTGCAAGGTAAGGATCTTTCACAATTATTGCAACAGTTTGCGGTGGAATTTTTTCCTTATTTTTTTCATTTACCAAGCATGCTCCAATTTTTGTTTGCTCAAGATTTTTAAGATATACAAAACCACCGTTGAAAAAGGATATCGAATGCGAATTTCCTTCCAAAAGCGATGAAACGCACGAAAGTTGAAGATTTTCAAAGCGTGAATCTTCAACGGCTCCATTGACCAATTTCAGCAATTGACTGTTGATTATTGGTTTTTTTGTTTGCATAAATTATTTTTTCTTTTTCGCAGACGCTTTTGAAGTTTCTTCCCATTCAATTTTCATTTTTGGCATTTTGGAATCAAGTTCTTTAATAACATCTGCTGTGATATCGTGTTTTTTATCATAATATAAAGCCGCGTTTTCGGAAAAAACGATTTCGTATCCGTGTTTTTTAGCAATCACTTCAACAATATCTTTAATTTTATTGTTTAATTTCAAAAGCGATTCATTCTTGATGTTTTCAAGTTTTTGTGCTTTGTTTTTTAGGTTGTTATCAATTTGAACAAGTTCTTTTTGAAGTGCTGTTTTTTTTGCTTCAAGGGCTTTTGCTGTTAAAACGGCACTTGATTTTTCAAGATCGGCAACTTTTTTTTGGACATCATCCTGAACAACTTTAAGTTCGGCTTGAAGTTTGGTTTGGCGGTCCTGAATTTGTTTTGCGATATCCTGCGAAACAAGGGTTTTGTTTTCAAGTTCTACATAATTTACAACGGCAAATTTTTCGCTCGCGTTTGCATTCAAGGCAATAAAAGAAAGAACGGCAACTAGAAAAAGATTTTTCATGTTTAAAAAGAAAGTTTTGGTATGTAAATTTTACCTCTTGTGAATGTCAAGAAAATATTTGATATTTTGATATATTTGGTAAAAATACTTGACATTTCCGCGTGCGGTACTATGTGTTGGAATATAAATATTTTATTAAAATAAACATGAAAGTTGCTGTTATATATGACACATCACTTGGTCATACTGAAGTTATCGCGAAAAAAATTGTTGAAGGAGTAACTTCGCAAAAGTTAGAAGCAAAGCTTTTTGCCGTTAAAGAAATTAACGAAAAGCCTGAAATTCTTGCCGAAATTGAATCTTTTGATGGCATAATTTTCGGTTCACCAACATATATGGGCTGCGTTTCTGCTGATTTCAAAAAATTTATGGATTCAACTTCCCAAGTTTGGTATGGTCAAAAATGGAAGGATAAAATTGCCGCTGGTTTCACAAACTCAGCTGGTCTTTCGGGCGATAAAGCCAACACTCTCGCAACAATTTGCACATTTGCTTGCCAACATTCAATGGTTTGGGTTTCACAAGGAATTTTCCCAGACGGCACAATGAACAGACTTGGTTCTTGGGTTGGTTTAATGGCACAATCTGATAACGCATCCGCTGAAATTACCCCCCCTGAAAGCGACAGAACATATGCCGTTGCATTTGGTGCAAGAATTGCAACATTTATGGCAACAAAATTGAAATAATTTTTCGAAAAATATGGAAGGAAATACAACAAAATTAGGTGCCAATTTCACAAAGTCGGAACATAATTCTTCCAAAATGGAAGACAAAAAAAACGAAGCAAATAAAGAAATTGCTGAAATTGAAGCAATGGTAATTGAACTTAAAGAACATCTTGTGCGTTCTTTGGCTGAAAATGAGAATTTGAAAAAACGCCAACAAAAAGAACTTGAAACCGCGACGAAATTCGCAAATTCAAGCATTTTGAAGGATCTCACCGAACCATTTGAACAACTTTTTATGGCACTTTCAATTAAACCATCGCAGGAAATTTCGCAAAGTCCTGAATTTATTTCCCTTATGAGTGGGATTGAAATGACAAAAAAGACTTTCGAAAAAGCATTTGAAAAACATGGGTTAAAACGCATATTCCCACAAGGTGAAAAGTTTGATCACAATCATCATCAAGCAATTTCACAGGTGAAACAAGAAGGAGTTGATGCCGGAATTGTGATTAATGTTGTGCAGGCAGGTTATCTTTTGGAAGAAAGAGTTCTGAAGCCCGCAATGGTTGTTGTTGCAAGTTGATAATTTACGAAACAAACGCATGTGACCATCCATTGAGTAATATTTTTGTTATTAATTGAACTTTGGTGTTAACTCTTACCTTGGCGAAAATTCTCTTGGTAAGAGTATCAACCGTGTTGATTGAGATATCCATAATTGAGGCAATATCAGACCTTTCCTTTCCGTTGTAAATCAGTTTGATTAATTCCATTTCTCTTTGTGAAAAAAGAAATTTTGCTTGGTAATTTTTAGTATGAATTTTACTAAATTCTTCAAAAGCATTATTGAAAACCGTGCAAATTCCAAGCAATTGATGAATGAATATTGTGTTTTTGATTAATTTTTCAGATTTCAACGATAAATAAAATCCATGTTGACCAAAAGGATATGTAGAAATTGGAATGCATATCCCATGTTCAAGACCCTCCATTTTAACAGAATTTTTCATTTGCAGTAATTTTACTTTTTGTGCGGGTGTGATGTGAATCATATTCATTTCATGACAGGCTTCTTCCCATGTAAAGAATTTGTTGTATATTTTGACAATATTAATTGCAGGATCAATTTCGTAATACGACCTTGTGTAGTATCTCTCACACCATGATTGATCATAATTATGGTGCATAATTGCTTTTTCAAAAGTTGTGTAGTTATATTGCGTTACACCAATGGCGTTAAAAAAATTTGCAATATGAATCATCGTGTCTTCAACGGTCTTTGATGAAATAATAAGTGATATTATTGAGGAGAAATCCTGCATATGATTGCAAAAAGAGTTAAAAATGGTCGGAGTAGAGGGATTCGAACCCCCGACCTTCTGGTCCCAAACCAGACGCGCTACCAAACTACGCTATACTCCGTATCATTTAAATGATTTTTGTTTGCTATTTTTAAATTGTCAAGTCTTTTTCTTGACTTATTCAATAAGTCTTTATTGTTACAAACTAAATTTATTATTATTTATATGGTTCCATTTTCGTATTGGATTGGTTTCTTAATCTTTTTAGTTATTGCACTTTCGCTTGATTTACTCGTTTTCAATAAGAAGGATCACACTCCAACATTGAAGGAATCCCTTTTCTGGACAATAGTTTGGACGGGTATCGCAATTTGTTTTCGATATGTTCTAAACTTCCAACTTGGTGAAAAAGCCGGCGATGAATTCATTACGGGATATGTTTTGGAGAGAATCCTCAGCGTTGATAACATTTTCGTTTTCGTTTTGATATTCTCATATTTCAAAGTTCCGCTTGCACTTCAACACAGAGCGTTGATGATTGGAATTATCGTCGCGATTTTCCTTCGTGCGGGTTTCATTTTTGCAGGAGCAGCCTTGGTAGAAAAATTTGAATGGATTTTATATGTCTTTGGTGCGTTTTTGGTTTATACTGGTGGCAAAATTATTTTCTCCAAAGAGGGCGAAGAAAACCTTGAAGACAACAAAATTGTGAAACTTTGCCACAAATTTTTCAATGTTATTCCGGAATATTACGGCAAAAGGCTTATTGTGAAAGAAAATGGCAAAAAAGCGTTGACAATGCTCGGTTTGGTGGTAATTTCCATCGGTGCAAGTGATGTAATTTTCGCTGTGGATTCCATTCCCGCCGTTTTTGCTGTTACAACCAACACATACATCGTGTTCACGGCAAATGTCTTTTCCGTACTGGGTTTGTGTGCAATTTTCTTCCTGATAGCAAATGTCCTTAACCATTTCCACTACTTGAAGTTTGCTCTTTCGATAATTTTGGTCTTCATTGGGATGAAAATGTTAATCGTGAAATGGATTCACATTGATACCATGCACTCGCTGATTTTCATCATCGCGACATTCGTTTTGGCAATTGTTGCTTCTGTTGTTAGGGTACGGGTTTTGAGGGGGAAAAATTAATATTAGGGGGTATGGATGCTTTGGTAAGTAATAAGTTGTTATCTGATAACAAAATTGGAAATGTTAATTCTAATAATACCGATATTTTTGGAATTGGCAAGGCAGTTGCGGCATATTGTGATTACAGAAAATATCAAATTACAATTACGAATGAAAATCTTGAACCATTACACCACCTTATCCGCAAAGATATACTAACTACACAACCAAAAACCAAGGATTTCATTGATAAAATCTTCAAACTTTACGAAAAAAGTGATGTGAAAATTTCCCTTGCAACTCTTCGTGTAATTGAATACATGGACGATGAGTTATTGGAGGCGATAGAAACACTTGGATCATTCATATCGCATAACGGTCGATTTATTCTCGCATACTCAGGTGATGATGAAAAACAGATGTTTGAATATCATAACATTTATATTAATGTATTAACTTCGCATGGTCTTTGTCATAATGGTAGCGGATTCGGACATTATTATGTTATACTAGAATCTGTTGTAGTAGTATATAAGCTAACATGCTAACAAAAACCCAAACCCACGAACTTTTCCGCCTTCTTCACACCCAAAACCCCAATGCCCGCATTGAACTTGACCACGAAAACCCGTTTCATTTGCTCATCGCCGTCGTTCTTTCTGCACAAGCAACGGATAAGCAGGTCAATAAAATTACTCCACCAATTTTTGAGGTAATCAAAACTCCGCATGATGTCCTTTCTCACGGACACGACTGGCTTCGCGAGAAAATCGCCTCAATAAACTACAATAACACAAAGGCGAAAAATATTTTTCTGGCATCGCAACAGTTGATTGAAAATTTTGGCGGCGAAGTTCCACGCACTTTGGCGGAACTTGAAACACTGGCTGGAGTTGGGCGGAAATCTGCAAATGTGATTTTAAATTCGTGCTTTGGCATTCCAACTTTAGCGGTGGATACTCATGTTTTCAGAGTTTGCAACCGAACCGGACTTGCAAAGGCAAAGACGGTTTTAGAAACTGAAACGGAGGTTTTTCCAAAATTGCCGAAGAAATTCGAGCTTTCCGCCCATCATTTATTGGTTCTTCACGGGCGTTATGTGTGTAAGGCTCGCAAGCCGGAATGTGGAAAATGCGTAATTTCCCACATTTGCCCAAGTTGTGAAGCCTAGTGTTACTTTTCAGTTTAGCTTGCGTCGCGTTTAATTTTGAAAATGTTCTTGAATTCAAATTTTTGACGATTCTGCGAACCTACTTGACCTTCGTTAATATCAACAACTTTTTTTGGAACGAAAGGCATGTTGCGATATTGCTTTTCTTTGTCCAAAACTGATTCATCAAATGTTGGAGTTTTCGGCTTATAAGAAGCTTCGAAGTAGTTGTCATCCACAATGTCTTCTTGTTCTGGAATGTCGTAATTTGCAAATGATTCATGGTCTTCATCAATATCGTTCATTTCTTGGCGAACTTGTTGAAACTGTTTTGCAGATTGTGAAGAAGGCTTTGGTTGGAAATCTTCTTCTAGTTGATCTTGCTCTTCGCGGTTGTATGTTGAATATTGTCTTTCTGCGTCTCTTTCATTTTGTGCGTTACGAATTGCTTCACGGATTGGTTGTCTTAGGCTTTGTTGCGGGTTAAACTTTGCTTCAGATTTTGGCTTCGCAAGTTCACTTTCAAATGAAAGACCCGTAGCAACGATTGAAACTTTAATTGAACCTGATGTGTCTTCCGTTATTATTGAGCCAAATTTTATGTTTGCGTCAAGGTCAACTTCGGAAGTTATGCGATCGATGATATCGTTGATTTCAAAAAGTGTAATATCGTTTCCGCCAGAAATGTTAATTAAAAGACCCGTAGCACCCTTAATTGACGACTCTTCAAGAAGAGGATTGGTCATTGCATTTTCAGCGGCACGAGCAGCCCTGTCTTCACCATATCCTTCACCTTCACCCATTACTGCGTAACCCATATCAGACATTATCACACTTACATCGGCAAAATCAAGGTTTATTAAACCTGAATTTGTGATTAAATCCGTTATGCAGCGAATTCCTGAAACAAGAACATTATCTGCCATTTTAAAGGCATCTTTTAGTGTAGTTTCCGCGTTGGCAATTCTGAAAAGATTTTGGTTTGCAATAACGATTGTGGTATCGCAAAATTTACGCATATCCTGAATTCCCGTTTCGGCAATCCTCATTCTTTTTTCGCGTTCAAACGCAAATGGTTTTGTAACAACGCCAATTGTTAAAATTCCGCGTTCTTTTGCAATTTTTGCAATAATAGGAGCAGCACCAGTACCAGTTCCGCCACCCATTCCACAGGCAACAAAAACCATATTTGCGTCGCGGATGTAATCCTCAATTTCGCTTCCACTTTCTTCCGCTGCACGCTTGCCAATTTCAGGCATTGAACCGGCACCAAGACCGCCCGTGACGGTTGCTCCAAGTTGAATTTTATTTTCGCACGATGAAATTTCAAGGGCTTGAGCGTCCGTATTTGCAATAACGAACTCAACGCCACGAACTCCGGATTGAATCATATGATTCACCGCGTTACAACCTCCACCTCCAACACCAAAAACAACAATTTTAGGCTTAACAACTGCCGTATTATGGGATCCTCCAAATTTTAATGCCATAAATGAAAAAAAATTGTCAAAAAGAAATAATAATTTGTTATTCATAACAAGAAAAATAAAAATTCAAGAGTTTTTTATATTTTTTGGTAATTTCACTTGATTTTTTATTTTTCGTAGCAATTTTCCTTCAGAATTACTTTTACAAGAACGCTTTTTGTATGTTTAAAAAATTTCGAACGATTTCCGGCGATACCCAAAGCACAAAACACCTTTACGCCGAACATTTGCCTTCAGCACAAAGAAATCTTCCGTCTCAAAAACTGTTTTATTATTCAAACTTTGCACGAACTCCATTACATATTTTATGCCTCATCGCAATTTTTGCAATTGTTGGAATAATGAATATGTATTCAATTTCGCTAACAACAACGCCAATGTATTTCCACAAATTTCTAATGTTTTGGGTTTTTGCAATGGTTCCCCTTTACCTTGCAATAATCATTAACCTGCGATATTTATTAAAATTTTCATATGTAATCTATACATTATCTCTTCTTGGGCTAATTGCCGTTTTTGCAATTGGAGATGTCTCCATGGGAGCAAGACGCTGGATTGACCTTGGCTTTATGAAAGTTCAGCCTTCAGAATTTGCAAAAATTGGAGTAGTCTTCGCAATAGCACGCTATTACCACTTCGTCAAATCGTTTAGTTCGCATAAAATGATTTACGCAATCGGCGGTTTTGCATTTGCAATTTTCCCTGCTTTTTTGACAATCCTTCAGCCCGACCTTGGCTCCGGTCTTGTAATTGCATCCCTTGCTTGTTTAATGGTTTTTGTAAATGGAATTAGATGGCGTTGGCTTTTAATTGCAATAACCGGTTTAATGATTACCCTGCCGTTTGCTTGGAATCAAATGCATAATTACCAAAAGGATAGAATCTTCACATTTCTTGACCCTGAAAAAGACCCAAAAGGTGCGGGATACAATGTAATTCAATCCAAAATTGCAATTGGTTCCGGTGGTTTTTTTGGCAAAGGATACCTCAATAACGACCAAAGTGCCCTGAAATTCCTGCCGGAAAATCAAACGGATTTTGCTTTTACCGTATTTGCAGAAGAATTTGGCTTTTTTGGCTGCGTTTTGTTTGTTTCGTGTTTTGCTTATTTAATATTTTATGGTTCAATTATTGCATTGCAGTGTAAAAATTATTTTGGGAAAATGCTTGCTTTTGGTGTAACTTCCCTGCTGTTTATTCATATATGCGTAAATCTTTCAATGATTATGGGTCTTTTGCCCGTTGTTGGAATTCCGCTTCCGTTTGTTTCCTATGGTGGTTCTTCGTTGTTGTTATGTGTTTTTTGCCTTGGAATTTTAATTAATATTGACATAAACAAAAACACTGTTATACAGTCCAGCACAACAACTTTTATGTATAAATGAAACAAAAACTATTCGTTGAAATTGCAATTTGCGGGGCACCAAATGCGGGGAAATCAACTTTCCTAAACGCAATGCTGAAAAGAAAGCAAAGTATTGTGAGTTCAAAAATTCAGACAACTCGCGTTCCAACACTTGGTACATTTGAAAATGATGAAATTCTTATCAACTTCATCGATTCCCCCGGTGCGTTCAGGGCTCGTAAGGGATACTCCCTTGAAAAGGCTATTTCAAAGCAAGCGTGGGGGGTTTTAACAGCAAGTGAAAATATCATTTTATTTGTTGATGGCACAAGAGGCATTTGCCAAAACACGCAATACATAATTCAAGCAATTCAAAAAGGGAAGGAAGAAGAAGGCAAAAAAGCCATTGCGGTTATTACAAAGGTTGACCTAACTTCAACCCAAAAAAAACTTGAACTTGCAAAGGAACTTGATGAAACCGCTGCTTTTGAGGAAATCTATATGATATCCTCCCGTTCCGGTGCCGGAATGGAAAACTTGATGAGCTATTTTAAATCAATTGCAACTTCCGAAGATGTCTCGCAGCTTTCATTTGATGACGCACGCGATGACAAAAAGCACTTTATGTCGGAAATTACGCGTGAAATTATTTTTGAAAATCTTGCAAAGGAACTTCCATATTCGTGCAACATTGTTACAAATTCAATTGAAGAAGATGACGCGAAAATTGTTGTCAATCAGGATATTTTCGTGACTAGGGAATCGCACAAAATCATTCTTATTGGCAAGAAGGGGAATCAAATTAAGGAAATTGGTGCATTGGCAATTGATGAGCTTGAGAAAATCTACAAGAAAGAAGTGTTTCTAACCCTTGAATGCAAAATTGATGAAAGATGGCGTGAAAATTTTGAACACGAAATTTTAGGGTAAAATTTGAAAAAATGTCAAGTTGCATAAAAAAACTTGACATAACTTCAATCATAATTTTTCTTTTGCATAATACTTTATGAAAAAATGATTTCAAAATATAACCCACTCACACTTTGGTGGAAAGATGTTCACAAGCCAACAATATATTCCATAATGTTTCTTGTGGTTTCGGGGCTTATTGCAATTTTTTCGGCAAGTTATCAAATTGGTGGTGTTTTGGAAGTTTCCGAAATGCACTTTTTTAAAAAACATGTTTTCTTTTTAGTAATTGCCATTGGAATTTTTTTCGTGATATCATTTCAAAACACGGAAAGCATTTTAAAAATTTCGCAACTGGGAATTATCTGTTCAATTATTGCGTTGTTTGGGGTTTTTGTTATATCAGGAAAATCGATTAAAGGTGCAGAAAGATGGCTGGACTTACGAATAATCACACTGCAACCTTCCGAAATTCTAAAACCTTTTTTCATAGTAATGAGCGCATACATCTACTATTACTTTGAAAAAACGCGAAGCATGTTTTTCCCGTTATTGCACGGTTGTCTTTATACTTTCATCGTGCTTTTGCTTTTTTTTCAGCCAGATTTTGGAATGATTCTAACATATACATTCATAACCGGGGTAATGGTTTTTCTTTCAAGCATACGCTTAAAGTTGATTGCATATTTAGCAATTCCCGTGGTAATTTTAATGGTTGTTGCGGTGTTTTCAATGTCGCATGTTCAAAAAAGGGTTTTGCATTTCATTAAGGGTGAAAAAATGTACCAAACCGCACTTGCTTACAATGCAATTAAAAACGGAGGATTCCTTGGCAAAGGTCTTGGTTCCGGTGAAGTTGCAAAGAAATTGCCGGATTCCCACAACGATTTCATTTTCTCAAGAATTGGTGAAGAACTTGGTGGCGTGTTTTTGATAGCAATCATCATCGCGTTTTCGTTGTTGATATTCTCAAATATTGCATATGTTCTGAAAGAACAGGAATTTTACCGCAACCTTGCTTTTAATTCAGATTCCAAAATTGCAAAGTATCAAAAGGAAATTTTGATTAATAATTACATAATCCTCCTGACTATCGCATTGATATTCTTTGAAATGTTCGTGAATATGGCGGTGAATTTAAGTCTGATTCCGCCAAAGGGAATGGCATTGCCGTTTCTCAGCTACGGTGGGTCATCAATGCTTGCAAACGCTTTTTTAATGGGATTTCTGTGCGTTGCAAACAGGAAAAAATATCGGTTTATTCCGGTGGTGTAGTTGTAATATGAAATTGATAGGACTCCTAGGCGGAACATCTTGGCCTTCAACAATGCTTTATTACGAAATGTTGAATCAGCGGATAAATCAAAAACTTGCTTCCTTTAATTCATCACGAATTTTACTTTACAGCATAAATTATAACGAAATTAAGAAAAGTTATGCCATAAACTGGGGAAATGTTGAAAAGTTGTTGAAGATTGAGTTGGAATTTTTTCTTACAAAGAAGCCAGATTGCCTTATCATTTGCAATAACACTCTGCATAAAGCGTTTGACAACCTTAATTTGGATATTGAAATTCCGGTTTTTCACGCGGGCATTCTTTCTGCGATGTTTGCGAAAACCCGCGGTCTCGTTCGGCAAAATTACGCGTTGGAATGAAGGTTGTTTAGAATTTTTGAGATAAAGATTTAAACTCTTTAATTGCGGTAAAGAATGTGTTATAATATTTTATAACTTTTTCATTTTTTATGCCAAATGATGATACCATGAATAATTATGTCTTTGATCCTGCTCTATCAGAGATAGAAATACAAGAAATAAAACAGAAAGCAGCAAATAATATAACATTTTTGAACACAGACCCCAAGCCATATGCTTTAAGTGTAGGTTTTCTTGCTGGTGCTGGTGTTGTTGCTGGTGGTTGTATTAGTTATTATACTTCGAGTTATGATTTTAACAGGAATCTTGATATTGCTTTTGGAGCGGTGGTTTGGGCGGCTGCTGGAGGTGTGATTGGAGTTGTTACAAATAATGTGTGTAAAAGACGCGTACTCGTAAAAGATAGAATGAATACAAACGAAGAAGCACAAGGAACAGAAATGGAGATTCTTGAAAAAAATAATAGTGAGAAAATAAATACAGAAATGGAGATGCTTGACGACAATGAAGGTGTTTTTGTACAGAATAAAGGTACAAAAAACAATAGGTTTGGGTTTGGTAGTAATATTGATATAACTAATGCGGTGTTTAATACTCAAAATGACAGACATTATGAAGAAATGCGATATTCAAAAAATGTTCCACTCGAGAGCTTCAAAAACATAATTAGTACTTCCAATCAAAATATTAGCTATCAAAGAAGTTAAAACCCAAAGTGTTTTTGCCATTGCGGTGTTGAAGAAATGCAGTCTCTGACATCAGAAATGCCATATTTCAACATTGCAAGGCGTTCAAGTCCCATTCCGAAGGCGAATCCTGAGTATTTTGGCTCAATATTGCAATTTTTAAGAACATTTTGGTGAATCATACCGCAACCCATAACTTCTAAAAAGCCGTTGCCGGTGTCGATATCAACTTCAAAAGATGGCTCCGTAAATGGGAAAAAACTTGAACGAAAGCGAATTTTTGCTTTGTCATCATTGAAGAAATGAAGAAGGAAGTCCTCAACAATTGTTTTCATGTGTGCAAGCGAAATACCCTCTTCCACGCACACGCCTTCAGCTTGATGAAACATTGGAATGTGAGTGCGGTCGGAATCGCATCTGTAAGTTTTACCGATTGAAAGAAAGCGAAATGGTGGATTTTTCGCCTGCATTTGACGAATTTGCACCGAAGATGTGTGAGTTCGAAGAAGTTCTTGGGAGTTTTCGATGTAGAATGTGTCGTGCATTGCTCGTGCCGGATGAAGTTGGGGGAAGTTTAATGCTTCAAAATTGTGGTAATCGTCTTCAATTTCGGGACCATCCTGCACGGAAAAGCCATATTTTGCAAAAAACGAGTAAATTTCATTCGCAACAAACGATGTTGGATGAATTGAACCTTTTTCTTTTGAAGTTGATGGCGTTGTGATATCAATTTTTTCGTTTTCAAGCGTTTCGTTAATTTGGCGAAATTTTATTGCTTTCATTTGTGTTTCAACAGCTTCTTCAATTGCGGTTTTCAATTCGTTCAATTCTTGACCTTTATGCTTTCTTTGTTCAATTGTAAGGTCTTTCATATTCTTGAATTCTTCGGTAATAAAACCTGATTTTCCAATGAAACTTGCTTTTACATTAAGAAGTTCGTGCGTTGTTTGCACTTGAGAAATTTCCAATTTCATTTCGTTTAATGTTTTCATATGCGATTATTTAAGATAAATTCTGTAAAAATATTGTTGCAAGTGTTTGTGATTTTGCAAGTGTAAAATTTGTAAATATTCCAAAACAAATGCAAAGCGTTGCGGAAAAAATGATTGCAACTTCACTTACGGTTGAAAATTGAGTAATATTTTGACTTTGTTGGACTAAATTCTGCGGTTTTATGAAGAATATTTGCTGAATAATTTTCCAAAAGTACAAAATGCTCAAAATTGTTCCAAAAAGGAAGAAACCTACAACAATAAACCGCTTTTCTTCAATTAAACCTTGAAACATATAGAATTTTGTTATGAAGCCTGATGTTAGCGGAAGACCAATTAATCCGGCAGATAGCACGCAAAAACACAAGGCAATAACTTTATTGCTTGCAAGGTGGTGAATTGTTGAAATGTTGTAACTTTTTGCCGTGTTATAAACTTGGCAGATGATTACAAACAGACCAAATTTGCAAATAATGTTATGAATTATGTGTAAAATTCCACCGGAAATTGCTGAAACATTTGGTGTTGTAATTGCAAGAAGAACATAAGCAGATTGCGAAAGTGTTGAATAGGCAAAAATTGTTCGCATATCTTTTTCCTTAAGTGCCAAAATTGAAAAAATACCAATTGTTGCAAGGCAAAACGGCGTTATTATTTTTGAAGCAAACGAAATGATATCAAAACTGCGAATGACATAATAAAACAGAAATATTATAAAATAGAGCATTAAACTTGAGGCAACCGCACCATAAAACGGAAGAAAAAAGTTTGGAACTGTTGTGTAAATTTTTCGAACCCAAACATTGAATGGGAAAATTCCAAGTTTAATAAATGCTGCAATTATTAGAAATATTGTTGCAATTTTCATTACAATTAGGTTTTTTCCTGTTAAAATTATTTCAGTCAACTGAATTGTTGTAACATTCAGATTTCCAAAAATGACATAAATAATTTCAATCGCAAGAACAATAAACACCGAAGCAATTCCCCCAAAAAGAAGATATTCAAGAACGAATTTCTTTTTTTGAAGGTTTTGAGTGTTAGCAAAAATTAAGTAAAAGCAAATGTTGCAAAGTTCAAAAAATACATAAAAATTGAAGATATCCTTTGAAAGAGCAAGAATTAAACAAGACGCAATTGCAATTGTTATGAAGCAGGAAATATACTTTGTGTGCACAGATTCAATGTGACGCAGGACTGAATATGATGTGTAAATTCCAATTGGTGCGATGAGTGATATCAAAAAAAATGATATTCCATCAAATGCGTGTTCAATTCCCATTGAAGGAAGAAAATTTCCAAAAACAAAGTTTGTGAAGTAGTTCAAATTGATTTGAGTGTAGAGGAAAATCAAAAAAAGGATTGATATTGTGCAAACTGTGTTTATGTGAATTGCCTTGGTTCGCGGCAATATTATTGGCAAAGTTCCGCAAAAAAGCAGAAGCAAAATTAAGATTTCAAGCGTTTGCATTTCGTTTTTTTAAATTTAGAAGTGAAATAAAATTGATTGTCAACATTTTTTGAGAGATTTTTCTTGACAAATAATTTTTCATCGTTTTCTTTGTAGAAAGAATGCGGGTGTAGTTTAGTGGTAGAACTTCAGCCTTCCAAGCTGACCGTGTCGGTTCGATTCCGATCACCCGCTCCAAAATTTTAAAATCTCAATGAAGAATCTTGCCGTGTTTATTTCCGGTTTTGGAAGCAATCTTCAAACAATTGCCGAATTTTGCGAAAAGAACCATAATCTTGCAAAAATTCAGGTTGTAATTTCCAACAAAGAAGGGGTTAATGGCTTGAAAATTGCCCAATCGTTTGGAATTAAATCGGTTGTAATTCCAACAAAAGGACGAAAAATTCACGAATTTGAACAGGACTGTCAGCGGCATCTTGAAGGCGTTGATATCATTTGCCTTGCAGGATTTATGCGAATTCTTTCGCCTGAATTCACAAATCAATGGCGTGAAAAAATGGTCAACATTCACCCTTCCCTTTTACCATCTTTCAAGGGCGATAGTGCCATAAAAGACGCACTAAACTTTGGCGTGAAAATTACAGGTTGCACCGTACATTTTGTTGAAGATGAAATTGATTCAGGTAAAATTATTTCACAAGAACCAGTTCGAATTGATGATTTTGAAAGCGAGATATCCCTTCGCGAGAAAATGAAATTTGCCGAAAAAACTGCTTACACACAGGCGTTAAGATTCTTGACTATTTAACCTATTTTTTGCTTTAATCTTTCTTACCATCCTCCGATTTTGTTGTTTTGCCATCTGCATCCGTCTTCACATCCGTCTTGCCATCCGTCTTGCCATCTGTCTTGCCATCTGCATCCGTCTTCACATCCGTCTTGCCATCTGCATCCGTCTTGCCATCTTTCTTTTCGTCTTTTTTATCAAATAAGCTGGTTATATAACCTTTTGAAAGGTCACTTTTTGACTCATCGATGTTAAATAGTTTTTGATTATTTCCATCTTTGTCTTTTTCTAGAGGGTTATTGAAAAGTTTATCATTAACATCGTAACCAAAACCCGATTTAATTGCTGAATCAACGCCTTTTTGGTATTCATCAGTAGCAACTCCAATGCTATTTGAACCATCGTCACCCTTTGTTCCACTAAAAATTCCATCACCTTTTGTGAAAATGTCAGAAGCAGCACTTCCACCGATAAGATTCACTATTATTGGTGAAATTTTTTCAAACAGTTTTTTGAATACTATAATGCCAATCCATAATTGAATTAATCCAAAAAAGAATGAAGCGTAGTCTAGATTTTGTGGTAGTGATGGTGTTGGAAGAAGTGGACCTATCTTTTCGTTGAAAGCACGCCTTGTCGCATTTCGTGCAGGACATTCTAAATTATCCGGAATCGCTATACAATTACTTTTAGTCCATTTTTCTGGTTTTGTAATACATTCTCCAAAATCAGACACAGTTGTAGGGTTGAATATATTATAACCAATTTGGTTATCAAGAATACCCATTGATTCACCGCTGAGCCTAAAAATTCTAACAGGACACTTGTATTCACACATTTGAGGAAGTTCTATACAATCATAATCCGTCCAATTCTTTGTATCCAAACATTTTTGCACATCGGCAAGTGTTGTAGGGTTAAGTGGATCGTAGCCAATTTTACTCACATCCAAAATACCCATTGAATCACCTGGGTCTGTGTGAAACGGATCCGACCATGTGGGTGTCAATTTTCGAAAACCAAAAATTCTAATATCACACCTCTTTTTACAAACTTTAAAGACCTCGCATTGTTCTTCTTTCATCGTTGTCTCAATTCCAATTACAGTTGAAAAATTAAAAATACCTTCTATCTTGGTTATTATAAATACATAAAACAACAAACCCGCAAGAAAGGAAGTTAATGCAAGAAATAACATTGGCTGTGCAATTCCTTCAGTGATCAACTTCATTGGAAGACCCATTCCCCTTGCTTTTTTATTAATTTTAATTTTTACATCATTTATTGATGAAAATAAAATGAAAAACGGCAGAAATTGTATTGAAAACATTATTGTTGCTTTTGCAAGAAGAATTGCCATGAACACACTCAAAACACATGGAACGAGGTAGTATAAAAGAATGATTAATAACAACGGCACAAGAATAAACATTGGCGAAATAACCAACGACGCAAGCTTCATTTTAAAAATGTACGATATCTTTGGATCAAAAAACATTGAAGCAATAACATCAATTGGAGCGTAATATCCAACTTTGGTATTATCTTTATATTCGATTTTCATAAAACCTTCCACGGTTCCAAAAAGCATTTTGGAGATAAAATCTGAAATTGACTGAAGAAAATTATATAAAAGCGTTATATATTTTTCAGGTTGAACCTCAGCGTTTGGATTAACAGACAGCACTGGATCGTAGTAAAGCAAAATACTTGCACTTCCAAATATTAGCAGAATATCCATAAAGAACTCCTTTATTGTGATTTTTTGGTCACCAATTAACATTGTAAAACCCATCAAAACAACTGCAAGAACGGCCACAAGTATTGTTAATGCACGAAATGTATCGTTAAATACTATTGCTTTTCGCGTTGCAGATAAAATTGATTGAATGTTAAAAAAGAGTAGATTTTCAAATTTCTGAAAAAAGCTATCTTGAAGAACATATACACCTCTGTTGTCTAGCAAAGTTGCATTGGACGTAATTGAAACGCCTTTGTCGGTAAACCAAATAACAACTGCATAAATAACGCAAGCTGCAAAAATAATGAAGTATATAGCTGTAAGAATTTTGATTTTCAAGAATAACTTTGCAAACCAAGCCTTTACATCATCCATAACATCCTATATCGATGGAATCTTATTCCTCCCTAAATGTTACATGTTTGTATTTTTCAAGGTCATGTAGAACGATTCCAATTCCTTTAACAACACATTGAAGAGGCTCTTGCGCAATGCGAACTGAAAGACCTGTGGCATCGGAAATGAGGGTGTCAATTTTTTTAAGCAAAGCACCGCCACCCGTAATAACAATTCCAGATTCAACAATATCCGAAGCGATTTCAGGCGGAGTAATTTCAAGTGCGGTCATTATTGCATCAACAATTTTACCAAGCGGATCACGCAAAGCATCTGCAATATCAGTTTCCGAAATCTCAATTCTTTTTGGAATACCGGTTACCAAATCTCTTCCCTTAATTCCAATAACATTATTTTCTTCTGAAGGAATTGCACAACCAATTGTGTGTTTAATTTTTTCTGCAGTTTGTTCACCAATAAGCATGTTGTATTTTTTGCGAATGTAGTTAATAATTGCTTCTTCCATTTTATCACCGGCAATACGCAAAGAATTCCCATAAACAACCCCACCAAGGGAAATTACCGCAATTTCACTTGTTCCGCCACCAATGTCGACAATCATTGAACCTTTTGCTTCTTCGATATCAATATTTGAACCAAGTGCTGCTGCAATCGGTTCATCAATTAAATATGTTATGTGCGAACCTGCCATTTCTGCTGCGTCCTGAATTGCACGGCGTTCAACTGATGTTGCTGTTGATGGAACGCATATTATGATTGTTGGCTTTACAAAAAAATTCACCTTACAAACAAGACCAACGAAGTGGCGAATCATTGCTTCTGCAAGTTTGAAATCGGCAATTACACCATCTTTCAAAGGACGAATTGCTTGATATTTCGCAGGAGTTTTTCCAACCATTATTTTTGCATCTTGTCCGAATTTGTACGGAACCAACTGCCCACCTTGATATTCAACCGCAACAATTGAAGGTTGGTTAAGAATAATTCCTTCGTCAACTGTGTAGACAAGTGTGTTTGCTGTGCCAAGGTCTATTGCTATTTTTTTGGAGAATTTCGATGTGAAGAACTGAAACATAGTGTGAAGTTACAAAAAACGACATAATTTTCCAAATATCAATTCAAAGTTTCTTTATGTCAAGATTTTATTTTTTTCTTCAAAAATCGCTTGCAATGGAAGCAAAATTGTGGTATAGTTAATTATTAACTTTTATAAAATTATATGCACAATAATAATAATAACTATGGTATTGAGATGTATGAGCATAATCCGCAAGATGAGGCTCCGCAAGGTGAGGTTAATCTGATTAATCTGATTAATAATTATCTGCAAGATCCGGCTCGGCCGATTAATAATAATTATCTGCAAGGTCCGGCTCGGCCGATTAATAATGATCTGCAATATGCGTATAATCTGATAGATGAACAGTTGCCGCCAAGTTATAAGCCGATATTCAATTATTCTCCTTCTACTCTTCATCGTCTTGACTCAGTTTTTGGTGGAATGACTGCTATTTCAGCTCTGGCCTGTGTTAATGGTGTCGCTGGTCTTGTGGATGGGAGGGATCGTACTGCTTCAATTGGGCTTGCTGCAACCGGTTTCGTCGGCTGCCTTACTGGTTTGAGATACCATTCAATAAGAGCAAGGGATATTGCAGGACAAGAAGAGTGGATGCAATCTGCGCAAAACTTTTTGGCAAGACCTGGAGGAGGGGACCTTGGGAGATAATAAATAATAAAATGGGTGTGTTTTAACAAAAAAACCGTTGACACGCACCCATTTTTATGCTATACTATGTTTAAGAAGTAACTAACTAACTAATTAAAAACTAAAATGAATATGAACACTCAGAATTATAACAATGTTGTTACATTTCCTGAAGGAAAACCTTATAACATTACAACAGGAAATGCCTTAATATTTTCCCTTTCAAACATGAACAACGAACTTTCTGATATGGAAGATATTTTCCAGCAAATGCTTAATTCACTTGAAAACGATATAAACTAACAAATATCATTAACAAGTTGAAGCATAATTTCAAGAGATTGAGAGGAATTCAGACGCGGGTCGCAGTGTGTATGGTATCGTTTTGAAAGGTCGGAATCAATAATGTTTTGGAAACCTCCAAGGCATTCCGTCACATCGTTACCAGTCATTTCAAGATGCACACCCCCAGCGTAAGTTCCAAGTTCCTTATGAATTTTGAAAAACGAAAGAATTTCACTGGAAATATCTGAAACTCTTCGTGTTTTGTAGCCATTTTCGGCTTTCACAATGTTGCCGTGCATAGGGTCAATTTGCCAAATAACACCAACGCCGGAATTGCTGATATTTTCAACAATTGGAGGAAGAAATTCGTTGATTTTTTCAGCACCCATTCGTGCAATTAAAATCACTTTCCCTTCTTCGTTTTTTGGATTAACCGCCTTAATAATTTCCACAAGTTCATGGCAATCAGTTGAAGAACCAACCTTAATTCCAACAGCATTTTCAATTCCACGCAAGAATTCAACATGGGCGTGTGTAATTTTACGGGTACGGTCGCCAATCCAAAGTTGATCCGCAGAAAGACAGTAATTCTTTCCGTCAATTTCGCGAACAAACGGTTCTTCATAATGCAACAGCAACGCTTCATGTGATGTGAAGAAATCTGCTTGTTGAAGTTTTTCGGAATTGCTTGGACTGTAACCACAGTTTTGGAAAAAATTGATATGATTATTAATTTTATTAATAATTCTTTCAAATTCAGTGTTACGATTCGCAACCGAAAGAAATTCTTCATTCCATTTGAAAACATTGGAAAACGAGGCGAAGCCATCACGAGCAAGACTTTGAATGAAGTTATAAGTTGCAACTGAATGGAAATATGTTTCCAAAAGGCGATTCGGGTTTGGTTTGCGTGCTTGTTCGTTAAATTCAATCGAATTTATGATATCCCCGCGGTACGAAGGCATTTTTACACCATTAATTTCTTCAAAATCGGAAGACCGCGGCTTTGCGTATTGCCCAGCAATGCGACCAATCTTCACAACGGGTTTTTTAAAACCTTCCATTAACACTGCGTTCATTTGTAAAAACAGGCGGAAGTAGTTCGTTAAATTTTGAGTATTAAACCCTGAAAACGATTCGGCGCAATCACCACCTTGAAGCAAAAAAGCTTCCCCGCGTTGCACTTTTACCAATGACGAGCGAAGATTTTGAATTGAAGTTTTGGAAACAATTCCGGGGAAATTGGAAATTTGTTCCTTAATTTCTTCAATTTTTGTGAAATCTTCGGCTGAATATTGCGGTTGTTGCGTTATTGGAAATTTCTGCCACGATTTACGATTCCAGTTCATATTTACTAAATGTTTTCCTTAATTTATTTTGTTCTTATTATAATGTCAAGCGTGAAAATTCTTGACAATGGAAAATTCAGTAATAATGTTGGTTTTAAATTTAAAAAAAGGAGATGGGCCAACAAACAAACATTGCAAAACAAATTCAGGACTTCTATAACGAGATGAACAAACTAATTGATAACAATATTGGTTATGCAGAAAAATTTGAAGAAAACTTTAACAGAATATCTAGGGAAATTCAAAAATTGGAATCACAACAAAATAAACTCGCAGATGAAGCGAAATACCTTGAAGAAGTTGATATACAAAGAATTTACGAAGAAAACGGTGGAAAAGAACCAATAACGTTTGCTCATGACATTATAACAAACGAAGCAATGAAAGAAACTGGATTGAAGGAGTCGTTCGCTGATCAATTTAATAATTTTAGAACGGGAGATAATAAATCACAAGTTGTCTTCGTTAATAAAGACAACCACTGGATGACGGTTCACCTTGAAAAAACAGACGGCGGAATTACCTACCAAGTTGCAGATTCACTTGAAGGCGAAGGTGCGGATAAAAGAATGAATCAAATTGACAAACTTCTTTTTGATCATGGTTGCACAAAAATTCCGTTTGAATCTGAAAAACAACAAAACGGTTACGACTGCGGAACATTTGCTGCGAAAAATGCTGGTTTGATGAAGAAAGCGTTTGACGAAATGCGGGAAAAATTTGTAGCTCAACAAAAACCACAACAAACAGAATCAAATGCAACCCAAACTAATTCGTACAAACCCTCCAACGCATGGAAAGTAAGGCAAGAAATAATAAAGAATAAATTTGTTGAGAAATTTAATCAGCTTCCGAAGGAAGAACGCGACATAATACTTAACGAAGCAAAAAAAATACAAAGTTATTCATTGAATACATTATTTCAAAGTGTAGTTAAAGCATACAAAAAACACATAACAAACAAAGAACAACAATCAAGCCGTCTTTCAAGTACTTTAACTGTGTCTTCACAACGCCAGCTTTCAGCAAGTTCATCGCGTTCACATATTTCAATGAGAGAACCGCTGAAACTGAAAATGAAGGCAAGTGCGATTCAGAATCATAACAACAAAACATCTAAAGGCTTCAACATAGTATGATAATAAATCTTGACAATTAATTTCATCACAAACAGTGAAATTCAAAGTCTTTTTTATAATTTTTTTCTAGAATATGTCCGTTGATAGGTCGCAGTATGCAATTGAAAAATATCGCAATATTGGAA
>Ga0214919_10002221_pt1 | contig 30832 bp, 25 predicted proteins | sample LL1503_MetaG_FD_177994 | JGI IMG/M metagenome (GOLD analysis project Ga0214919, IMG submission 177994) | Freshwater microbial communities from Lake Lanier, Atlanta, Georgia, United States - LL-1503 | ecosystem: Environmental > Aquatic > Freshwater > Lake | place: USA: Georgia | collected... | reverse complement strand
TCATCACCTTTGATGCTGACGCTTTGCCCGACGCCCGTTCATTTTTTGTCAATCAAGCGATCCCGCAAGGCATTGCCTCTGGTTTAATGGATGAGGCGGCGCGGTTGTGCGGGGCGGAAGGCGAGTTCGCCATTATCTCGGCCACCCTCACAGCCGGCAACCAGCGCGAATGGCTCAAGTATATTGATCAGCGTCTCGCAGAAAAATATCCCAAGATGAAACTCGTCGCGGTGCGGCCCTGTGATGATCTCAAAGACAAAGCGCAGTCCGAAGCCACCGCGCTCATGAGCGCCTATCCCCGCCTCAAACTGCTCATGGCGATCTGCTCCCCTGGTGTGCCCGGCGCCGCTGAAGCGGTTAAACAAGCCGGCAAAACCGGTCAGGTTAAGGTGATTGGGCTCGGGCTGCCCAGTGAGAATCGTCGTTATGTCCATGAAGGGGTGACCGACAGTGTGATGCTCTGGAAAACCGAAGATCTCGGATATCTAACAATCTATGCGGCGGCGGCGGTGGCCCGCGATGAGCTGAAGCCTGGCGCGACCAGCTTTAAAGCCGGCTCCCTCGGCACCTTCGAAATCAAAGGTGACAATATCCTCCTCGGCCAGCCCTTCATTTTCAACCGCAGCAACATCGACCAATTCGATTTTTAAGCACGAGAGTATGCTGTTTTCTCTAGGGTATGGGAGAACGAGAGCACTCCCGCATCATGGTGAGCGGGTACTAAAAACGGGCTAGGTGAAATTTAGTATGCCTGTTAAGCTTTATCTGAAAAATAATGGAGCGCTTTTTGCAAAGCCGCCATCTGGATTTCGCGATCATTCGCTGTTGCCTGATTCGTCGTAAAATTCATGAGACGTCTCTGAAGGTCCTCTGAGATTGGTGCACGCTCACGGCCAACGCGAAGATCACGAAAAGCCGGCTCCTGGTATAATAATTTGGCAGCTGAGAAAATTCCATCTCCGCCAAACTCCATATGTTTTTTACGAAATTCATGCCAATTAACCCCATAACTTTCACCGCAGAACTTGGCAGAAAAGGTGTAATATGAATAAAAATAACCTAACGGCTCCCGCTGAGGTTGGAGGAGATCAGATCTAGCCAAAATAGATCGATAGCCATCAGCCATCATTCTTCGCAGGGTAATAAATTCATCTATTCGCTCAGTTTGAGCTAAGGCCACTGCGGCGGCGAGTTGGTTCATTCTGTAATTGTAACCAATCGTATCAAAACGTTCCCAATCTGGATTCTGCATCATTGAGCGAGCAATGCGTGCTCCGCCCGAGGAGGCCGTTAGCGTCTTGAAGCCCAAACCGCCTATTTTACGTATTTTGGTTGCCAACTGCTCATCATCGCAGGTGATAATCCCACCATCACCGCAGGTTATTTGTTTTGAATTTTCGAAACTCCAGCTACCCACGAGCCCAAAAGTACCAGCCAGTCGCCCTTGGCTATCTCGGCCCATATAGCATTGCGCACAATCTTCGATCACCGGGAGATTATGTTTTTGCGCGATGGCCATAATTGACTGCATATCACAAACTCCACCGTACATGTGTACTACTAAGATTGCTTTTGTGCGGGATGTAATTTTCTTAGCTAGATCGGCGGGATCCATCAGAAATGTATCCGGAAGTGAGTCCACATATACCGGAACGGCACCTGCATAATAGGCCGCCAAACCACACATCAGGGGCGTCAAGGCAGGAACCAGAACCTCATCACCAGAGCCACAACCCAATGCGATGAAGGCAGCATGAAGTGTTGTTGTGCCTGAATTAAAAGCAATCGCGTATGAACGACCATGCTTTTGGGCAAAAAGACGTTCCAAACGAGTAGAGAACGCCCCGTCTGCCCCTGCCCTAAAACCAGTTTTGATTACCTCTTCAATATATTGACGTTCATTACCATTGAACCTCCAACTAGGGTCGCTCATATAAATTATATTAAAAAATTATTACATTACACCGATGAAATTACCTAGTGGTAACTATAAAAAATTGCTGGCTAAAAATTTATTTTAAATAAATTAATATCAATTAACTATTGTGCTTGCTGGTGAGAGATCTCACTTAGAATCGGTAGATTCTTCTTCCTGATATAACCATGGGGTTGGGAATGCCTTAAGTTTCAAGTCAACCCACCAAGGCCATTCCCGAGCAGCCCAATAGGTAATCAATGTTTGATCTTTTGAAAAATAAATACTCGGGTAACCGTAAGTAAATCGAACATCTGTATCGAGATCTTTAATCTTCCAGGTTCGCCCTTCATCTTGAGAGACGCCCATCGACAAGGGGAAGCGATCTGTGTGTTGTCCGCCGCGGCGATGCGGTAATGTGTGATTCCAAACAATAAGCAGATCACCCGTCGAGGGAATCCGCTTGATTACTGCCGGCGACTTCGGCGCGGCGAGGTTCATCGGTTCAGGCATGGTCCAAGTGACGCCCGAATCCGATGAGAAGGATTGATAAATGCCACCCAAGTCCGTTCGAAAATACATCAAAATTCGGCCATCCCTTAACTCAATGACGCCGGGTTCGTCAGCGCCGTCTTCGTTGTTCGGAATGTCGACCAGCTCGCTACCTTTCCAAGTCCTGCCGATATCATCAGAGTACAGGACCTGCGCTAAAGAACGCCTGACCACCGGCCACTTATCGAGGCGCTGGCACGGAGCCAGCAGGCGGCCTGACTTGAGCTGCACCAGCCGATCATTGTTCATTACCCAGAAGCTTTGGCGCGGCGTAATTGTTACTGGCGGCCCGAAAGTTTTGCCCTCATCCTGCGAGATACAAAAGAGAACCGAACAATCGGGGGGCACAAACGGTTGGTCCCGATTCTCATGGGAGTTCTTGAACATGTAAGTCATGGCCAATTCTCCCGACTGTAGTCGCAGTAAACTGACACTCATCACGTTCACCTTAGCGGTATTTTCGACAAGCGTGAATGGAGGGGTCCAGGTTCGGCCAAGATTAGACGAGTGCCTGCCGCGGATGCGCGCGGGGCCATCATCCCGAGGCGAAGTTGTATAGAAATCTGTGTAGGCTAACAGAAGGCGCCCATCCTTCAATTCGACAATACAGGCCTCAGTTTTGCGAACGCTCGAACTACTCGCGGGCGCCAGGATTAGCTCGAGGACGCCATCCGAGCCCAACATTGTGCTTAAAACGAGTAAGCTGAGGATCAAGCAGATTACAATGCGGAGCTTTATAGCCAGTGAGAATGCATATCTGGGGAGAATCATTTTATAATAGTGATGTTAGATGTTGACGGAGGAGTGGGAGCGAGGCTCTCTGCTTTTTTCACCCACTGCTTTTCTTATAGATGCAAGTTCCGCTGTGAGATGTTTTTTGAACAACGTGAGATCCGCGCTATGGATGAGCAAGTTGGCGCCCATTCCGATCAGCCGCACCTGCTCATCGACATCGCCCCAGAAGTGGATTCCCGCGCCGCAGTTCTTCGCACGTGCTTTGCGGAAAATCATTTCGCAGGCGGCAAGGAAATCGGGATGGCCGTACTGCTCTGGAATGCCGAGGCTGCAGGATAGATCGTGGGGGCCTATAAGTACGGAATCCAATCCAGGGACATCCAGCATGGCGTCTAATGACTGAATGGCCGGAACGCTCTCGATGTTTATAATTAGCAATCGTTCTGTAGCTGCGTCAGCAATATAAGTATCAAGCAAAGGACCGGCGCTTTCGCCCCCGAGCATTCGCAGCAGCTTCTGCCCTTTAATAGGTCGCATCTTAGTGGCACCGCGCAGCGCGATTACTTGGTCAATCGATTCGACGTAGGGAGCGATCACACCCACTGCGCCACCGTCTAGCACCATGGTCGCCGCGTAGGGATCTGGCGAAGTGAGGCGAACGATCGGAGACAATCCCAGAGCTTCGTAAGCATGGCACATCCAACTGAGAGTTTCTCGATCGATAGCGATATGTTCGGTATCGATGAAAACAAAATCTAAACCACAGCCAAGGAGAGCTTTCGGCCAGCGGGGAGAGGGAGAAACGATCAATGTACCGAACACAGTCTGGCCAGTGTGAAGTCGATGGCGAAGTTCGGCTATCTTCATGGATTAAAAATAATTGTTAATATATTAATTAGAAAAATGAAGGGACCAAACCCTATTCGAACGGTAGCCAGGGCGAATTTCCCCAGAGACGGCAACCCAATCGCCTCTCCAAAAAGTCGAAGGTACATCCGCCATAGAGAAAGGTGCTTCTCCGATATTATCCCAGCGATTAGATTGCGGGTCGTAGGCAGTAATATCTAGTGGAAAACCGGGATGATGAGGACCATCTAAGTGACGTTTCGTGCCATCATCGCCCGAGATTATGATTACCCGTCCTCGGCGGTCGAATGGTGCTGGGCTCAGTGCTCCTGCGGTTGCTCGCGGTGGATCTGCTAGTCGACGCCAGCCTTGAGTTCGTGTGTAAGCGTACGCATCTCTGAGATAATTTAGGTCCGCCTTACCATCTTTATCCGCAACTAGTGAGACTCCGCTAAATACATAAATGGTGTTATCGATGGTGGCCATTACTGCCTGTTCGCGTCCTGGACCGGGATACGGTTCTAATTTACACCATTGCGCGCCAATGGTAACAAGATCGAGCGACCAAAATGTTTTAAGATCCTCACTTGATCCCGGATGTTCTTTTCCACCAAGTATATACAGGGTGCTTCCAGCCACTGCGCCAGACATAAAAGCACATGTTTGCGGAAGTGGCGGTAACTCTTCAAAAGACATAACCTTACCATTCCAATTAAGGGCATATACATCGCGGAAGTGCTCTTTCGCATTCCCACCTCCAGCGCAAATAAGCTTATCGCCAAAATTAACGCTAACTCCATAAGCAGTGGGGCGAGGTAATTGTCCGGCAATCGACCAACTACCCTCAGGTGATGTAAGTGCATATATGGTATCATACCAAATTTTCTTCCCACCTTCCCAAGGCCGCTTGTGTGGAAAATTTGCTCCGCCAGCGACAAATAATGTTCCTCCAGCTACACCGGCGAAAGGAGAAGCAAATCCTTCTACGTTAGGAAGATTAGGCAAGGAATTCCAATGAACTGCGTGTGTTGATGAAGTCTGCTGGCCGATGCAAAATAAATTCAGACTGATGACAAAAGTACATATAACTATAATATTTTTGTATGTTATGTAATTGTATATGTAATTTTTCATGCGTTGTTATTAATATTTTTATGCAAGTTTTGTTTTCTCGATGGGAAGCAAGCTAGTAAGTAAACCGGCGCTAATTCCTGCAAGTAAACTGCATGGAGCTGACCACATAAACTCTAATCCAAATATATTAAAAAATGAAATACTGATTGCAACGGTAACACTAACTATAGTGGAAATTATTCCGCTTAATGGCGTCGCACGTCGAATAAACAGAGCGAGAAAGAAGAGCACAAACAATGGAGCAGTAAGCAAGTTGATGGCCTTTATACCGATCTCCAACAAATTTTCGCCTAATTTACCGATTACAGTACTAATTAAAATTGCGAAAATGCCTACCACTGCCGAGATGAGGCGAACTTGATTTAAATTATTCGTTTTGCTGTCAGAATTCGGCGAAAAACGATTTATAAAATCACTCTCAATTACTGCACTTGAAGAGTTCATGCCTGAAGATAAGCTGGACATAGCCGCTGAAAATAGAGCCGCAATCACCAGACCTGAGAATCCTACCGGCATCGCATTAGCGATATAACTAGGAAATAATTCATCTGCTTTCGTAATCAGATCGACCCCGACCCCAAATTGATTCTGATGTGCACTATAAAATCCAAGTACAGCTAAGCCAACAAGTCCAAGCAATGCTCCCATAATTATTTCGACAATCATTTGAATTCCAAATGCTTTGCGCGCTACTTTAGGATTACTCATGGAAAGATAACGCTGTATAGCCATTTGATCTGAACCAGATGTACAGAGCATCCAGACAAACATATTTAAAAAAGCGCCCATAAAAGTGATCCGAACGTCAGAACGAAACCAAAAAATTGGTTCCTGCCAATGTAGCGCCCATTTTCCCGGCCACCACTCACTTACACCGCCAAGGGATACTGTAATTGTAAATATTACAAATACAGCTCCGAAAAACATTATTATTGCTTGTATAACATCGGTTAAAACTACTGCTCTCATTCCGCCAGCTGAAGTGTACACTACAGTAAATATACCTGTAATTAAAGATATCCAGGGAGACCACTGAGGATCTAATTTAAATAATGGAACAATAACTTTATCTGACAAAGAATATAAAATAGCTGCCATCCAAACCATTCGGATAACCACAAACATGCCAGCTCCGATTAAGCGTCCAGATAATCCTAATTTTAATTCGAGTAATTCATATCCACTTGATACATGATTTTGCTTCATGATCGCAGGAATTAACCACCAACCAACTAAAATAAAAGCGAAGGGATAGCATAATAATTGAGCGAACATCATTGGCCCATTTTTTATCATTTCGCCTGGAAATGCTAAATAAGATATTGTACTAGTAAGTGTAGCAAATAAAGATAAGCCGATCATAATCGGATTCATGTTGCGACCACCGTTCAGATATTCTTCTTTTGTTTCAGTACGACGCTCGTAATAACGACCTATGCATAGCATTCCAAGCGCGTACAATCCGAGTACAAATAGATCAGCAATATGCATAATTTGAAGCGATTATTTTGTTCTAAATTTGGTTAGTAAAAATTATAAATCAGGTCGACTCGCGCAAAACCCAAGCGTTAACCCTCCATCAACTGTAATGCTTGCTCCCGTCAAATAATTGCATTTTTGGCTGCATAAAAATAATACCAGTTGAGCAATTTCTCGCGGTTCTCCTATTCGATTAGCCGGAATTGACGGGAGCAAAATAGCCTGTCGCGCGGCAGTTGTCATCTCCGTCGCGATTGCTCCTGCCATAATAGAGTTTACCTGAATATTATCTGCAGCTAATTCTAGCGCCATTGCACGCGTGAGCGTCTCAAGTCCCCCTTTCGCGGTGCTATAATGCGCGAAATTACGTTTCGGATCTCGTGCATGTACTGAGCTTATATTAATTATTTTTCCACCTTTTTTATTTTTTTTCATTAAGCGTGCGGCACGCTGAGCACAAATAAATGGTGCTCTCAGATTTACATCAAAAATACGATTCAAATCACTTTCTTTTAAATCAATAAAAGCACTGTAATTTTGTGTGGCTGCATTATTAACAAGTACATTTAGCGTAGTAATTTTAGTGAATAACTCTGCGATTGCTTTAGCGTTACCAAGATCAGCTACAACTAAACGTGACTGAGGTGAAATTTTTTTTATTCGAGCGAACGATGAATGCAGTTCAGGGGTTTTTTTACTACCGTGCACAATTATAGTATAGCCAGTCTTCGCTAATTGATAGGCAATTTCACGCCCGATTCCTCTACTTGATCCCGTCACGAGAGCTGTTAAATTATTCTTCATATAATTTTTGTTTATAACGCAATTTATTTTTAAATATTAATTTGTTTATTTGTCACTATAGCTTGTAAGCCAGCCGAGTGAAAATTGAGCGAAAGTAATTTTTTCATAGGGATGAATTACTCCCCGCTCATACAGACAAGCTATCTGTGAACTCGGGAGAAGTGTAAGGACTGAATATGCCGATGGACCTGCATGCAATATTCGCGCGATAGGCCACGTTAACCCTTCATCGTAACTCATTTTAACAGTCATCGCTATGCGTTTTTCTGCACACGCAGGATTAGAAAAAATAATTCTATTTATATCGTTTTTATTTATTTGAGTGTAGCGCAAAATACTTGCCTGGCACGGAGGCTCAGGTAACGATTTGTTTATTGTATAATCTGTGAAAGACTCTCCGCCATCTCGGCTTATTCCTGTTAGACGTTTACGCATCATCTTATCTGAACGCATATTAAGCATTATATCCCCGTTAGAAAGTTCTACTGCTTGGGGCTCATCGACATCTAACCACGGAACTATTCCTCCGAGCGTCCAGTTTTGTCCATGGTCATCACTGTATATAATGTGGTCACGATAAGCGAATATCTCAGGTCTCAGCAGATCCGGCTGGATAGTGTGATTACAGGGTATTAAAAGCCGATTTCTATGCGCTCCCTTTTCAAGTTGGATGCCGATGCCCGGACCTGTTGCATACCATCCCCAGTCTGACTTCTTCGTCTTATTAGTTATTTCGGATGGCTTAGACCAGTGCTGTCCATCGTCAACGCTGCAACAAACCCAGACCGTTCTCGTCCCTTTTGCGATTCTTTGCCCGATATGTTCTTCACTGTCTGCGCCCAGATTGTGCGTAAGCAGCAGCCAAATTACTCCATTAGAACGATCGACAACTGCTGTGGGATTACCGCACGTATTAATACCATCATCCCATATAACTTGTTGAATCCCCCAGGTTTTTCCACCATCAATTGAACGCTTTGCCAAAACATCAATATCGCCGGTATCTGACTTGCTATTTCGACGTCCTTCACAGAATGCATTAATTATGTTTTTATTTGTGACGACGAGGGAAGGTATTCGGTAAGTATTATAACCATCCGTGCCACTAATAAATACATCTGTCTGCTTAAAATCTTGGGCTTGAAGAGAAAATTTTAATAAAACAAGCAAAATAGGAGCTAAAATACCAGATTTTAATACTACTAATTTATTTACATTTTTTATCATATTACACAAATATTTTACTATTTACCTAACATTTTAGCCAGCGGTATTTTCTGAAATACTAAGTGCGCCTGACTTCCTTCATACACTATACCGATTTCGTCTTTGTTGATTCGCGCTAAACTAGGATAACCTGCCCCGCGGTATTCATCAAGCAGGATACGTTTTTCTGCCGGCCAAGTCTTACCGTCATCATAACTTACTTGAATCGATTGGTGCGTACGGCTTTTTTGTGAATGAGGATTAGCGAATAGCAAAATTTGTTTAATCTCACTTTTTGTATTTAGTTTAACGCTCAGTAAACTAGCATTGCACCCTGATTCTATTAGGGTGTTCCGATTGGTAGCGTGGGGGGACCAAGTCTCACCAAAATCATTTGTTATATAAACCGAGCGATATTTTTCACTCAAGTTACCTACTAATTGCTCCGTACGCATATTTAACATTAAGGAGCCGTCGCTTAATTGCGCGACTTGAGACTCAGACGCGATAGCACCTGTCGCTGGTTTACTAAGAGTCCATGTAACACCGTGGTCACGACTTATGATCAGAGCTGAAAAAGGATCATCTGTTTCAATTCTACCCTGCACAGGCATAACCATAGTCCCGTCATCTAGACAGATCCCGGTCGTGGGCGACGGAGCAAGTAAGCGCCAATCAGATTTTTTTAAGTTTCTCGTCAGATTTTCTGGTTTGCTCCAAGTACGTCCATCGTCTTCAGATCGAACTACCAGAAATTGGGCGCTGCGCCCTATCTCATAACCAGATTCAGACCCCTGACCTTTCCATTGATGATGGCCTGGTTTTCCATTCATCCACAACGCGAATAAAAAAATTGTTCCGGTTGTTTGATCGACAAGTAGCCCAGGATCACTGACTCCATTTTGATCCTGCGCTAGTCCGCCGTATTCACCCATATCCATCGCAACCCTAATCGGATCCCAGGTTTTCCCCTCGTCGCAACTGCGGCTGATTCCTATATCAATATCCCCTTGTAGGTCGTGCCCAGGGGATCGACGTCTCATGTCGTATGCAACAATTAATGTCCCGACTTTAGTAGTCGCTAGAGCTGGTATTCTATAGGTATGCACACCATCGTCATGCTGTTTGCGTAATGCTATTCCTATTCGCTGTGATACATCAGCCACAATTTTCTTTGGAACGTGCCGTCCTTCCGAAGTTTCTAAGAATAAACAGCGGGCAGAGATATGATTACTTAAATTAGCATCAGACCTTAATTTTGCAGATAGCCAGAATACATTCTTTCCCGACTCGAGCGGGCTGTTAATATAAAAAGTTATTTTCGGGGCTGGGGATTGCTGTTCACCTAAGGGAATGCAAACCGAAGCACCGGGAAAATTCTCCGCAGATTCCATTGAAAGCAATTGAAGCGATTCGATATCACTAAGACTATCGGTTCCTTCAAGAGAGAACGAAATTGATGTTAGACGAACATCGCTCCTACTGTGCGCATCAGTTTCAACGACTTTGCCAACGGTCACTATAATTTGGAGTAAACCGCCGTGCTTATTGCCTACCAGGAGAGGAATTTCAGGGCGGGTAATTGTAAAAGACACGCCAGGATAGACGTTTTTTTCGTCGATCGAATGAGCAACTGCAGGTATATATAGCGCCAGCAAGCCGGTTGCGAATAAGACATGACTAATTTTATTTATTATATTCATATAATACTACAATTTAGTTATATTTAAGTTATAATTTAATTATAATTTTTTATGCGGAAAATTAATGTGATTTGGAAAAAGGCACATGGTCTAGATACTAAGCGAGGTTTTTCGATAAGTTGAATCAGCTTTAGCTATCTCGATAATTTCAACTGATTGGCGGGCCTCAACAATTCCACAAGATACAACTTTATTCTGAATAACTGCATCTAGGAAATCCGTGTCCTCAGCACGAAACATATCATCACGATCCGTGATTAATTGCTCATGAGTCCAGATACTATCTGGGCCACAAAATGAAACCGTACAGCGATCCCATCGTGAAAATTCCACGGTAATTACTCCCTGTGTACAGATCAATTCCGTAGATCGTCGCCGAGGCTGCTGAAAAAAATCTAAATGAATACTAGCCATACATCGATCTTCGAATTCAATAAGTATTACCGCAATATCGGGCGCTGCTATATTTATTTCGCTGCAATTGCCTGTAAGGCAGCGAACTTGCTTAAATGCGCGCCCCGAGAACCAAACAGCCAAGTCAACTTCATGGGTGAGATCAAAAGCGCCCCCATCCGTAGCGGAAAAAAGCGTGCGATAATCAGGTCGTACGCTCGGCAAATGTTCGCCTACCAGAGAACGAATAGCAGCTAGCCTTCCCCACTGACCACTTGCGAGTAAACTTTTTGCTCTGGTCAAGCCTTTGTGGTATCGAAAACACAGTCCTGTCATTATTTGACGCTGAGCGAGCTGAGCAACGTTACTCAATTTGTCAAAATCAACGCTAGAATCTGATAGTGGCTTTTCGCAAAAAACATGTGCTCCAGCTTCAACGGCTTGAAGTGCCATTGAGATATGCAGTTGTGGTGCAGTGCAAATGAAGACTGTGGCTGGCCGACTCGCTAAACCTTGTTCATACGAAGTAAAGAGTTGGACTGGAGTTTCAAGCAACAGCGCATTGCGTTGCGACTCAACCGAGTCACAGGCTCGTATATCTTTCACCCCGAGTCCGTGCAGTATCCGCGCATGTCTCCTTCCAATGCTTCCGCACCCTACAATCAAAACACTTAAATTTTCAAATTTACTTACCACGCGGTTAACCCTCCGTCTACCGGTAAGTTAACTCCCGTCACATAGGATGATGCCTCTGAGGCTAGAAAAACAACCGCTCCCTTCAATTCTTTGCCATCTTGCCCCATTCGCCGCATTGGAACCATCTCACTATACTGGCGCGTGAAGGCTTTGCTGTGCCCACGCCAAAAGCCCCCTGGACTAATAGCATTTACGCGAATGCCAAACTGGGCCAGATAGACGGCCAGATCACGGGTCATTGCAATAACACCACCTTTAGCTGCGTGGTAGTCTACCGTGGCTCCTCCCATTTTAGTTCCGCGATAAACGCGGCGATCCTTGCCTACCATCCCAGTGATGGAAGCGATATTAATAATAACGCCATTGCGAGCTGCTTTCATTGTCCTGGCTACCACATGTTTAGTGCAAAGAAATACACCATCTAAGTTGACTGCTAGTGTATCTCTCCAGTCGGAGTAAGGCCGGTTCTCAATTTGTGCGGTTGCCTGTGTACTAACGACATTACCCGCATTGTTAACCAAAATATCGATACGTTGAAATCGGGCAACAACTGCGCTAACTAAGTTTGAAACATCGGCTTCATTTCGAACATCACAAGCATAGCCAAACGTCCTTCTGCCAACTATTTTGCTAATTTTTTTCGCCGAGGTAGTGGCGCTTTCGAGTGATCGACTTGTAATCGCAACTGTTGCGCCGGCCTCCGCCAAGGCAACGGCCATATCGTAACCCAAGTTGCGGGATCCGCCGGTAACTAGCGCCACTTTCCCTTTTAAGTCGTAAAGCTCTTGTATGGTTGGTCCATGCATTAGATTATAAAAAATAATGAACTGAGGAATTTAACCAATAGTTAATCAGCAAATATCCAATGAGATATCTTTGGTTTAATTTAAGTACCAGTAGGTTTATTTGGTTTTAATTAAATTATTTATTTATATTAATAATTAATTTGGCGTTGCGCGCTCCCACCAAGCACCGAATTAGCCGTAAAAAAAGCCTTCTTCAATTCTATGTTTTAATGCAACATGCCCCACCCCCAAAAAAACATCGAACGCATTGTTTATTTTAATGGCTCTATGGTGCCAGAATCAGAGGCTAGGCTCTCTATTTATGATTCAGCGCTGATGTTTGGCGACGTTGCGTTTGAGATGACCCGTTCATTTAATAAAAAACAATTTAAGTTACGCGAACATCTCGAACGTCTGATCGCCTCAGCTAAATGGCTCCATATTCCACTAGAAATGTCTGTGCAAAATCTAGAGGTATGCTGCCAACAAGTTATAGCAGAAAATGAACCACTTTTTGCTCCTGATGATGAACATCGGCTTATGATAAATGTGACGCGGGGACTACTGGGACTCTATGCCAATCGGGTTCAGATTCCTTCAGGGCCTAATCTGATTATTGCTGATTTTCCTTTGCGCTGGACGATACAAGATTCGGCCCATCTTTACACAGATGGCATCGACGTAGTTATTCCTTCGCAGCGCATGATTCCGGCATCTTTGCTTGAGCCAAAGGTAAAAAACCGGAATCGCATCCACTACCTGATGGCCAATATCGAGTTGTCTAACTATAAGGGTAAAAATGCGTGGGCGTTATTGCTCGATCCGGATGGATTTCTTACAGAAGGAACGGGGTCGAATTTTTTTATTATCAAAAATAACCGAATCTACACGCCAGAACCGCGCAATCTCCTGCGAGGCATTAGTCGTGATTATGTTTTTCAGCTCGCCGAGGAGCTGGGCATAGTGGTGATTGAAAAAAATCTTGAGCCTTATGACCTGATGACTGCTGACGAGGCGTTTTTTAGCTGCACACCTTTTAGCATCGTTCCGGCAGTTCGCTTCCACGGCAGGGAAATCGGCTCAGGAAAGGTCGGCCCGATTTATACAAAATTAATCAATTCTTGGAGTCAAAAAGTCGGGGTCGACATTATTGCCCAGGCCCAAGCCTATGCGGCCACCTCGACACTCGGTCTTGCGCTTGGCGCCACCCCCTACCAATTCGCGGAGCCAGAAAAAAAATCAAGGGCTACGAGTTGAGGTGATGCGCCCCTTGATCCTGGCTCGGAAATTGTGAAGTAGGCGCAACAGAAAATTAACTCATGAAAATCGATGAACGATCTCATGCTCCAATGGATCGCATTCGTTGGAGCCAGCGCCTCAGTACTGTTTGGAGCCTTGTAGCAGATCTGCGCCTACACGACTTTCGCGCTGCGCTCACATTTATCCAGACGGCGAACGCTAAACGCCCACTGCTCATCCGCGGATGGCTTTTCGCTGGCTGGACGCTCAGGCAAATGTGGGTTGTGCTTCCTCGGTTGCGGTACCAGGCAAAATTTGCGAAGCCGGTCGCGACTACTCCTTATTGGCTAGCGAGTGGTAATCCGCTAGCCAATCATCCATGGAGCAAGGATTCGCTGGCGCGACTGCCGGAGACCGTCGATACGATTGTGATTGGGGCTGGGTTTACGGGGGCTTCGCTCGCCTATTTTTGGTCGAAACACGGAAAGGTAAATCGGGAGATGCTGGTTTTAGAAATGGGCGATCCCGCCGATGGTGCTTCTGGCCGGAACGCCGGTACTGTCGTTATGGGCCGATATTACGCCATGGTTCAAAAATCAGTCCTCGAGCGCCTGCGTAAGGTGCGATTAGACTTAACCGAAGATAAGCGTAAGCAACTCGCTGATAGATTTGCCGCGGCCTATTGTCGGGCTGCTTATAGGAATGCCGATTTGATCGAGCAGATTATTCGCCGCGAGGGATTCGATTGCGATTATCAGCGCAACGGATGGATTCAAGTTAGAACATCGGAGGAACAGGAAATGTTAGATGAATCAGTGCGCTGGGCCCATGAGTCTGGATTTGATGATTGGGCCAAGCTCACTCCTGCCGAAGTGCTCGAAAAAAGCGGCCTGCAAGTCGGTGCAGATGCAGGCTTTTCTCAACGGGCCGGCACATTTCATCCGGCTAAATGGGTCTGGTCACTGCTGGGCGCCGCGGTTAAATTAAGTAACGTAAAGCTATTTACGCGCACTAAAGTACTAAGGATCGAAGATCAAGGGGACCACTACGCTGTTTATACCGACCGCGGCGTGATTCAAGCCCGCTACGTGGTGAACGCCACTGAGGCCTACACTGCGGCATTACACCGTCGCTTTCATGATGTGATCAGGCCAGTGCAATCCCAAGCCGCCGCAGGACGTGGTTTTCCTCCGCAGTTGCCCTCCGCGGTAACGGTAAGCGGAGCCCTGTGGTTTGGCGATCGGCGAGGCAACGACCTGCTTTTCGGCACTGATTCTACCCCGATTCCCGATTCGGCCGCTAATCAAAACAAGCCGTCACGTTTTCTTACGAAATTCGCTTTGGGGGAATTGCAAGCCTGCACCGGACCCTTTGCCATCGAGGTCACCCACGAATGGAGTGGAGCGGTTGGTTTTACTGCGGATGAGTATCCAGTCATCGGTTTGATGGATGCTAAGCGCCAATATCTTATTGGCGGAATGTGTGGCTCGGGTACTGCCGTCTCGTTGAACGCCGCGCGATGTATCGTGAATCGCATCCTCGAGAAAACAGATGAGCCCGACGACTATCCTCCCGAGTATTTCGCCCCTTCCCGATTACTCGACCCTGCGCACCACCTCTGGCCTATAGTTTAACGTTCTCAAAAATTTTATGTTTTACATTTCTGATATCAAGCAAGTGCCACTCAACCCCCGTCCCAGCTACGACGCAATGATTGTGCGTGGCCAGCCGCAGGCAGCCGGGCGGATCGTCTCGCTGAGCGGTGATCGCAGGACGGCCTATGTTATATGGCGCGGGACCCCGGGAAACTATTTATTCAAGCCTGATCCCCGAGTCATAGATGTAGGATACATCACCTGCGGGAAATTGGCTATTCATCAATTAGGGAAGAAGCCAATTTGGCTAGCGGCTGGATCATTGATTGAATTTCCCCGCGATTCCTTCGAAATGGAAATCACTGAAACTTTTATGAAGGTCTCCTTCCTGTATGCAACTGATGGGCTTGCCCTGCAGGCAGAATCATTGCCGCTGGATTCTGGTTTATCATGAGCCAATTAGCTGATGTCGTCATTGTGGGCGGAGGCGTTACTGGTCTCTGCACAGCAATTTGCCTTAAGCAGTTAGGGGTCAAAAGGGTAATTATCTTAGAAAAATACTATGTCGGGGCGGGTCAGTCGGGGCGAGCGGCAGGCATTGTGCGGGCGTTAGTACCGCACGAAAAAGTCGCTACATGGCAATTACAGGCGCAAGTATTTTTCAAAGATTTTTACAATCGCTTCGGGATTCCGCTCCAGGTGAACCAATTTGGCTATCTTCTACGATCAAGCTTTCAAGATGAAGATCGGGTGGCCTTGGCCATTGACGTGGCCAATCGGATTGGCTCACAGGCTAAGCGCATCAACGTGGCTGAGGCTGCAGATCTGCAGCCTGGCTTACGGCTAGATGCTGAATCTATTTACGCTTTTGAGCCCGGGGCGATACAGATCGATCCAATGCCCGCTACCTTCGCGCTTGCTTGCGCAGCTCGTCAACTTGGGGTCGAAATTATTGAAGACTGTGCAGTAGGCGATATATTAGTGGAAGGATCGAGCATCTGTGGCGTGACCTCATCGATTGGTCGCTTCGAAGCGCCCCGCTTGATGATCGCATCTGGAGCCTGGGGCGCCCAGCAATTATCAAAGATTGGGGTCAATTTACCTATTTATCCGCATCGAGCCGAAATGGCTTTTTTTCATGCGCCTTTAGTCGGGGGAGAAACTTTATGCCGTATCGTCTCCGATGGAATCACCCAGCTTTATGTTCGCCCCGAAGGAAGAAAGCAGATGTTCGTGGGCTGGAGAGAAGGAGATTTTGTCGATAATCTCAGTGGTATTGTTCGGGAAAATCCAGATGATTATAAACAGATTATTGCTCCTGCACGATTGGCTGATATGCAGCACCGCTTAGTCAGTACTCTGCCATATATGAAATCCGGATTTATCCACCGCACCTATACGTGTATTTATGACTATTCGCAGGACGGTCAACCGGTGCTCGACGAGGTTGATAAATTAAAGGGGTTATTTTTTGCGCTGGGCTTTAGTGGCGGAGGATTTTCTGTGGCTCCCTGTGTCGGACATGCAATGGCTGAATATATAACGACGGGCTTGCGGCCAGCTAGCATTAAATGGCTTAGCCTCAGCCGCTTCTCCGAAGGTCGCTCGATTCAGTGGTCAAATTCTACCCGTAAAATAAAATTATGATAAATTACGCGAAAGCATTTGATCAAGCGGTACTCTCAGAGGAGTTCCTGAGTGATCCTTATCCTCATTACGCGAATCTAAGGGAAAATAATCCGGTCTGCTGGTCTGAACGATTCAATGCTTGGATCTTAACAAGCTATCCAGACGTGCGCGCTGCCCTAAAGCATCCGCAGCTCATTTCAGGAAAAAGAGTAGCAGCATATGCGAATAATCTGACCCCAGAGCTAAACACAGAAATGCAGCCATTATTTTATCAGGTAGGAAAGTGGATTGGGAATATGGATCCGCCCGACCACAAACGCTTACGCCGAATGGTCGATATCGCTTTTACGCAAAAGATGGTAGAATCACTACGACCGGCGATCGCTCGCTTGGCTCAAGATCTGATCGGAAAAAATTTGGCCCGCGGGAAAATGGACTTTGTCCAGGATTTTGCCTATCCACTGCCTGCAATTGTTATCGCGCAGATGCTCGGGGTGCCAGAAGAGGCGCGGGAGCAATTTATGCACTGGTCTCACAGTTTAACCGCCTATTCAGGCACGGGCCAAGCTCAACCAGATTTGGCACGCTCAGCGTCAATTCATGCGGCAGAACTAACCGATTTTTTTTCTAAACTCGCGAGCCAGCGCCGATTAGATCCGCGCGACGATCTAATATCAAGATTAGTCAGATTAGAAATGGAAGGCGACGCTTTGTCTACCCATGAATTACTCTCGATGTGTGGATTTCTGATCGTAGCAGGCCACGAGACTACCATGGGTTTGCTTTCGAACGGGTTGCTGGCCCTGCTCAGAAACCCAACGCAAAAAGAAGCATGGCTGAAACAACCTGAGCTAGGATTAACCGCGGTAGATGAATTACTGCGTTATGACAGTCCGATCCAGCACCAAACCCGAGTTGCGGCAGAGGATATTGAATTTAGTGGAATTCGCATAAAAAAAGACCAACGAGTAATGCCATTTTTGGGTGCTGCTAACCGAGACCCAGACCAATTTGAGGGAGCGGATCGCCTTAATCTTTTACGTTCGCCGAATCATCACGTCGCCTTTGGGCATGGGATCCATCATTGCTTGGGGGCTCCTCTGGCACGGCTTGAGGCGCAGATTGCTTTCCCTGAAATCATCCGACTACTACCTAATATCAGATTAGAAAGTAAGAAACTTAAATATCGTCTGCATACCTCCAATCGTAACCCGCTAGAACTTTCTATTCTTTTTTAAAATAGGCCTTCGCTAATGTCCTCAATATTTCATCCACCAAGTACACCACAAGTATCCTCACGTTGGCGCAGATTAATAACATCAATCCCGGTGCCACAATCGCTGCCTTTTTTAGCCGAGCTCGAAAAGGTCGAGGCTAGATCGATGCAAGGCATGCCGCCAGTCCTCTGGGATGAAGCTGAAGGCTTTCTCGTGCGCGATCCTTTCGGTAATCAGTGGATCGATCTAACTAGTGGCATTGTTACTGCTAATGCTGGTCATGCTCATCCGAGAATTGCCGCCGCCATTATTAGGCAGGTGCAGAGCAAGCTTCTTTTTAGCTACAGTTTTTTCAATCGGCCTAGGCTTCAATTAATTTCGGAATTAGTAAAAATTAGTCCCATACCGGAAGCCAAAGGAATTCTCTACAGTAGTGGTACAGAGGCCACCGAATGTGCAATTGCCTTGATGAGACGCTATGGCCGGCTCAAGTCTTCATCGAAAATCGGGATTATAGGATTTGCGCAAGGCTATCACGGAAGGACGCTCGGCGCAGCGCTGGCAGGTGGAGCGCCGAGTTTGAATGACTGGACCGATCGGTCGATGTTAGGTAACTACCTATTGCCTTACCCTTATGGAGAGAATCAAAAATCTTTTGATGAGTGCTTGGTCGATTTAGAAGCGCACGGGGTTTCACCTGAAAAAATCGCTGGAATTATTGTTGAGCCAATGCAAGGCTGGACGGCAAGTTTGATGCCGCGGGATTTTATGCATGCTATGTGCACCTGGGCTCGAGCTAATGACATTCTGGTGGCTTTCGATGAAGTTCAAGTAGGCTGTGGGCGCACGGGCAAATTTTTCGCCTGCCAGCATCTGGATGTTACGCCTGATCTAATCTGTTTGGGCAAGGGATTGGCTTCAAGTCTGCCTATATCTGCCGTGTTGGGTCGGCAGAGAATTATTGACTTGGCTGAACCGGGAGAGATGTCGAGTACGCAATCGGGAAATCCAGTTTGTGCAGCGGCTGCTTTGGCTTGCCTAGAAGTGCTACGAGACGAACATTTGGTTGAACATGCTGCGGAGATGGGGTGTATCCTTAAAAAGATATTAGATAAGTTCAAAAATCAGTTCCCGACACGCATCAAATCAGTGGCAGGAGAAGGGCTGATTTTTGCTATACATCTCATGCATCCCGAAACAGGGCATCCTGATGTGGAGTTAGCAGATGCTGTAGCCAATGCGGCTGTACGCCGCGGGGTGCTGATGTTTGTTACCAAGCGAGGTTACTTAAAAATAGTTCCGCCTTTGTGCATAGAGGCAGAGGCTTTGATTGAGGCAGTTGAAATTATTCAGGAAGCATTCTCTGAAGTTCTGGGATTACCTCGGTTTAGTGAACATGAACTTACATGATAACGAGTGGCTATCTGGTCGCTTCCGAAAAGTGGCTGATAGCTTACCCCAGTAAGCGCACCATGGAAATTAAACCTTAAGGTGTTGGCTTGAGGATCAGCATACGAATGGCATCAGGTTCCCTTGGAACGATCTTTACCAATCCCGAGCGGAGTTCATCACATCAACCAACGCCGCGGACTAAGATTCCACTTAGCCCGGTTTTCAGGACCCACGCAGAAGATTATCCGATAGATAAGTCTAAATCTAATAAATCGATATTGAAATGACCGCCTGTCTAGCTGAATCGCTTGCTTGGATCGGTTTACCGGCTGAAGTTAATTCAGCTCTAACCGCATGGAACTGGCCGCCTAGACAGGTGGCGGCTATTACGGGCCAATTAACCGCTGGCGAAACGCCAGCCGCCAACACCCATCCGGCTCTGGCAGCGTTAGCCGCTATCGAGGGGCTCGCTAACATGCGCGCGGTACACCGCAAACGCGGAGTTTCTGATGTAATCAGCCAGGCCACTGCTGCCGATCTAGCCTTGTGGATGCGCGAATATCACCGTCGCAAAGGAACCTGGGGCCTTGCCGAGACAAGTTGGCTACGACATCACCTTGCTGGACGACTCTTCCGCTTAGGAAGATTACAATTCATGCCTGCTGCCTGCGGGTTCCCTAGCCTGCTCCCCACGGACCCAGTACGGGCTGGGGACTCGGTTCTTGAGGTTCATATTCCCGCTGATTCGCCGCTAAGACCAGCCGACTGTCTAGCTGCCTTCAAGGCCGCAGCCGTATTTTTTACCCACGAGCACTGGTTAGGGTTCACCTGCGAATCATGGTTGCTGTCGCCCCAGCTGAATGAGCTCTTGCCCAAAGAGTCTAATATCTTGGCCTTTCAGCAGTTTTTTACCCCGCTTTCTCATTACATGGACGATAGGCAGATGATCGAGCGCGTCTTCGGCTGTTTTCCATTAAATATGGCGACCGCGCCCCAAGTAACTGCTTTGCAGCGGGCGGTGCTGATCTATTATAACGCCGGCAAGCAGCTTCAGGGCGCGGCGGGATTTCGCCCGCGCTATTCCAACGCGGATAACAAAAAAATTTGATTCTGCAGTCCTTACCGCGCTGAATAATATTTACGTGGCACTCATCTGACCGATCAAGTCAAGTCGCCTCAGGAGTTGGCTTCGGGCTGATAAATAAGATGTGCCGATGGGTTTGGCTCTAGCGGGTGATGGCGGCAAGCGACCCAAGCAATGCAAAAAAAGCGAGAACCACTGAAGTCTTCATCGATGTCATAGTGAGGCCCAACCGATGTCTATATGGCAGCTCCACGCATGTATTTCGGATCCCCCGACTCACAAAATCTTCTCCACCCAGCACGATTATCCGACTATTTTTTCCCTACAGGCAGTTTCCATCGGATGACCTTAAGGTGCATCTCTTGGCCTTTTCCACGTTAAGAGCAGACGACGATCAGAGCACCGTCGTCCAGTTGGACCGTGGGCCAACTCGTATCCATCAAATTGGGGGAATTAAATTGGGACTAAACGATTAGGTAAGCCTAGCGCTAAAAGATTAGCCGAATTCGCAAGTCATCAGAGTTCTACGTCATGGCAAAGGAACTGTTCCCCTTGGCTGGCGGTACGGGCCGCCCAGTTGCCCTCAGGATTAACTATCCCCGAAGGGGCTGAACATGGCAGGTCGGTAGGATAGCAACTGTCTACAGTGGCGACCCACACCTTTCCCGCTCGAGCGCGCATCCTAAGATTTGATTCATGAAAGGGCCAAATCACTTGTCTCGCCCAAGGACTGCCATCACGGCCTCCGTTCACTGAGTGCAGAATAACCTGGGCCCCCAACTGGGAAAGCTGCTGGGTGAGATGGGTATCATGGTCCGGAGTGACAGCAGGATTCGCCCAAAGATCATTGCAGATCAGTCCTCCAATCCTTATCCCTAAAAAGTTAAATACACCTAGAGGGCGAGTGGCGTAATGCTCGATTTCGCCTCTTGGCGGTGAAGAAAAGTCGCCGCAGCGAAGGATTTTACCATGAAAACCTAAGTAAGTCCCATCGGGCAGATAGAAGCGCAGCTGGTTATAGCATTGATTATCTGCTTCAAAAAAACAGGTTCCTAGGGCCAAGCCTACTCCAGCTGCGCGGGCTAGAGCCGTAACCTCATTCAGCGCCTGGCTTGCAGAGGCCCCATCGAACTGATGATTGCGGGTATAGCCGCTAAGGGACCCTTCGGGGGTGAGCAGCAGTTGGGCTTTCTCCCCTCGAGCGAAATTTATTGCGCGCCGAAGGGACTCGACATTGGCAGAAATATTATGAGTTACAGCCAGTTGGGCTAGGGCTAAACGCAGTTGCATCGATTTTCTTTTGGGGAACAGATTAGCAATGTATTTTACTCTCTCTAGTGCTACTGAGTGCAGCAGCCTGAGCTAGGGAATCAGGGATAAATAACACGTATTAGTTCAGCGGTATTAGCGATAGGGGAGCAGCTGATCAAAAAAAGAGGTGCAGCGAATTGCTGCACCCCAGTTGAAGGCTAGGACTTAATAGTAAGTCCTCAGTCGAGCTTAGAAGCGATACGCAATAGAGGTCGAAAATGTCCGCGGTGCGCTCATCGTGATATAGGTAGAGGTCTGTGCTGCAACAGCGTAGGCTTTATCTAGAAGATTCTCAACCTGAACACCTACTGTCATATGCTTATTAAATCGATAATTTGAAAAAAGATTGACCAAATTAGCATCTTTTAGATCGATATTTGCTATTTTTACAACCCCTACAGGCAATACTAGATCGTTAGGAATATTGCGTCCCATTACCCGAACAAAACCACCGCCAATCGTAAATTTAGCGGTCATATCATATCGCGTGAAGAGGGTGGCCATTCCTCTGTAGGTAGTGCCAAGAATATTATTATCTTTATCGACAACCTTACCGTCATAGTAAGTTCCGACGATCTGCAATTTCGAGGTGGGCTTATAGGCAACTTGCATGTCCCAGCCCTTGTTGGTCGTAGTGCCCGCACCCCTGTAAAAGGAAATGCCATCTATTAGCCCAACGAACACTGCCTGACCTGATTCTTTAATATTAAACAGGGAAAAGCCGGCCACAATCTTGCTATCCCAAAGATCTAACTTAACGCCCACTTCTTTAATTACGCCGTGTACGTCATCCAGTAGATTTCCTTTTTCATCTCGATTAGTGGCACTTTTGGGCGTGAAATCCTCTGCATTAAGTGCGTAAATAGATAGCTTACGCGGTATAACCTGGTACACTATTCCATAACGAAGCAACGTAGCACTTAGCTTGGTCACAGTGTTTGGCATGGGGTAAAGCAATTGATAGCCATTCGGAAAACTAGCTGTCTCAACAGCTTTCCAAGTTATGGCACCATCTAAGCTGAGCCTGTCAGGGATGACATCAGCCGATAAAGCTCCATAGCCAGCTGTTACTTGCTGATGAGTCATATTTGTAGCTGATGGATTAGCAATAAAATCTTCCGGCCCAACCATATCAACACTATCTAGCTTGGGATCTGTTAAAGAGACAATCCAGCTTGTTGGCCTACCTGGTTTAATTTTTCGCCCCTCATTGGTGTTAGTACGCTGAAAGGCAGTGCCGCCAAATACTAACCTAACCGGCCGGCCTAAGATATCTACTTGTCCAGTGGCATCCATCAGGAAATTATATGACCGGAAAACAGCGCATTGGACCCTAGCGGTATAAGTCCTCGTCATGTTAGCGAAATTAGTCTGATTAGGGTAACTGTAAGGTTGAAAATCCTGTTCAGTGCGAGCAACCATAGCGTGCGCCTTAAGTAGCCACGTGTCAGACATCTCATGGCGCAGCTGCAGTCGAACGTTGGCGTATTTATATTCACCTGCACTTTTTGGGAAATGCCAGGCTTCACTTCGGCCCGCACCTAAATAAAGTGTTCCGTCCTGATTGACGATACCTTGATCGTTAAGTGGCCGGAGCCGATTTTGAGCGTCGAGTGCGATTAAAACCGAAGTAGGTCCATGCGTGAATTTGAGTGATGGATGAAGTGCCATATTTTTCATCCTCATATTCTTGAAAAATACATCGCCATCCACATATGCCCCCAAAATACGGTAATCTAAGGCTCCACCCCAAAACTTTGCAACAGGTCCAGTGCTATCAGCCTCAACGCGATACTGACCAAATTCTTGCATCGATAGTTTAATACTTTGAAGCGAGTAAGGCAGAGGCTTGCGACTTGTTTTTAATACAACACCTCGAATGCTTGAAGTGGGATAAAAAACATTTGCTGAACCTTTGATAATTTCGTAAGTATCTACATAGATATTATCTGCCTGAGTGTTCATATCAGGAAATTCATCGATTAGGTTGTAACCTGCACGAGTACCGCGAATAGCGAGAAGCTCGTTCTGCTGATAATTTGAGACGCCAGCGAATTGAAGCACGTCCGCAGATGCTGATGTATAATTAGAATCATCAATCATGTCGCGCGTTACGACCATCATTTGCTGGGGAATTTTCAGCAACGACACATTACCTTTAAATGCGCTTGGCGATCGGTTCGTGACGTATCCCTTGTCCTGCGAGGATGTAACCGTAAAGGTAGAAAGTTCTAGCGACTTCTCTTTCGGTTTTTCTGAGCCAGTGGCAGAACTTGCCACTTGCCCTGTGAGCGAGTGAATCGCGAAAAATAACGGCACTAATAGTATTAATGTTTTATATTTAGATGATTTCATGTACATGGGGTAGTTAAATGCAAAGACTTATCTTGTGTACATAAATATTAAATAATGATTAAGTAAACACATAAATATATATATTTGAAGCCAAGCAGCCCAAATGTAATCTCATTATCAGCGGCGCGAGTGTGGCAATCTTCAGCGATCTGTTTGTCATTGCTGAGCTTCATAAGCGTGAGCTTAGCTTATCATATAATTATATAACTTTTTGCCGCGACTACCGACGATCAGCTCTCTACTCGACTCTCCAATTAACTCTCCAAGTCGCTAAAGAAAACACGTACTATTAAGAACATATGTATATTCCTATCCTTACAGCCTTAATCTTATTCCTTGGAATCACCTCGCATGTTTACTGCAATCCAGCAGCGAACTCGCCCCTTGTTCATGAAACCTTGAAATCTGCGGCCCGAGCGCGCATCGGCGAGCGAGGTCTTTACGTCGCTTCAGTCACGCAGTTAGCTGATGGCAACCTGCTCGCCTGCGCGCACTCCGGCAGCAGCGAAGCGCAAAGACTCTCCGTCTGGCTTTCTAACGACCTGGGAGGAACCTGGCAACAGATTCAAAACAAAGGCGACGTATTATTCGGCCGTGGGGCGACTCTGAAAACGCTTAAGGACGGGTCCGTGCTGTTGCACACGGGCGTTCTCTACCGCTCGGAAGATAACGGCCTCACTTGGGGGATCGTGGACTGCCCCGACGTAGGCCTAGTCCGGAGTATTGTGGAGCAGGCTGATGGGACTCTATTTCTGTTCGGGTCTGAATCCAGCTGGTATGCAGGGCTTGAATCTCCACCACCCAGTTTGCTGGGACCGCAGAATCAGTGGTATCGAGAAAAAGCATTGCAGAGTGTTGCGACTCACACGGCTTGGCGTCTGAGCTCGAACGATGGTGGTCGCAGCTGGTCGCAGCCGCAGACTGTCATGAACAATAGCATCTCGATCAAAAATGACACGAACTGGTACGACTTGCAGTCCTTCTTCTCCGAGGCAAGTATCGTCGCCGTGGGGCCTTCGCACCTGCTCGCGGCCGCTCGACGGAGCGTCCCAGAAGATCACACGATCTTGATGGAGTCACATGACAATGGAATGAAATGGAACGAGCTTGGAAGACTCGGGCCGAGCGGAGTGGTTCATCCTCAGCTATTGGTTTTACCTGGCGGGAGTCTGCTGTTAACCTACGCCTTGCAGGAGGTTCCCCGTGGCATCTTTGCGGTCCTGAGTAGCGACCTCGGCAAGAGCTGGGACAGTGACCATCCAGTCTACCTGGCCGGCTCGCTAGCAAGTTTCTACGGCTGGCCGACTTCATTGCAATTGGCTGACTCCACGATTCTCACTGCTTATACAATCAAGGGGTACGAAGAGACGACCCAGATAAACGACTCGGTAACCGAGACCGTCCGTTGGCAACTGCGCGGTTCCAGCGGCCCAGCGATTCAACCCTTGCCGGCTCAGGTTTTCGCTCAGCCTCATGACTACAGCAAATACCCCTCGGCCGTCACCGGCTTCACCGGAGGGGATCTTCAACAAGTGTCCTACTGGAATCTGGCCGAGGTCGAACGGAATTACATTCCAGGTTACAAAGGAGTCATGTCAAGGTTCCCAGACGGAGAAATTCTAGTCACACCGTTTCAGAATGACTGTACGGTGATTTACCGTTCCAGCGATGAGGGCAGGAGCTGGCAAAAGGTTGAGATGAAAGGAGAGAAAATTTTGGGCAAAGAACAATCCATCATCTGTCTGCGCGATAATAAAACCGTCCTGCTTCAAACGGAGGCGAAGGGATCACCACTCTTTCGCTCTGCCGACCGAGGCATTACTTGGAATCGCGTCGACTATGGCGAACCTACCGGCACCACTCGTAATTTCATCGAGCTGTCTGACGGCAGTGTGCTGATGTTTGGCTCTGCTGGTTCCGCGCCGCCGAGTGCCGCCAGTGCCCGAAACCGGTCCTGGCGTCTCCGCTCTATTGACGGCGGCCGAACTTGGCCGGAGCGAAAAGCAGTGGCCGCATGGGATAGTTCAGAATCCTTTTTTTCCGAAGTCTTTATCCTGCCTTTTTCCGACACCCATTTATTGGCAGCTACGCGGGTGGAAGGACATCTGGCGCGGCGGATCGCTAAAGCCCCGCCAATCGATATCGGTCTAAGCGCGGGCGGCGAAACCGACGAGTGTATGGTGTTGATGGATTCGCACGACGGCGGGCTCACTTGGTCAAACTTCCGCACATTTCTGGGATACAGCGCCGTGCATGTTCACATACTGAAGTTAACCGATGGCCGTTTGTTGTCTGTTTTCCGGCGGCGGTTCCTGCCCTACAGTGTGGGGGCGGTACTTAGTGAAGACAACGGCAAGACTTGGGATCTGGCGAATCCCATCATCGTCGGTGTGCAACCCACATGCTACGGCGGCTGGCCCACGAGTCTACAGCTGGAGGATAGCACCATCCTGACGACGCGAGCCTGGATGGTATGGCCAGACGCTATTTTCGAAGCGGCGAGATGGAAAGTCCCACCCAGAGTCGGCAGGGAGGCGCCTCTTAAGTAAAAGGGCCCGCCCCCGGCCAATCCGGTTTTCTACCATCTTAACCGCCGCGATGAGATTTTCATGCTAGAATTAAATCGTAATCGTCAATGATTAGACGCGCACCTTGACGACGACTTTAAAAACTTCCGCCGACTCACCCCAAGCGCAGGAGGGAACATGGCCATCTTCGGGGAAAAAGATGGTGAACTGCCCAGCGCTTACTTGCACCGGCACCCCCTCAGCAATCAGCCCATAAAGCGCGGCATCTTGCGCTGGATCAAAGGCCATCGTGACATTCGTGAGCAGGGGCAGCGGCGCCCAGTACATGACTTCACGGCCGCGCTGAATATATTGAATATCGATATATTTGCGGTGGGATTCGTACTGCCGCTCCGCCACCGGCTTAGTGACATTACGCTGCACGAGCGCAAAAATATCATCTCCCGCAATGTCGTGGCGACCAACCGAAGTTTGGTCAGTAACCTGCCGCAAAAAAGCAAAAGCTTTTTCAAAGCGAGGCGATAGCGCGTTATAATGGCTCCCTTGGCGGAGTGAATCGAGGATCATCGAATAGTTGGGTTGATGGTGGTTAAAAAAATAAACTAAATCAGAGAATTAATTTGCCCGGACGATGCAACGCATCGTCTCACCGCGACTGAAACGGGCAATATTTTCGGCAATTTCTTTCCACCGGTAGGCCATCGTTTCAGCCGTGGGCTTATGCGGCGTCATGATGACATTATCCAATGAGTGAAAAGGCAGTCGCGCGGGCTGGCGATCTTGGCCCGCCGCTGGGTATTGGTACCAAACATCTAGGCCCGCCCCCGCAATTCGCTTACTCTGGAGCGCCTGATACAAGGCATCTTCGTTAATGACCGGCCCCCGGCCCACATTGATAATAAATGCCGTGGGCTTCATGAGCGCAAATTCCTGGGCTCCGATCAGATCGATCGTACCGGAGGCGGCCGGAATCGCCACGACCACAAAATCTGCCAGCGGCAAATGCTGCGGTAAATCCGCTAATCCGCCTACAAAAGGCAGCCCGGGAATATCCGGCCGCACTTGGCTAGGCGTGCGCGTCAGGACGGTGATCTTCATCCCCAAAAAATTGCCCCAGCGGACCAACTCCTGCCCAATGTGCCCGAGCCCTAAAATCAGGAGATTCCGTCCCCGCAATTCAGGGAGATAAGGCCGCTGGGGGGTCCAGTTGCCCTTGCGCAAAGCCGCATCCAAACCGAATAAATTTTTATGCAGGGCCATCATCAGCAAAAAGGCATGCTCTGCGACGCCCCACTGATGCCCATAGACATTGCAGACGGTGCAACCAGCGGGGAGTCCGGCGAACTCAATCCCATCGGTGCCCGCCCCCGTGGAATGAACGACGCGCAACGCATTCACCCCGGGATTTTTCCAAGCCGATTTAAATGCGCCCCAGACCAAAACATCCACCTTGCCCAGCAACTCAGCCATCGCCGCATCATTTTCGTCCGTAAAAGTTTTGAATTGGTGCGGAATGGTCAGCTCCCGCGCTAACTCAGCGGCAAACTTCGCATGGGTGGCAATCGTGAGCAGAGGGGGTGTCATGGCTGGCATCGTCAAAGCGAAATAAGTTTAATCAAACAGCGATTCACCCGGCGCTAAATGTTGGCGACACACCTCGCGATCAAGTTCCACCCCAAGTCCGGGAGCATCCGTCATCACCACTTGCCCATCGCGAAACAACGGGACGTCCCGGCGGACAAATCCGCCAATCCACGGGGTCTCAATAAAATGATATTCAAGCCCAAGAAAATTACGCGAAGCGACGCCGACGTGCGCGGCCGCAATCGTCGCCAAGGCGCCACCGTTGCCATGAAAGGCCACCGGCAGGTGATTGAGCTCTGCAAAATCTGCGATTCGACGAAGCTCATGCATGCCGCCACAAAACATCACGTCGGGGTGCAGCACATCACAAGCGCCCGCATCGACAAAGAGGCGGAACTGTTCCGCAATAAACATTTCCCCAATGCAAATCGGCACCGGACTTTTGGCCCGCACCTGCGCGCAAGAGTCAGGATTGGTGATGGGCGTGGGATCTTCCAGCCAAAGCAGCTGCAGCGGCGCGAGCGCTTGCGCGACGCGGATCGCATCCGGGATATTATACTGCATGTGGCAATCGACGCAGATTTCAAAATCCGGCCCCGTCGCTTGCCGCACGACCGTCAAGCGCTCAACGATGCGATTGATTTGCCGCAGTGACAGCGAGCGATTCCAAACATCCTGCACGCATTCCGTCGCCATGAAATCGATATCGAACTTCATCTGGGTGAAACCAGAGGCAACCGTCTCTGCCGCCATCTTCTCCCACGCCCCCAGATCAGTAATATCGTCAGGCGAACTCCGATCCAAATAAACGCGGGCGTGGTCACGAAATTTTCCGCCCAGAAGATTATACGCCGGAGTCTTGAGCGCTTTACCGAGTAAATCACACAAGGCGATCTCGACGCCGCTCGCGGCCCAGACGACAGGGCCCCACGGCGTCGCCGTCGGCGAGCACATGCTCACCGCGTTGATATTATTTTTCCCCATCGGACCGCGCGGGGCGCCGGCTGGATTAGGGGCCTGCGTGCCATAAAGCATTTCCGAAACAATCGCATTGATGCTGAAAGGATCGCGGCCCCGAAAATATTCATCGAGGTAAGCGATCCCCTGGCGCACGCCCATAAAATCATCACATTCCCCGAGCCCATAAATACCCGCATCCGTGTCCACGCGGACCACCACCCGGGCAATCTTCGCGGCCCCCCCGCCCACCCCATGATTGCGCGGTCCCCACAGACGCATCATCCGAATAGAAGTAATTTTCATTGATTAGGTTTTTTTAAGTGAAGGCGAAATTCGCTCGTGTAAAATTTGTAATGGTGAGCGTTTCGGATTATTTTTTTGCTCCCATCACATCGCTAGCACTAATTTTTAACTGCCGGTTAATCCACTGCGCAGCCTGTTCGGGTGCTCCGGTGGGCGTCGTGTGTCCGCGAGGCTCGGGGAGCACATGCAATTCAGCTCGCGCGTTCAAACCTTGGGCCTGGGCGGCAGCGGAAATCCCCCGCACCAACGCAATCGCCTCATCCGTTCCGACCCGTGTATCGCGATCCCCAATACTCACCCAAACTGCACGCCCAGCTAATTTAGCGGCCTGCTCTGTCAAGCCTAGCGCTGATAGCAGCGGGTTAATCCCGCTTCCTTCAAACTCTCGCAAAACACGCAAATCAGTTACGGGAGCAAAGGCGGCTACCCCGACCACTCGCGGATCAAATGCGGCAAAATGTAGAGCTAAAAAGCCGCCGCGCGATGTTCCGCAGATCGCAATTCTTGCGGCATCGGTGTAACCGGCAGCGATGAGGTAATCGAGCACCTGCGCCAGACGTCGATTATTCTCCCCCACAAAATTCTCCCCATGATCTACGCGATAGCGCCAGCCGTCCAAACCAGCTGGCTCGCCGGACTTCTGCTGGGGACCATGGGCGGGCAGATCAATCGAAACACAAAGATAACCTTGCTCGGCGAGAATGGTACCCGATTGGCGATAATAGGCATCCTCAAGGGTGGTCTCCACTGTGCTGGCTAAAATAATAAGCGTTGGGGCCGGTCGGCTTAACGGCTTACCCCAAAGACCAAAGCGCACCCCCGGCTTGGTCTCAAGAATTCTCAGAGCAATAACCGGTTCCGCGACGCGTGTTTCCGTAGCCGTCGCTCGGAAGGTGCTCATCATTATGCAGCATCCAATAAAACAAGCCCGCCGAATGGCCCGCGCATACTGCGTCGTAGCAGTCTGACATTTAGGCAAATAATTTTGGGTTAATTTCATCTACAAGGTCACCGTTGATTCTGTTCCGACAAAAATGTGGCAGGCTACCCGAAGCGTAAAAAGCTCAGCTTCGCGCATCATAATTTCGATCCGGATGGGCTATGCCGGCCTAGTATTTTATTTTTGTCCATAAATCGCCAAAACAATACTGTATACAGTGTTATGAAAATAATTGCTCGTCAATCCGCATTGCGCGGCAGCGTTGATAAATCAACTAAGAATATCGCAATATTATAACAGTCAGTAATTTAATGGATTTTATTTAGTTAAAGCAAGGTTCCCCGGCAGTAAGAATTGGCTAACCGTGTCAATGGACCGGCCCCTGTCCTGCCATTTTTCTGTAAATTTCTTGCGCCCGGCGGAAACGATTAACGATTTCATCTTTCT
>Ga0214919_10002220_pt1 | contig 30835 bp, 32 predicted proteins | sample LL1503_MetaG_FD_177994 | JGI IMG/M metagenome (GOLD analysis project Ga0214919, IMG submission 177994) | Freshwater microbial communities from Lake Lanier, Atlanta, Georgia, United States - LL-1503 | ecosystem: Environmental > Aquatic > Freshwater > Lake | place: USA: Georgia | collected... | reverse complement strand
TCTGTATAATTATTATTATTATTATTATTATTATTATTATTATTTGATAAATAAGAACCCATATAATAGTAAATAAGTTCTAATCTTTATATTGGTTGTAAATATTTATATTGGTTGTAAATATTTATAAAACTTAATTATAGCACAGTATTTAAAAATTGTTCCATTGTTGATTTAGTTGGTTTCGCATCATACTCAATAACTTGATTATCTTTAACCAATTTAATTGTAGGATAACCTTCAATGTTATATTTATCCATTAATTGACTAACTTCGTCGGATTCATTGGTGCAATTATATTCCATAAAATTAATTGTATATCCATTAATAGATTTACCATCATATTGAGACTTAAGAGATTCCCATTCAGGTTTAGCAGTTTTACAATGAGGACACCAATCAACATAAAAAAGCATCAATGTAGCAGTTTTATTTGAGTTTTGATCTTTGGGGACATTTTCTCTATTTGCCTTAAATGAAGTTTTAGTATTAGAATATTGTTTATATGTGTAATAAGCAAAAACAATTAATAATAAAAACCCAATAACAATTGCCATAGTTTTCCAATTCATAAAACCGGCAGCTCTTTGCATTAGAGAAGGAGTTCAGCCATTTAATCCACTCATAGGGGTAATAATAGGTTTAATAGTAGAAGAATTCATTATATATATATTAAATAAGAATAAATTACCTTATCGTTTAAACGAATGATTTAAAACATATTAATTATTATTTCTAAATATGTTTTGATTAGTTTTGACAAGTTAGTAATACAAAATATAGTCTATTTGCTTAGATTTTTCTTAATACTGAAAGAAGTAGAACTAACAAATAACCCATTAACATTAGATTCAATAAAAGAAGCAATACAAAATCAAGAATTACGACGACAATGGGTTAAAATGGGAGAAGACGACGCATTAACCTTTTTGGAAACTCTAAAACCAATTTAGTTTTTATCTGAATTAATTATGGATAAAAATTTAATAAAATTGTTCTGTGATTTATTTAATTCATTATCTAAATTATTTACTAACTTTTCTAATCCGAATAATTTTACAACAGGACCCCACTTGAGTTTATTTATAATATCACTAATAACTGTATTAGAATAGCCTTGTTTTTCTAATAGATTGATAAATTCATTTGCAGTTTTGTAGGTTTCTTGAACGTACATCCTTGCTACTTCTACAAAAACTGTACTATTACATTCTAAGTTTTTTATAGATTCAAGAGCTCTATCTATTGCAATTTTAGCGGTTGCTACACTAGTGGAAAGATTTTCTCTTTCAGCGTCTATGTTAACAGGAGTAGGTTTAGTAGGATTAGTAGAATTAGAAGTAGGATTCACAGGATTAGAAGTAGGATTAGTAGGATTAGTAGGATTAGTAGCATTAGTAGGATTATCATTAGAAGGATTAGTGGTATCTATTAAAGATGTTAATTCTTCTAATGTAGCCATTAAATTAGATAATTCATTTATATCGTCACAGTTGCTTTTATTAAAAGTAGGGTCCTTTTTGGAATTAGAACTATGGTCCTTTTTGGAATTAGAACTAGATTTGTCTAATAATTCTTCTAATGTCGAAATTAAACCAGCTAATTCGTCTGTATCATTACATTTTTTTTCACAAGAATTACTAGGACCAGTACCAAAAGTAGTAGTACCATCAGCACTGTCAGGTTTAGGATCTAATATTTTCAATTGGATGTTGTTCGAATCAGATGAAGAATTTGAGTCACCATGCGGCATATATATATTTAAATAAATATATTTAAATATAATTAATTTATAAAATAATCTAATAATTAAACCGGTTTAATTATACTATAGTTTTTACATATTTTTATTGTTAAAAACATAGGCAGTTGCTGCAAAAGCAGGGCTATTAGCTAAAATGTTGATCTGTGATAATTCACCATATACCTTAGAGACTTGTGTTAAAACTAATATAGAACCACTTCCCAAACCATCAATTATTTTGGGAATGATATCTAATCCACTCTTTACAATCATATCTACTTTAGCTGGTTTGCCAAGTGTTTCGATAAAATTTTGGACTGATGTTTCTATTTTAGCAACATCACCTGCAAATAAACTCAACTCTTGTTTAGTAATTCTCTTTTGTGCTAAATTCGTGGCTATTGCAGTAGCTTTTTGTGCTAAGTCTGATGCTTTCTCTTCCGCATTTTCTGCAGATGTCAATTTTGCTTGTGCTGTAGCTTCTGCTGTGGTCACAGTTGCTTGTGCAGATTGTGCTACTTCTTCTGCTTTTGCTGCGTCTGCCGCAGCTGCTTGTGCCTTAGCTACAGCGGCTTGTGCCTTCGCCACATTTTCTTGTGTGGCTTCTTTTGCGGCTAGTGCGGTTGCTTGTGCGGAAGCTATAGCTGTTTGTGCTGCGAGTTGTGCGGCTGCTTTTGATGCGGTTAGAGTTGTTTGTGCATTTGTTTCTGCTGCTGCTAGGGTTTCTCGTGCTGTATCAGCCTCGGCTCGTAGCGCATCGGCATTTGTTACCGCTGTCTGTAATGACTCTACGAGTTCGACCAATTTTCTTGATTGAACTTGAGAATCAGTAGGCTTAGTTACAGTAGGGGCAGTAGGCATTCCGGAAGAGGAAGAGGAAGAGGAAGAAGAAGATGTCATTCTATATTATTTTCTAATATAATATTTTTTACAAAAAAAATAATTTAAAGAACAGTATTCAAAAATTGTTCCATAGTTGATTTGGTGGGCTTAGCATCATATTCAATTACCTGATTGTCTTTAATTAATTTAATTGTTGGATATCCCTCAATGTTATATTTATCCATCAATTGACTAACTTCTTCGGATTCATTTGTACAATTATGTTCTACAAAAGACATAGTGTAACCATTAATAGGTTTGCCGTCATACTGAGACTTTAATGTTTCCCATTCCGGTTTAGCAGTTTTACAATGAGGGCACCAGTCAACATAAAACAACATTATTGTAGCAGTTTTGTTAGAATTTTGATCTTTAGGAACATGTTCTCGATTTGCCTTAAATGATGTTTTAGTATCCGCATATTGTTTGTAAGTATAATAAGCAAAAACAATCAAAACTAACACAACAATAATTATTGCAATGGTTTTCCAGTTCATAAAATCACTAATTTTCTGCATTATAGATGGATTGCCACCTGTTTTTAAAACGTTAAATCCACCCATAGGGGATGTAACGGGTTTAATAGTAGAAGAATTCATTATATATATTAAATAAGAATAATTTACAATATCATTTAAACGAATTTAAAGTCTAAATGATAATTAAATTATGTTAGTTAGAGACTCAGAAGGAAGACTTATAATAGTTTCAAGAGCTGAATGCAAAACCGAAAATGCCTATTATGAGAAGTTATATAATATACGTCTAGGTTATACGAAAAAATATAAAAGCGTAACAATTAATCCTAAAGATTTGTTAAAAAGTGAAACAACAAAATCAAAATATCTTTCTGATGACTGAAAGCATAAGAACTACCAAAAACACAGAAAATATATAGCTACAAATAACGTTAGTTTTTAATGTGTCCCAATTTCCGTCGATTAAAGAAATATTAAAATTATTGGAGAATTTGTTAGTTTGACTGACATTATAATATAAAGTATATCCTAAAAGAGTAAGTATGATTACTTTACCAAATATAGAGGATAATAAAAATGAATTAAGTGGTGTCATAATAAACAAAATAATAAAAACCATTGATATACCAAGACACATACATACATTTTGAGTTGATTTGGCAAATTCAACAACCATTGTAGAAGACGAAGTCATTAAAATATATTTATATTTTATTTTTTATAGTTATAATATAAATGACAAAGACTCGTAAAAATAGATCGTCTAATGGAAAAACAAAAAAGCAACGGGTTTTTAAAAAAGGTGATTTCTATTCAGGCGACGGGTTCTTAACAACAGTCTGGGGACCAGCCGTTTGGCATACGCTTCATACCATAAGTTTTAATTATCCAGTTAGTCCCAGTGTAGAAGAAAAGAAACAATATAGGAATTTTGTACTTTCATTACAAAATGTATTACCGTGTGGAGCGTGTCGTAAAAACCTAAAAACAAATTTTAAACATTTGCCTTTAACTATGAAGGTTATGGACTCTAGAGATACGTTTTCGCGTTACATATATAATTTACATGAGTTGGTAAATAGAATGCTTAAAAAGAAATCCAACTTAACATATTGCGATGTTAGAGAACGTTATGAGCATTTTAGATCTAGATGTATAGACGAGAAACCAAAAGTATTTAAATATTCAGAGATAACTAGTCAAAAGAACAGAAAGGAAAAGGGATGTACTGAGCCGTTATATGGAAAGAAAGCGCGTTGTATTTTAAATATAGTTCCACAGGACGAAAAGGGACAAAGCATCCAAATTGACAAAAAATGTATGAAACATAGGGAATAAATTTATTCTATTTTCTACATAAAGGACATATACCATTTCCTTTTGTTTTATTTTTATTATAGGTATCCCATTCTTTTTCTGATTTTATAAACTCAGTATGATAATTAAACATACAATTTTCATAATTTATAAATTCAGACGTATTCATCCATTCAGGTCTTTCCAATATTAAATCATTTCTAATGGTTATTAATTCATCGTAACTTTTCGTTTTAATATCAAAATGAGTTGCTTCAAAATTATCATACTCTTGTTGTTTTATATATTCAGGGTCATTATCATCGTCATAATTAATTTCATAAGGCCATTCTGGACTTTCAATATCTCTCCAGTGAATAGGTCGTTCATTTGATGTAGAACCAAAATATACTGTTTTACAACATTCAAAACATAATTTATGAATACAATTAGGTAATTTAATTAGAATTTTATTTTCTAAACAAATACAACATTTATCGTTTTCTGTGATATTTGTTTTTGGAATAATCATTTCACAACATTCACATATCCATAAATCATTATAATTTGATATAAAGCAACTAGGATATGGATAAATCGTATCACAAAAGTAACACAACTGATTTTCAAAATTAGAAGTCATTAGATAATTGTATTAGATGTGTTATATTTAATACAATATACATTTAAATCATTTTGGGGCGTGCGGGGTGTCCCCGCATTTACATTCCGAATGTTGAAAAATCTGATAATACTGGAACAGGCATAAAATCTTGATTAAATGCGCTATAATTTGGCACCTTTTTGCAGTCAAATGCAGGCTCAGGGCAACGAGCACAAGGAGGACAAGGAGGGCATTTTGTCACATCAGTATTATCAGACGATTGAACAATTGGGTCGGGGCATTTTGGGCAAACTGGAGGAACAACTTGCGACTTCAAAATATACAAATCTTCTTGACCAGGAGGAATTTGTGATCTGGAAATTCCTTGGGGAAGAGAGTTGTAATAAGCGGATGAATCATATGTAGAATAAGTGTTACCAGAAGGACCTGTCACAGTTGACGCTTGGCCCCCATTAGGTCCATAATAGGTTGAAGCATTAATATCTGAACCTGTTGTATTATTATCAGCATCATATTGGTTTATGGTGTCGTCTTGGCTGTTATATGTGTAAGCATTATCACCTGTATATACTAATTTAGACCCATTTGGACTAGTAATTTCAACAGCCTGGTTTCCGTTACTGTCTGTAATCATTTTAGCAGAACCACCATTTGGACCATAATAAGTAGACATACTGGGATCGCTGCCATTCGTATCAATGTAATAAATCTGAGTTGAACCATTTTTATTTGTTACTACAATTGTATTATTGTTCTGTGTTTGCATCACCTTAGCAGTTCCTCCATCAGGGCCATAATAAATAGTTGGAGACGATGTTCCACTATAGTGATTGTAGTTGTCATAATTTGTAGAAGTAGAACCATTAGTAGAAGTAGAAGTAGAAGAACCATTAGTAGAAGTAGAACCATTAGTAGAAGTAGAAGACCCATTAGTAGAAGAATCTGATGTAGAAGAACCAGAACTATCACTTAATTTATAAGTATGAACAGATCCATCTGGTTGTTTTACAGCAAGAGCTACACTCCCATCCCAGTTTGTTACTACCTTAGCGGTACCGCCATTGGGACCAGTATATGTAGTAGAAGAAGCAGTAGTTCCAGAAGACCCATTTGTAGTATACATAGATGTAGTTCCGTCACTGTTAGTTATAGCCAAACTATTTTGTCCATTTGAGTCGCTTTGTATCTGAGCAGATGCTCCATTAGGACCATAAAATACTTGGCTAGAGGAATTATTTTCCATACCCTCCATATATCCTTTACCTCCTAAAAAGGAACATAAAATTAATCCTAATAATAAAATTACAAAAAGTATTAATAATTCACCCTTCATTGTATAATTTATGTTGTGAAAAAACTTTTTAGTCTTTTTATAAATAATTGTAAAAAAATTGATTTGTTTATACATTTGTTATTATTTATAAATATATAACAAAGATGTCTGGAAAGAAAAACGATGAATGGGTTTGTGCTGTAATTATTGATGACGATGATGACGATGATTTAAAATTAGACGAAGAACACGTAAATGAAGAACCTTTCGAAATAACACCTATTTCTAAAATAAGGACAAAAAATAATGTGTCAACAGTTGAACAAGGACAAACAGTTGTTAAAAAGAAGAGAAATATTCAACAGCCCTTAAAAATTTGTTTTGATAACAATACTAATATTATTGAATTGGGAATAGATGAAGCAGGTCGTGGACCAATGTTTGGTAGAGTTTATGCTGGCCTAGTTGTTTTACCTAAAGATGACAGTTTCGATCATTCTCAAATGAAAGACAGTAAAAAATTTCACAGCAAAAAAAAGATTGAACAAGTCGCTGAATATATAAAAGAAAATGCGACAGCGTGGGCAGTAGAATATGAAGATGAACAAACTATAGATGATATTAATATATTACAAGCAACACAATCCGCTATGCACAAATGTATAAAAACTGTTTTAACAAAATTGACAGACGTAAATCTAGATAGGTTATTATTGTTAGTTGATGGTAATTATTTTAAACCATATACAACTCTAAACAAAACAAAAACTAAAATGGAGACTATAAAGTATCAATTAATTGAAGGAGGTGATAATAAATATACAGCTATTGCGGCCGCGTCTATATTAGCAAAGGTAGAAAGGGATAAATATATTGAAGACCTATGTGTTTTGAACCCAGAATTAATTGAACATTATGGAATAGATTCAAATAAAGGTTATGGATCTAAAAAACATATGGATGGAATTAAACAGCACGGTATTACTAAATGGCATAGAAAAACATTTGGGATTTGTAAAGAGTTTGCTTAGATATGAAAATCACGTAATTAATAAAATGTATTATATAATAATTTTTTATCTTATTATATAAATGGTAAAAGTACTTGTATTTGATACGGAGACAACTGGGTTACCCCCATTTCAAATAATGGAAAAAGATTATCCTTATAACAAAGGAGAAACATCTTATAAGTATAATGCTAGAATGAGACCAATTAGAGAAGCAAAAAGAGCAGAAGAAAGGGCATTGGACGAAAATCCTAGTTTATGGGAAAATTATAGACAAACGTGGCCTTATATAGTGCAGTTAAGTTACATTATGTTTGATATGGATACAAATGAAACAATTGAAAGAGATATTTACGTAAATATGCCTTCGCAATTTACAACAGAGGAATACTTAGCTACGGCTCATCCTATTACAAGCACAGCTATAAGAGCTGGACTAGAAGCAAATAGGGTAAATGTAGCAGAAGCATTAGAAGAATTTATGACTTTTTTTAGGGATGCTACTGTAGTAACTGGCCATAACGTGAATTTTGACATTAATATGTTATTAGCGGAATGTACAAGAAATAATAAAAAAGACATATTAGATGAAATAGTTACAGCAAAAAGTGCTAATAAAATTTATTGCACTGCGTGTAAATCAACAAATTTAGTTAAAATATATCAAACTTATAATCGTGATAAAAATCCTCCTGTTTTTAAAACGCCTAAATTAAATGAAGCCTATTTTAGAATGTTCGGATACGCTCCAAATGAATCTGCCTTACACAATGCTTTAATTGATGTAGTCGCGTGTTTAAGAGTATTTTTTCGTTTATGGTCTCAAGGCATTCAATTTACACCGAATAGTAACGATGTTCCTGTTTGTGGTGTGGGAGCCCCCGATATATATTTGATACTTAAAGATATGTCTCCAATTAATCCAATAGTTAGAATTATTAATGAATTTACACCAGCAGGTGTAGATCCTTCCGGAGTTGGGTCTCCCGGTTTAATTGTATGTCCACCCATAGATGCAGCTGTTTTAACGGCTCAAATGAAAAATGGAAATGGTCAGAACGGTGGTAAAAAAACAAAAAGAAGAAGATCCAGAAGATCTAAAAAATCTAGAAAATCTAAAAAATCTAAAAAATCTAAAAAATCCAGAAGGTCTAAAAAATAACTCTAAGCAGAACACATTTCACAAATTTCGTCTTTTTCTTCAACCTTTTCTTTAGTATCTGGCTCAATTGTAAACTGTTGAGCCTGATGTTTTGCCTTTCGTCTCAAATAATAAATACCAGTTTTTAGACCTTTTTCCCAAGCATAAAAGTGCATTGATGTTAGTTTGTTGTATACTGGCTCTTCCATCCACAAATTTAGACTCTGGCTTTGACAAATGTAAGCACCTCTATCTGCAGACATATCAATTAAATGTTTCATAGGAATTTCCCAAACAATTTTATATTTATTGCGAATATGTTCAGGTAACACAGTTAACTGTTGAACTGAACCCTTATTAGCAATAATATTGTTTTTTATTTGTTCATTCCATAAACCTAAGTCAATCAATTCTTTCATTAAATATTTATTGACAACTACAAATTCTCCAGCTAATGTCCTTCTCGAATACAAATTGCTAGTAAATGGTTCAAAACATTCATTATATCCTAGAATTTGAGATGTAGATGCCGTTGGCATTGGAGCAACTAAAAGAGAGTTTCTTAAACCGTGGTCAATAATGGATTTTTTGAGAGAAGTCCAGTCGTAACGATTTCCGGGAGTAATATTCCAAAAATCAAACTGTAAGATGCCTTGTGAAGCAGGAGACCCTTCAAATGAACTATACGCGCCAAGTAAGTCAGTATTTTCCCGTTTTAAAATGCTATATTCGTGTTGGTCTACTGTTTCTAATAATTCTGATCTAGGCCCATTCATTAATTGTTTAATTCGTTTACCGCGTTCTAAAGAAAGTTCATTGCTTTTTTCCAAAGCAGCGTGATAAATAGTTTCAAAAATTAATTTATTTACTTCTTTAGCAGCATCCGAATGAAACGGAATATCCATTAGAATAAATGCGTCTGCTAGACCTTGAACACCTATGCCAATAGGTCGATGCTTAAAGTTGCTTCGTTTGGTTTTCTCCGTTGGATAAAAATTAATATCAATAACCCGGTTTAAGTTGTTAGTTACTACTTTAGTAACCTCGTGAAGCCTAGAATAATCAAATTGTTTGTTTTGAACAAACGCAGGCAATGCGATAGATGCCAAGTTACATACTGCGGTCTCATTAGCGTCAGAGTACTGAACTACTTCGGTGCATAAATTTGAACTCTTAATAGTTCCCAGATTTTTCTGATTTGACTTTCGGTTTGCGGCATCTTTGTAAAGTAAATAGGGAGTACCAGTTTCCATCTGAGCATCTAAAATTGCGAACCATAAATCTCTAGCATTAATCGTTTTTCTGGCCTTACCTTCTAGTTCATATTTTTCATAAAGAGTCTTAAAATTTTGTCCATACACATCGCTTAGCCCAGGACATTCGTGGGGGCAAAATAGAGACCATTTTCCGTTTTTTTCTTTGACTCTTTCCATAAACAAATCAGGGACCCATAGAGCATAAAATAGATCACGGGCTTTTAACTCTTCATCGCCGTGATTTTTGCGCATTTCTAAAAAGTCAAAAATATCTGGATGCCACGGTTCCAAATAAATAGCAAATGAACCATTACGCTTATTTCCTCCTTGATCAACGTATCTAGCAGTATTATTAAATACACGTAACATAGGCACGATACCATTAGATGTCCCATTTGTTCCTTGAATAGGTGTTCCTTTAGTTCTAACATTATGAATATGTAATCCAATACCGCCTGCCCATTTAGAAATATGAGCACAATCTTTTAATGTATTAAATATACCTTCAATACTGTCATCTTCCATTGCTAATAAATAACACGAACTCATTTGTGGTCTAGGAGTTCCGGCATTAAAAAGAGTAGGAGTTGCGTGGGTAAAAAACTTCTGAGACATTAAATTATATGTTTCTTTTATTAATTCTAGAGATTTATCGTTGTCTAAATAACCATGGATACCAACAGCAACACGCATCCACATATGCTGTGGTCTTTCAACTATTTTATTGCCTAATTTAAATAAATATGCTCGTTCTAATGTCTTGAACCCAAAATAGTCAATTAAATAATCTCTATCGTGCACAATCATATTGTCTAATTCTTCAGAAAATTTAGTAACAAAATTAATAAGATTTTGAGAGACTAGTGGTTTATTTTCTCCGTGAATATCTTTAAAATTATATAAATCCATAATAATATTTGAAAAACTGGAAACAGTATTTTTTTGATGGTTAGATACAATAATTCGTCCAGCAAGAGTTCCATAATCAGGATTTAATGTAGAAAGAGATGCGCATTGTTCGGCTGCCAATTCATCAATTTTAGTCGTGGAAATATTGTCATATAACTGATCAATAACTTTCATTACTAGTTGTTGATAATTAATTTGAATATTCGCTTCTTGACCCAATTTTTTAATTCTTAAAAGAATTTTATCAAACGCGATTTCTTCTAATCCACCATCTCTTTTAGTAACGCGCATACCGATAGTTTCCATTTATAGTAAGTTATGTTAGTATAATTTTAAGTTGGTTTTATAAAGGTTTAATTATAAAAAAGCAACAAAAACAAATTATATTATTGTATATTATATAATGTCAAACACTTTTCTAGGAAGTATTCTATTTTTAATATTAGTAATAGCGTTAGGAATATATTTAGCTCCTTTTATTAAACAATTAGAAGGATTTAAGACTAGTTCTTTTGCTAAAACTGAAGGAAGCTATCCTGTATCCGTTGACAAAGCGATATTAAATGATTATCCATTAATAGGGAAAAATGAGGTATCGAATGATAGTGCTAGTACAATATGGTGGCATTACCCCGTATTTTCGTTACCATCTTTTAAACAAGTAACTAACAATCTACGTTACAGGAAGAATCCAGATGATGGAACGTGTACAAGACCAGAGTTTTGTGGAGCTTTATATCGCGATATAAAAAATAAATCTAACGAAATTTATCCGTTAGATCCAGCAGAAGAAGGTCCAGGAGCACGTGTTGGATATTTCAGAACTGAACCGAATCAATTATATTATTCTATTCCTACGAATGAGAATATTTTATACTAAATTATTATTTATATTCATAATATATAGATAATATGTCATATATAGATAATATGTCAGATGATGAATTTGACACTATGGATAAAGAAATAATAGATGATGATTATAATCCCAATAGATTAGTCCCAGTTAAAAAAAAAATGAAGACAACTTGGGCAAACCCGGCTTCTACAATGTCGATGCAAATACAAATGCCAGACCTCGTAAACCCCAAAGTAAAAAGCAACTTTTTTACAAAAACAATTCTAGACTTATATTTGGCTAATATTTCCTCACAACTAACTAACAAAACAATAATGAATTTAGACCAAATATTAGAATATTTTAATGGACCAAGCACATCGTATTATCAAATAGCAATTGAAATAAGCAATGCTATAATAAAGGAAAATATTTGTTCTGATATAATACCCCGATATTTGGAAATAGTTTTAGAAAGAACCGTTCAAAAACCAGATAGTAATATTGATTATGATATAGCATTTATTATTGACACCAGTATTCAACCAAACATTAGAGAAATAGGAAATATAATTATATCAATAAGTATTGTTCAAAGAAAAGAATGTAATAAATTTGCTAACGCGTATGCGTTGAATTTGATATGTTCAAAAAAATGTTATAGTTGTGGAAATATATTAGTAGGATTATATTTATATACTATTTTAAGCCATCCAAGAAAAACGGATTATAATCAAAGAGTAGAAGAAATAAGAGCACCAGAAAATTTAAGTATTCCGTATTTTGGTCCTCCGATTATACACTTAGGATTATTAGAAATTGCAGGTGGTTTTGCAATAACAAATGCTTTATGTTTGTACACTAAATTTGGGTTTGTAATAAACTCTAAATTATCAGGACGTTATTCCAATTGCTTTATAGAGGATTCCAACATAGCAATGGTTAAACGTTTTAAAGGAGATGAAAGTATTAGAAATGAAGACACATTAGCTAATGTATTGCAAGATGCATATGATATTGAAACTGAAAAATCAAAAATAATACGAATTGTAAATAAGGAAGAGCCAGGATATAAAAAACATATTATTTGTGAGTTCAAAGATGAAAAGGTTCAACTATTGTTAGGGAAATTATATAACTATCTAACGTATGTAGAAAAAGAATATGCAACCCTAGTTAATGAATCGAAGTTCCCAATAAATAAAATAGGGACAGAATTCACTCCTAAATTCATAGCAAAAATACAACCAGTTGAAAATAATTTACAAACCATAAGAACTAAAATACAAAAAATAGAGGATTCTTCTAGAGACATCACACTTGAAAATTTAAACTTAGAAGGTGGTAAAATAAAAAATAAAGTAAAAAGAAATAAGACAAAGAATAAGACAAAAAGGAATAAGACAAAAAGGAATAAGACAAAAAAGAATAAAACAAAGAAATATAAGACAAAAGTAAAATCTATTTACAGGAAATAATTGCATTTTATTCATTTTTAACAACAGTAATTTTTCCAGTATCTTTATTAAATTGCAACAAACAGCCACCATTAGGTTTAGTTGTTAAATCAACAATATTTTCCTTTTTTTGTTTGCGATTTGGAGCGCGATGTTCATAACCGCTAACTCGTTCTTTTTCTATAGTTGACCATAGTTCTTCTAATTCATTTATATTATCTGTAAACCATTGACGATTTCTACAAACTAACACACAGCTCACTTCTTCAAGTTTCCAATAAAGTGTCTTCATAAATGTATATGAATATTGCGGGTTCTGTTGTGTATAATAATCAATAACATTTTCTCTCCATTCAATGAGATCAGATGGATGAATAATATCTAGTGGTTTATACACATAAAATGGTTTACCTTCTTTTGTATGAAAGTAAATTATTTCACCTTTCATTTTATTATCTTTTGATAAACAAATGTTATTAAATTCAAACCCATCTTCATCTTCATAAATTTCATCTATTGTGTCATTTTCATAAGACTGGAAATCTCCATATTCAGTAAATTTAGTTTCTAAGAAGTCACATTCATCTAGATCACAAACTTCCATTTGAAGTTGCATTTGTATCCAATATTCTTTTTTAGGTATCCCATCAATCTCACGATTAACTATATTTTTAATTTCCAACATACGACCATATCGTTTTGTCTCTGGATCTACATTTATACCATCAGGAGATGCTCCAAGACACATAACTGTTTCGTGTTGAATACAGCCAAAATCTTCTATTTTTGTGCCATAAACGTGTTCATAATATTTAACGGATAATGGTTCATATTTTTGTCCCCAATGTAAAGTAGTATTAGTGTTTACCATAATTATTTCCTTAACATCTTCATTATCTTCGTTCTCTTCATCGCCATCTATATATAAATTTTGATTTAATGGTTGACATTTTTCATAAATAAGTTGATTTTTCGTGGTTTGATTTTCAAATGCTTTATACGCGTTTGAAGCTGTAATTAAATTATGGCGAAATTCATACCATTCTTTAGTTCTTTGTGTTGGTTGAGGTTTGTTTCTTAAAATATTTAATTGTGTATAAACATATTCGTAATCAGGATCTTCTAAAATAAAAGTATCTGGATAAGATCGGGGTGGTATATGATCTTTAAAGAAGTCCGTTTTTGCGTGTTCAATAATATCTTCCATTTCTTCTTCCGCTTCTTCTGTATAAAATATATCAAAATCAAAATGAGAATGCATTAGTTCTTTAATATTTTCATCAAATGTATCATCAAAATCAGGTTCAGAAATAATCTTTGGATTATCTGTAATAAATTCTTCCATAAGATAGATGCAAGTTTGATACAATTCTAACGATTCTTCATCGTTAAAGAATTTAGGGTCTTCTTCTGGAAGAATTTTATCTGTAATATCTAATAATTCAGTCATTTTTCTTTTATAATATATAAATTTGTTTCTATATCAATACATAAATCAATTTTATTTCCTTTAATCATCGTTTTCAGTATCGCTATCACTTGTCTTTATATTTTTAGCGGTGCCTTGTTTTTTCTTAGGGGCTAGACCTCGTACTGTTGAAACACGTTTATCTACATTTTTAAGTGTGAAGTGATTTGATGGTTTATTAAAATGTAACGCGGGAATATCTTTAACTTCGCCAGTTTCCTTGTTATAATTAACATCTTTTACGCGTTGTAATTTTTTTTTATCCAAACAGTCTCTAAAAAAAACAACAAGTTGTTTATATTCAAGTTCAGATAAATTATTTTGTTCTTTGTATTTATCAGCAAAAAAAGAAAGTTTTTTTATTTTAGCTGTTTTATCAAGTTTGCTCCAAGGTTCACCGGCATTATTTATTTTTTCATTTTCAAGAAATTTGTCTAAATTGGCTAGATCAGTAGTTGACTTATTTTCGGGCCAAGGCATACCATTTAGTAACATAGATTTATATTTTAATGTTTTAAGTTCGTTACAGTCACTTTGTTGAGTTTCTTTGCTCATTTATATTATATTATATCAAATAGATTTTAACTCAGTTTCTTTATATATTATAAAACAGTTATATTACATATACTTTTTATATAGGTTTTATTACAAAGTCTTTTTTGTTAGTATAGGCTATAGGAAATGATGGATTATCCCAATAATGAAACCAGCAATACAAAACATATAATTATTGCAGACACACAAAAAAGTACGAATACGAATACAAAAAAAATAAATTACGAAAAAGAAAGAAAAATGAGAGTAGAAACCCAAACGTGGGGATTAAATGAAGAGCAACTATCTCAAGAAATCCAATTGAATATTTTAGAATGTATAAAGAATGAAACATTAGAAAAAAATAAATATACAGCATTAATAACATCACACATAAAAACAAAAATATATGGTTATAAACAACAAGACATATTAAAGAAAAGATTAAACGAAGATAGCTTGATTAAATTTAACGAAGTAATTGAACTGTTACTTGATTGTAAAATGAAATGTAAATATTGTTCTCAAGAAGTCTATATTTTGTATGAAAGAGTTAGAGAAATGAAACAATGGTCTCTTGACAGAATTAATAATGATATAGGACATAATAGTGGTAATTTATTAATAGCATGTTTAGAATGTAATTTGAAACGAAGACGAACTAACAAAGATGCATTTATGTTCACGAAGAATATGGTAATTATAAAGGAAGGTCAATAATAAGTTTATAAATTCATTATTTTAAAAAAGTATTATAATAATGAATACTTGGAAATGGAGTACAGGTGAAGCATATTATAAGAGCGCTAGACCAGAAAAACAAAAAGAAAACGTAAAGGAGAAAGAGAAAGAGAACGTTGAATACGAATACGACAGTCAAACAAATGCTATTAATCAATCTTTAGCAGATGACTCTTTTTTTAATCAAGATTCTGACTTAATCGACATTACGAACTCTATGTTTTCAAGAAATCAAAATTCCAGTGGAACAAGGCGTGAAACACTCGACACGAAAATGGCGGATCGTCAAATGATTGCCCAACGTGGAGTAAATCCATTTTTACAATCTAGTTATGTAAATGATATAGTTACTCGCGATATGTTTTTGAAGCCAATTAATACAACTCAAGGAAGAGCTAAAGAAAACTCAAATGAAGAAAATTCTCAATAAATATTTATATACACATTTAAAGATTTACATCTGTTTTTATTTACTCAAAATGTTTATTAAGTTTATTATAACTATCTGGATTATTGAATTTACATATTCTATGAGTATCTCCGCTTCGAATACTACAACCATCTGTTTTGACGCAAACTTCTAAACAATCATTCATTTTTTGTATCCACGTTATACATCTTTCATTTATAATTCTGTTATTATCTGTTTTAATATATGTATTTTCCATTATACAATATAAATTGTTATATCTTTATATTGTATCTGATCCATTTAAAAATTTCATTTTGTAAAAATAAATATAAATATAAACTAACAAAATAATATATGAGAGAATTTTTGACTTTATCAGATAGAGATTTACGTAATAACCCATTTAAGTATGATGAAGCACAGATATTATATACTTTACAAAACGAATGTCCTAGTTTAAGAGTTATAAGTCGTTATCAAAAGTTAACAGCTTATATGTGTGCCAAATATGTGATATTTGGGGGTAATGGCGAAAAATACGGTGATTGTGAAGAAGACAGATATTTAAGTGACGGGGATATACTAAGAAGGCAACCACATTTAACCCAACACGAAATTAGTTTTATGCACGGATTAGTAGAGTTGGAAGAAGAAAGTGAAGAAGAGGAACTAGAATTAATGGCAAAAGAAGACTGTAATGCTTTACACCCTTGAAGATTTAAAATGGGGTAAAAATACTTAAATGTAACACACTAAAATATATATTATGGATGATTATTGTTTTATTTGTTTGAAAAAAGAAACTCTTTCAGATTTTGCTGAAGGAACGACTTTTACAGAAGTAGATGATAAATTGTATTGTGTAAATTGTTTTGAAGATTTGGAAAACAGTATAATTTACTGCGAAAGATGTTATAAATTTGGACATAAAAATACAAATTTTGACAAAAACTTTGTAAAGTCATTAGACTACGATAGTAATGTTGTTTATTATCACATTAAATGTCTATTTGAAACTGAAAAATGCCCTATATGTAAAGATTATTTAGAAAATGAAGAATGTATTGATGTTTTTGTAGATTATAATTGTAAAATTGAATATCATAAAAGTTGTGTAGAAAATAAAAATAATATTTTTATGTTTGATATTTGCGAAGAGTGCGGTATTTCATTACGAGTAAAGTGCGAGAGTTGTAATCATAGATTTATGGATTGTTATAATAATGATTGTAAAGCAAACGATTATGATGATGGTAGATATGATGGTAATTGTGGTAATTGTAATTGGTAGTTTGTCCCATTTTAAATCCTCAAGGGTGTAAACTCTTTTTAAACGCTTTTAACACACATTGTGTGAAGCAATCGGTTAGCAATATACGCCAAAAATGTGTTAAATAATATTAGCAACGAATTTATTACAAACATAGTGTTCACCTTCTTAAAGTGCATAATCATAAAATATGATATAGAAATAGCACTAGACACAAATAATATACCGCATATTATCGACAAAGCATAAAAATAGACACAATACTCTCTAGATAGAGGACCAAAATATGTATCCATAAAAGAACTCATAATAATATTATCAGAGATAATAATTTCGTTAAATAATTAAAAAATAAATATTAACATAAAAACTACTTAAACAAATTATCCGAACACTTAAATAATGAACAACTCTAGTTATACAACTCAAAATGATCTATTACTAAAGAATTTGCAACATTTTTATACTACTGAGATAGATGGGTGTTATGATCCTAACAACAATTTAGATAAAATGCTGAGAATAATTACTGGTGAATCTAAAATATCTCTACGCATCGTTGATTGGTTTGCTACAAATTATGCCAAGAAATATTACACGTTATACACGATTGAACAAACTATTGACAATATTTCTAGACGTTTTAAAGTATATGATGATTATAAACTCAAGTTAAAGGCGTACAGTAAGAAAAGATTTGATCCATTTTGTAGATGGGACCGTATTAGCATTCCTTATACCAAAGGTAAATTTATTGAAACGACTATTGGACAATTGAATTTTTTTAAATGGGCTCTAGAAAATAAAGTAATCGAATATATTGAACAAAATTATGATACTATTGAAAAGGATATGAATAGTCGTAACAGCACATCTAAAAGAAAAGAGATAATTGTCGATAACTCGAAAACAAGAAAGAAACGCGAAGAATTATCTATATCAGCAACTAAGAGTATTAAAAAGGAAAAGGTAGAAATTCTAGTCCAATTTAATTAAATATATTATATTAATTTATTCTATAAATGAATACAATACAAAAACGGTTTTTATTATTTTTGTTTGGGTGTATAGGAACTAGAGCGCTCTTTGTTTTCGTAGCAAAGAATGTAGATCCCCCATATTTACAATATTTGGGATATCTAGCTCTTTTACCTGCTATTGGGTTTTTATATATTTATTTCACAGGGTCTAGACAAACTGGTGCCGAAGTCTTTGGATCCAAAATATGGTGGAATGATTTGAGACCAATTCATGGGTTATTATATTTATTATTTGCTAGTAATGCAATTATGGGTAATAAATCTGCTTGGATATATTTGTTAGTTGATGTTGTATTTGGATTAATATCTTTTTTAACTTTCCATTATTATAATGGCGATTTTATAAAGTTACTTCAATAATTACTATTACGATTAATTTTACTTTAAATATTATTAGTTGATATAATATTTAAAAATTAACAATATAGATAAATATGGGTAATATACAATCTATGAAAAAAATAAACTACGAAGATATGCAAACTGTCATAAAAAATCCAGAGATATATTTAATTATAAACACAATGTCTCCGTCAGATCAAAAATGTCTAATTGTTAACACGACTTTTGCAGAAGAAGAAGAAACACTAATAAACAAATATTTGAAAGAAAATAAAAATATAAGAATCATTATTTATGGGAAAAATTGTAATGATGAAAGTGTACAAAAAAAGTATCAACAATTATTGTCTTTAGGATTTTATAATATTTTTGTTTATACCGGAGGAATGTTTGAATGGTTATTAATGCAGGATATTTATGGTAAAGATTTATTCCCAACAACAAAAAAAGAAGTAGACTTATTGAAATATAAGCCTAGCCAATTATTAAATATAGCTTTACTTGAATATTAAATTTTTTACATTATTTTTACATTATTTTTACATTATTTTTTTACATTAATACTTGGCAGAAAACTGTGTTTGACCAACTTATTATCATCAGTAATATTATCTTTTACCAAATTATCATAAAGTTCTCTATTTATTACTTCTAATGCTATATTAGACAATTGATCTGCTCTCTTATTATCATTACGGTAAACGTGAGTAAAATCAATATGAGTAAACTGAGTTTTTAATTCGATAACTCTTTCATATAATGGAAGTAGGTTTATATGTTTTACTTTATAAACTCCATTTACTTGATTTATAACAAGTAAACTATCTCCACAAACCGATAATTTTTTTATATTACTTCTAATAGCATTTTCTAATCCCATTATTAACGCACAGTATTCTGCTTCATTATTAGTTCTTTTGTTTCCAATATATCTCGAATCTGACCAGGTTTCTATTTTATTTTTGTATAAAACAGCTCCTATTCCAGATGGACCTGGATTACCTTTACTACAACCATCAAAATATAACACATCTACATTTTTAGGGGAAGGCTGTATTACTTTATGGTGTATATCAGGTATAATTATACTAAACAGTTTTTCTTCCATTTTATTATACATATTTTATTATAATATAAATATATTTCAATTATAAAATATATAATTATATTATAATGCTCCCTACAAGTTTACTAGCATTGTTTTTTTCGTTATTGCTTTCTTTTAGTCCCTTCATAAAAGGAGATACAGAATGTCCTAATGTATCTTCAATTGGAGATAGAAGAAAAGACAAGAATTCATTGAGATTGGTTCAATACAATGTAGAATGGTTATTCATTGATTACTATTCATCTATGGATTGTCCTGGAGATGGATGTACATGGAAGTCTGTTCCAGATGCTGAAACACATTTGTCATATGTTGCCAATGTAATAAATTATTTACAGCCAGATATTATTAGTTTATGTGAAGTGGAAGGTTGTGATGAACTAAATATATTGAAAGACCAATTAGATCCAACTTATAATCCATATTTAAAGAAAGGCACTGATAGCTCAACCGGTCAAAATGTCGGTATGTTAACCCGCATAGATCCTCTTGTAAATTTATATCGTAGTGAAGAGAAAGTAGCATATCCTATTTCTGGAACAAAATGTGGAACAACTAGTGCTTCAGGCACTACCGGTGTATCCAAACATTATATAACGGAATTTAATTTAGGAGGGATGAATGTAGCAATGATAGGAGCACATTTGTTAGCCATTCCAACGGATCCATCTAGATGCGTTCAAAGAGAAGGACAAGCACAAGTTCTTCAAAATATTGTTAGTTCGTATATTCAAAAAGGTTATGAAGTAATTTTACTTGGCGATATGAACGATTATGATGCAGAAGTGTTGGACTTAAATTCGGATAAACCTAGTTCAAGAGTTTTGGATATAATGAAGGGATTGGATGGTCAAAAAAAGGGAACCTATACTTTAACAAATGTTGCTTATAGAATTGGGCAAAGTCAAAGATATAGCGATTGGTGGGATTCTGATAATAACTGTAATACAACTTCTCAAAAAGATTTGTCAATGATAGACCACGTGTTAGTTACTTCCAAAATAGACAAGCAAATAATTAACATATATATTTATCACGGATACAAAGAATATTGTGGTAAATGGGATTCAGATCATTATCCGGTAGTTATTGATTTTAAGTTTTAACGTTTAAATATAATCACAAATAACAATAATAAATTTATCATCATTATTTTTTGAATTTTCATTAGGAACAATTTGGAAAGGCTTACCGCAACCGAAAATTAATTGTTTTTCGATATAATAATCGCATAAATCTTTTGAACTATGAGGATCTATTTGAGTTCCGTTATGTTTCAAAATTCCGTGACGAAAGATACAGCAATTTAGTTTTTCAATTAAAACCGGATTTTTACAATGAGGGCATTCAACTATAAAATCAATTGGTTCCATAAAAAAATATATTAATTAATTTTTAATATATTTTTTTTGAATATAAAGAAATGTTTCAATTGCTAACAAATAATTTAATTAGTGATAACCAGTCTTCAACAATTTGTTCGTTCTTATAAATATCGACATTACCATCGATGCACAATTTCTTTGAACTAATTCCGGTTTGGTCATCTAGAAATTCTTCGTGATAATTATGACATTCTTGTAAATAAGCCAAAGGAATTACTTCTTCTCCTTCTCTAGCTCTCTTATGAATTCTTCCATAACAATTTTTAGGATCTGTTTTTACATATACAGTATAATTAATGGGGAAATCTTTTGCAAATTCATCAAACCAATTCAAATAAATTTGATAACAAACATCTTCAATCTTTCCTTGATCGTGTAACATCTTCGCAAATACGTGTTTATCCGTATATAAACTACGTTCTGTGATAATTACATAATGTTCATTATTTTTAGAAGTTAGTGTTTTTATAGTATCCCTTAAAATCTTCAATCTTGAAATATATGCCATCATCTGGAAAGCAAATGAATATTTGTCTTGGTCAGAATAAAATTTCTTTAGCATTGTATTTCCTTGTTTGTCCTTAATTTTCTCCCAATCATCAACTGGTTCTTTTAAAAACACTACATGACTATCGTCTTTATAATGTTTTCTTAAATTCTCTAATAAAGTTGATTTACCAGAACCAATATTTCCCTCAATAGAAACAATCTTATAAGTTGACATAGTGTAATAATGAATATATAAACATAATTATATCTTTTTTTAAATTCAATTTTATTTTTAAAGATCTTAATAATCAAGTATATTGTATTGTATCTTTAAGGCATTAATCCCGTTTATATAAATTTGGAACCCTTATAAAAAATAAAATTGAATTATTAAAATCATTTATTTAAATGACTTAAAGAATAATACATATATTATTAAATAATGGATCTAAAACAAAGAAAGCTATCTAAGTCTGAATGGGACTCTATTGAAATTCCCGTTTCTAAGACTGAAAATGAAATATTGCATTTAATAACAAATGGATTTTCAAATGTCCATTTAAAAGTTAATAAGACCGATTCTATCTTTACTCATTTAAAGATAGAATATAATCCCCAAATTGAAGAATTTCTATATGTTAAGTTCTTTGCTGATAAAATAAAAGATATTATTATTAAAAATAACATTACATTTATTCGTTTCGGGACAGATAACTCTGCTAAGCGTTCTAAGACTTCGGAACAGAGTGAAACATTAAGTTCTACTGAAAAAATACATTACGTGAACGTATCTACAATTGTTCGCCTTAAAAGTGGAGACCAAATTCGGTTAGCTCGTCTTGATAGTGAATTAATTGATACAGTGAATACTAATATTTATGAATTCATACTTTATAATAATTTAGATCAGATGGTAAAATATAAAAAAATAAATGATAAAAAATGGATGTTTCATTATTACACTCTTAACAAACTTCTATTAAATAATGTCGACAAAGTTAATTGTTTTCTTAAATCCATTATTCAAGCGTTTCTAGATAATTATGAAAATGAGATTGACCTAATATATATTGTACAAAATTCTGTTTTATTTATTGAGAAAAATACCAACTTACTTAAATTTAGTGATTTAATTCTATATGAACATCAAAGAGAAATATATAATGTTGTTCGTTCACCTAAACCAAAATTGATTCTGTATATAGCACCAACAGGTACTGGAAAAACATTGACTCCATTAGGTCTATCTTCAAAATATAAAATTATCTTTGTATGTGCTGCTAGACACGTCGGATTAGCACTTGCCAGATCAGCGATTTCAATCAATAAAAAAATTGCCTTCGCTTTTGGTTGTTCTGCCGCGGAAGATGTAAGATTACATTACTTTGCTGCTAAGGATTTTACAAGAGATAGACGTAGCGGTCGTATCAGAAAAGTCGATAACACTGTTGGAGACAAGGTTGAAATTATAATTTGTGACATTCGATCGTATTTATCTTCAATGTACTATATGTTATCGTTTAATAACGCGAATGATATTATTACTTATTGGGATGAACCGACAATTACAATGGATTATGAAAATCATGACTTACATAAAATTATTAAGAAAAATTGGAAAGACAACATTATTCCAAATGTTATATTATCTTCAGCGACCTTACCTAAAATGCACGAACTAACTCAGACTATATCTGATTTTCAAGAGAAATTTCCTGATGCTATAATTAACAATATTGTGAGTCACGATTGTCGTAAAACAATTCCTTTAATTGACAACAATGGTTATGTTGTTATGCCTCATTATCTTCACGAAGATTATAAAAAGGTTTTAGAAGTTGTGTCTCACTGTGAAGACAATCTCACATTGTTAAGATATTTTGATTTGAAAGAAGCTTCTGACTTTATATATTATGTTGAAACGAATAATTATAATAAAGGATCATCTAAATTCGATAGAAACTTTGCTTCTGTTAATGATATTGATATGAAGAGTATTAAATTGTACTATCTTAAAGTTTTAAAGAATATTGTTCCTAGTGCTTGGACAACTGTATTTAATAACTTCAAAATGTTCCGAACAAAAAGAATTAATCATAACAACACTATAGATATAAAGGGCAATGCTATACGTAAAGCTAATAGCTTAAATCCTGCCATAACTAATTCTAGAGCAGGCGAACCAATTACCCGTATAAGTAGTGTTCAAACTCCAAATTCTAGTTCTACTTCAAATGCTGACTTAGATCCTCCTGGAAGTTCTGGAGTATATATTACTACAAAAGATGCTTATACTTTAACAGATGGACCAACTATATTTCTAGCTAACGACCTACAAAAAATCGCAAAATTCTGTATTCAACAAGCAAATATTCCTGCGGTTGTAATGAATAATATTATGGAAAAAATAGAATATAATAATCAACTCAATATTAGAATTGACACAATCGAAAGGACATTAGAATTTGAAGAAAGTAAAATTGCTTCAAAAATGTCTGGTAGTTCAGCAGATAATTCTAAGGAAGCCAAAAAACTTCAGGGTAACAAAGATAAAGGAAAATCTAAAATTGCTAATAAACTTATTAATAAGTCGGAAGATAGAAACATAATGCAAATGAAAGATCAAATTGATATGCTGAAAAGTATGGTTAAAAATGCTACACTTGATGACCTATTTATTCCTAACAGATTGACGCATTTGAATAAGTGGGCTCATAATCTTAGAACATCTGGGTCATTTACTAGCAACATTGAAGAAGAAACTATTATGTCGATTATGTTATTGAAAGATGTTGATGACAGTTGGAAAATATTGCTGTTATTAGGAATTGGAGTATTTACTGAACATAAAAGTATTGCATATACTGAAATTATGAAAAAACTCGCTGATCAACAAAAATTATATTTAATTATCGCGGACAGTGACTATATTTACGGAACAAATTATCAGTTTTGTCACGGTTATTTGAGTAAGGATCTTGGATTAACTCAAGAGAAAATTATTCAGGCACTAGGTCGCATTGGACGTAACAATATTCAACAGGAATACAGTGCTCGTTTTAGAGATGATAGTCAAGTGACTACATTATTTACTCGAGTTGCTTCTGAAGATAAACCGGAAGTTATTAATATGAACCAATTATTCAATTGTAAAAATGTTAAGTGGAATGGTACTGAATATGAAGAGCTACCAGAAGAAGAAGCAGAAGTAGAAGTAGACGATGAACTTTTAGACGATGAAGATGAGGAAGAAGAGGAAGAAGAGGAAGAAGAGGATGATTATGAAGAAGATAATGTGAAAAAGTCAACAAAAATAAAACAAGAAGATAATGAAGAAGATGAAGCGTAAAATTATAATAGATGCGTTAAATAATTATATTATAATGTTTTAGTGTTAATATGTCTTTTTTATTTTATATATTGTTATTATATTAGTAATATGGATATAAGAAAAATACAGAATAGAAATACAACAAATAGAAATACAACAAATACAAGTAATAATCAAACAAGAAAATTAAGAAATAATACAGATATTAGAAACAAAGCAATTATCTCGAATTATGAAAAAACTATAGTAAACCAAAATCCTCAACAGTTACCAAGCACAGAATTTATAGAATATACAAAAAATTTATATGAACCATTTGTTACCGACAAAGAAGAAAAAATAAGATTAAATCAAAATGAAATAGAATTAACTGATATTTTTTCTATTCCGTCTGAACTACTTAAACCAGAAAAAATAGCTAATATAGTTACAAGTTTTAAACAAAATAGTTCTATGAGTTTGGATAAATTCATAGCTTATAGTTTGTTGTTTAAAAGTTTTGATAATTTTGAAAACGACGGAATAAATAAAGGAAAATTAAAACTAAGTGCATTCAAAAATCAGGTTGGTAAAGACGTTTCTCGAGTAAACATTAAAATTAATGGGGTAGATCTACCAGAAGGAATTGTAGTGCCTGATAACAATTATAAAACAGCTGACAACTTTAATTTATATATTATGAGAGAAATGTCTAAAAATGAATTACAAATAAGTCAAAATATGATAATAAAAATAGATGCTATTATGTGTCAAGATTTATTTAATTTTATCAGTCAAACTATTTCTCTTTATATTAGTAATAAAGTTAGTCCAGAATCAGCAACTGAAGTATCAGCAAAAAAAAATATAGATATTATTTTAACAAAGGAAGAACAACGTATTATTTTTAATTTTAACACTAGTCTAATGATTTCTTATAATAAAATGTATGATCCTGAATACCTTTGTGGAAAATATAGTTTTAAATTAAATGTTGATTTAAAAAAAAACACATATACATTAAATGATTTTAATTTATCCTACAATGTTGATGATTGTAATCCAGAAAATGGTAATCAATCACAATATACTGATAATCCAACTCAAGGTCAAAGTCAAGGTAAATTAAGCCAATTGAAAGACAATGCATATAATTTAGTTTCTAATAATCCTAACGCTGTTGCTGGAGTGGCGACGACCGGATTGTTATCTGGTACTGCGTTGGCATTATTTTTGACGGGAATATTGGGCGGAAAACGTAAACGAAAACAAATTAAAAGAACTAGTTCTAAAAAAAGAAAAACACAAAAAAGGCGACGACATAACTCCATTAAAAAAAAGAAAAACAATTCAAGATAAATAATAACAAACATAAAAACTGTAATATTTGTTATTATTTTTATTTATACACTACAAGTTGGTATCATTTGTTCAATCAATTCATCTAGTCCTGTATCAAAATCTTTTTCAATTATCCAGCCTAAATCTTTTACCTTTTGATTGCTAATATAGTAGCGTTTATCATTAAATGGACGATCTTCTATGTATGTTATCCATTTACCATAATCATTAGTTTTCTTGATTTTTTCAATTAATAATTGAGCTACTTGCGTAACGGTATATTCTTGATGATCGTCGCTTCCAACATTATAAATTTCTCCTATTTGTCCCTTTTCTAAAATTAATTTTAGGGCAGAACACACATCATTTACGTGTAAAAATGCTCTTACATTTGTGCCGTCCCCTTGGATTGTAACTTGTTTTTCTTGCAACAGCTGTTGAACAAACCTTGGAATAAGTTTTTCGGGATACTGATTAGGGCCGTATACGTTATTTCCACGAGTAATTATAATTGGCATTTTAAATGAATGATAATACGATTTCGCAATCAATTCTGCGGCTGCTTTTGTTGCTGCGTATGGATTTGTTGGACATAATACTGATCCTTCGTGTTTCTTTTCTTCATTCTCAGATATCATAGATTCTCCATACACTTCATCAGTTGAAATATGAATGAACTTTTTTATCTTACCATATTTCCGGGACGCTTCCAACAATGTATGTGTTCCAACTACATTATCGTGTGTATATTGTAACGCATTATCAAATGAATTTTGTACATGAGATTGTGCTGCAAAATGTATGACAGTATCTATTTTATAAATTTCCAAAATATTTGAAATCAAATCAAATGAACATAAATTACCTTTTATCAAATGGTAGCGTTCTGACTTTCTTACATTTTCTTTTATATTATTTTCGTTGGCGCAATAATACATTGCGTCTAAATTAACTATGTTTACATTAGGATTTTTATCCAAATAATAATTTACAAAGTTTGAACCAATAAATCCACAGCATCCAGTAACTAACAAATTCATTATTAAATATTATACAATATAATATTTAACTAATTATAACACTTTAATTATTTTTCATATTTATCAATATTTATTTTATGGATTGTTTAATTGGGATTAAATTATAACTCTCTATAATAATGTTATCTATCTAGATACTTGTTAGAATATATTTTCTGGTCTTTCTTGGTTGTCTCACTTTTTTTTGTTGTCTCCTTGTTAGTTTATTATATTCTTTATTGTGTTTTTTTGTGTATTTTTTATATTGAGGTTTTACAGTTGGTCTATTGGATCTAGACTTTTTATTTCCTCCCATAAGGTCATTAGCATTTTGGTCATTAGCATTTTGGTCATTCTCATTTAAAGCATTTACAGTTAGAGTATTGGATAAATTGTTTAATTCATTATTTAAATTAGCTATTTCTGTATTTTTATTTTGAATTATAGACATGTTTTCTTCACTAATTGGTTCTGTTCTCTTTTTTGGTTCTAATGATTTAATTTCGCTTAATAACTGTCCTATTTTTTCCTCCAAATCTTCTATTTGAGTAACTATTTTAATGCCTTCTTCTGAGGCTCTATAAGTGTTTATTTTCTCAAGTCGTATTCTTTCTTTTTCCTTTCTTTCGGCTGATGATGTAGCTGTTTTTGCTTTAGTTTCTGCTTTTACCTTAGCTTGTTCTTCCAATTGTAATCTTTTTTCAGTGTCTTCTCTTTCTATTATTTCACGAACTTCTGGAGCTATTTCAGCATTTGGATTTTTCTTTAAAGCTGCCCTTGCATTTTTGACATTATCCTTTTTCTGTTTTTCTAAAAGTTTTTTAGCATCCGCTTCTTCTTTTAGTCTTTGTTTTTCTGCCGCCTTTTGTAGTTTTTCTGCTTCTTTAGATTTATTCTTGCTTTCAGCTCTTTTTTTTCTTGCTTCTTCTTTATCGGTCATCTCATTTTCAATCTCCATCTTTGCTTGTGAAGGGACAAATTCTGTTTCATAATCTAACCAATCGGCATATGAGCTATTTTTCAAAGGGTTTATTGTTCTCATTGGATTTTTTAGTAACCCAGAAGAAATAGAACTATTATCAGTTCCCTCTATTGTTGATGTAGAAACATCCGGAATAACTGCTACCTCGTTTAACTTTACAGTTTTATCTTTTACATTCAAAAATTCTAGAGATTTTAATAAAGCGTTTTTATCTGGTGTTTGTAATTCTCTTGTAACGTACACAACATTACCCATTAATCCGTTACTATTTAATTCTCCTTTATTTCTCGATACCAATAGAGTTCTACTCGGATTTTGACTTGCCGATGTAAGCATATATCCTGTTATAGATTGATCGTTTATGCCATCCTTTCCGTTTAAAAGAATATAAATCGAACGGAAACCAGAAGGCCTATCACCTTGAATACCAAGTCTTAACCCATTACCTTTTAAATCGTATGGAATAACAGCTCCTCCTTTACTAACACTCCTATAAATTAATTTATGTTTTATACCATTTTGTTTATTTTCATTTCCTTTAAAATTTCTGTTATTCAGAACTTCTTGAGGAAACAAATCATAATTATTGACGTAACCTCCCCATTTAAAACACGCTTGGCATTCCTGCAAATAATCACCCATTGTTTTTAAGATAGTAGATGACAATAAGTTATTGAAATTTAGCTTATCAAATTGGTATTGGACATTTTTCCACATTGTCTTGATAACTTCCAATGTTCCACCGCGCTGACCCCCAGCTGTTTCTTCCGCTGAATTAGATGTAGCCTCACTATATACAGTATCATATATTTGTTTTATTTTTTCAATTACACTTCTGTAAGCTACTCTGGCGTTTAAATCACGCGATTCTGATACTTTTATTCCAAGTGTCGAAAGAGTCATTACATCTTTTTCTCCTCCTTCTTCACAGACCAAATCATAATATAGTTTTGCTGTTAGTTCGTCATTTCCATTAACGTTTTCATTATAATTTAATACAACTCCTCCAAATGATATTTTTTTACCAGTTTCATCGGAATAAACTATTTCAGAATAAGATGTTCCCACTTCTTTTGGTTCTGAAGAATTATATTTTAATGAACAATTATCCATTGCATCCATCATAGACGAAGTTGGACAAAAAATACCCCTTTGTAAATTACGATATAGACCAAAAATTGGTTGACTATCTTTAAACCATTTATTATAATTTTGTTCAAAATCACTAAAAAACTCTGGATTTGTTTTCAATTGTTCCAATAAAAATATTTTGTTTTCTAACGCTTTTATCTGGGTTCTTTTAGTCTCTTCCAATTTATATGCTAATTCTAATAATTTGTTATATTCTATTATTGTTATGGTTCCAGCTTTTTTTTTTGAAGTTAACTGTGAAATTGGGGTAACGTATTGTTCTGCTATATCTGTATTTATTTTATCCAATTCAGAATTTGTTGAAGCCAACATTGTTTCTAATTTTTCTTGATTTACACCAGTCTCATCATATACTGTTTGTTTTATATCGTTTAAACATTCAGTAACAGCTGTAGCAAAATTGTTTAGATAGAACAATTTGTTTCCATTAATATTAGCACCAACGTTAGCGGCATTGTTAATAATAAACTTAAATTTTGGAGCAGGTAAATTAAATTTAGTGCCTTTTTTGTGCATTAATGTCTGATTTAAACTCAATAATTCATATAAATTATCTACTGTTTGTCCTTGTTCGTCTAATTGTATAGGTTCAATTTTACTATTTTGTAACTGTTTTATTGTATACATATTATTCTGATATGTTTTTTTCATTTTATCAAATAACAGTGGCATTACTGTCTTTCTTGGTTGTTCTATTATATCTACGTTAGGATCCTTAGAACTTTCTACAACTTCTACAGAAGTAGAAACAACAGGTTCCTCTAACACTGGTTGTTCTGCTACAGAAGTAGAAGCAACAGGTTCCTCTAAAACGACAGGTTGTTCCTCTAAAACTGGTTCCTGTATAGAAGTAGAAGCAATAGGTGATTCTGGAATTACATTTTCTATAGCTTTTTCCGTCTTTAATGGAACCATCTCAATACCTTCATCAGTTGGGGTGTTTCCTCCACCCTCCATTCCACCAGACCCATCTGAACCATCTGAAGGATCATCCTCGCAATCTTCACACATTTCAAAAAACTCTTCGGCTTCTTTTTCTAATGCCATTCTTTCTTGTTCTGTTACATCTACTGGGGAAACATCCGGATTATCAGATACTTCATTATCTAAACCCACTTCTGGTGTAGCAGTTAATGCTGAATTTTTTACGTAATAATCATAATAAAATGCGTCCATATAATTTTTTAAGTGGTCATCTATTTTGTCTCCGAATGTTAGAGTCCTTGATGGAGACATCTCAACTAACAAACGTTTTAAAATAAGAATTTCTAATATTAATAATTCATTATTTTTATGTCCAGTCTCTCCTTGAATTGGATATATTTCAACTAA
>Ga0214919_10002219_pt1 | contig 30844 bp, 26 predicted proteins | sample LL1503_MetaG_FD_177994 | JGI IMG/M metagenome (GOLD analysis project Ga0214919, IMG submission 177994) | Freshwater microbial communities from Lake Lanier, Atlanta, Georgia, United States - LL-1503 | ecosystem: Environmental > Aquatic > Freshwater > Lake | place: USA: Georgia | collected... | reverse complement strand
CGCACGCCTCCTTTGCTGGAATGTCTTGAATAGCTGAACGGCTGTACAACGGTCATGGCAGAATAACGCTTCTTTGCTATCGGTGCAAGCGACCCTCTGAGCGACCCTCTGAGCGATCCTCTGAGCGTCCCTCTGAGCGACTCTCTGAGCGACTCTCTGCCGGACATCCTGCAATGCCATCCAGCGGCGGCTCAACCCCCGAGACGGCCCTGGTCACTCAGCCTCGGCTGCCTCGATCGGCTCGACACCCACGGGGCCGACAGCCACCGGAGCAGCGGCACGTCGCGGTGCCGCGTCACCCGCCAGCGCGTGCTGCACGAGGGCGTCGGCGATCCGCGGATCGATCCGCAGCACCAATTTCCGGATGATGTCGTCGGTGATCTCGCACTGGCGTTCCAGCGCCGTCAGGTTGCCGCCTTCCATGCGGAAATAGGTCAGCCAGTAGACACCCTTCTTGTGGCCCTTGATCGGGTAGGCGAGTTTGCGTTCGTCCCACAGCCGGGCAGCGAGAATCGTGCCGCCGTTCGTCGTGATAATGTCCGCAACCTGCTGGGCCGAGGCCGCCGGGTCGCGGGAGTATTTGGACGGATCGAGAATGAACATTCCCTCATAAACCTGCATGTCTTGTGCGCTCCAAAAGTCGTGGGTTGTGGGTCGTCGTGGTTTGTCGTGGTTTGCTTGTTCGTGAATCGTCGTCTGTCAGTTGTTCGGTCTGTGGTTGCAGTCTCAGTTGTACCGGTTCATGGCCGCCTGGATGCCCAGCGCCAGCCACTCTTCCGCGGCGTCGGCTGCCCGCTCCAGCAGGCAGTCGACCGCCTCCCGCTCTGATTTCGCAAACTTTCCCAGGACAAAATCGGCCGATTTCCAGCCCGCAGGCATTGGGCCGATGCCCACCCGCAGGCGAGGAATGGACGGGCCACCCAGGCGGGCGAGCACGTCGGCGAGGCCGTTTTGACCGCCGGCCGATCCGCTGGGACGCAGCCGGATCGTGTCGGTGGAGAGCTGAAAATCATCGCAAATCAACAGGATGTCACTATCGTCGATTTTGTAGAAGTCTCGTGCCGCCAGCACGCTCGTGCCACTGAGATTCATCCAGGTCAGCGGCCAGAGCAGCAGGGCGGGGCAGCCTCGCAGCGTCACCTGGGCCGTTTCGCCTTGGAATCGCGACCTCCGCACCGGAGAGCCCGCCCGCTTGCTGAGGATCTCCAAGACGTCGTAGCCGACGTTGTGGCGTGTGGCCTCGTAGCCGCGTCCCGGGTTGCCTAAGCCCACCAAGAGTTTCACGTGTGGTCGCCGGGAAGCATCGGCCGCGGTTCACGCTGCCAGCATCAAGACTTCTCCGCTTCGGCGTCTCCTTCCTCGGCCGGCTTGCGGCCAATCAGTTCGGGTTCGACGCCGGCCGCCGCGGCCTCCTCGGCCTTGTCGACTGGGACAGCGCAGGTGACGACCGCCTCGTCCGCGTCGGCGAGAGCCTTCGCACCGGTCGGCAGTTCGAGGTCGTGGACCTTGATCGTGCCGCCGAGTTGGAGCTTGCCAACCGCGACATGGATCTTTTCGGGGACCGCGTCGGCCCTGCATTCGAGCTCGATTTCGTGCAGGGTCAGGCTCAGCACGCCGCCCGCACGCTGGCCAGGACACTCGCCCTTGAGTTCGACGGGCACCTTCACCTTCACGCGGTCAGTGGCACTCACACGCAAGAAATCGATGTGAACCGGCTCAACGCCGAACGTGTCCCACTGGAGTTCGCGGATCAGGGCGCCAGTCTTCACGGCGCCCTTCAGTTCGACGATGCGGCTGCCATGCCGGACCGCGGCCTGCACAGCCTCGCGGGTGGCAACGAGATCGACACACTTTTCACCGTGGCCATAGAGCACGGCGGGCACGAGCCCTTCGCGGCGCAGCCTGCGGCTGGCGCGGGTGCCGGTCTCTTTGCGGAGCTTGACTTCAACAGAATCGCTCATGGGAACTCCTCTTGGGAAGCCGGCCATTTTGCCATGAAACCGCCGTTCCGCAAGCCGAGTCCACTCTCGCCCGGGAGAGAAGTGTTTTACGGGGTGAAGGGGGCTGATTTTCGGCTTTTTCTGTCACAGTGCAGGGCCCGGGCAGGCCTGTGGCGTGCTCACTGAAACATCATGCTCACCGACTCGTTGCGGTGAATCCGCTTGATGGCCTGGCCGAGGAGGCTGGCGACCGAGAGCACGGTGATGTTGGGCAGCGATTTTTCCGGCGGCAGTGGGATCGAGTCGGTCATGATGATGCCCGCAAAGGGGGCTGCCTTGAGCCGCTCGATCGCGGGGCCGACGAGCAGGCCGTGGGTGGCCGCCGCATAAATGGCCTTCGCGCCATGCCGATGGACCACCTCGGCCGCGGAGCAGATCGAGCCAGCCGTGCTGATCATGTCGTCGAACATCAGCGCGATCTTTCCCGACACATCGGCGCCGATGACGTTCGCGCTCTTGGTCGTGTCGGCGGTCAGTCGCCGCTTGTCGACGATCGCCAGCGGCGCACCCAGATGGCTGGCGTGGCCGACTGCTCGCTTGATGCCTCCCGCATCGGCGCTCACCACCACCAGTTCGTCGTGCGGGAGATCCATCGACTGCAGGTGGTTGTTGAGCACCGGCGCCGCATACAGGTGATCCACGGGCACGTCGAAAAAGCCCTGGATCTGGGCGGCATGCAGGTCCATCGCGAGCACCCGGTCGGCGCCCGCCCGCGTGATCAGGTTGGCAACAAGCTTGGCGGTGATCGGCACTCGGCCGGCGTCTTTGCGGTCCTGGCGGGCGTAGCCGAAGTAGGGGATCACCGCCGTGAGCCGGTAGGAACTGGCCCGCTTGAAACTGTCGATCATCACGAGCAGTTCCATCAGGTTTTCGTTCACCGGCGGGCAGGTGGGCTGCACGATGAACACATCGCGGCCGCGGACGTCCTCGTCGATCTTGCAGGAGATCTCGCCGTCGGGAAATCGCCCCATGGAGATCTTGCCCATGGGCAGGTTCAGATAGCGGCAGATGTCCTGCGTGAGCGGCACATTGGCGGGGCCGCAGAAGATCTTCAGGTCGTTCATCGGTGCGTCCTGCGGGCGTAGGCGGTGAATGCTGGCGCGGGCCCCGCCACTGTGACGGGGGAGCGGCGGTTCTTCAAGCCGTGGCATGTCTCGGTGCGGCCTGACCGACGGCGGCAGAGGAACGGCCGACGGTCCTGATGCCGGGCTGTTCGGTTTCCCGGCAATACTTGCACAAGTGCCGTGTCCCGGCGTATCGTCAGTGGTTTCCATCCGTCCGCTGTATCGCGGACGAATGCCCGCGATGCGGACCGTGCTCGCGACTCCTTCTCCGGAGGCCCCGCCTTGAAGATCGCCTTCGCATGCCCGAACTGTGCGAAGCCGCTGGTGGCGGACTCGGCGTTGGCAGGCCGGACCGGCCGCTGCCGCCACTGCGGGCATCGTGCGGTCGTGCCAAATGGTCAGCCCGCTTCTGGTGGTCCTGGGCAGAGCGGTTCAGGGAATCCACCGGCGGCCGCCGATTGGCGAACGGCGGTTGCCAGCCAGTTGCCGGCCGCCGCCGGCCGCCCATCCGCGGCAACCGATCGTCTCGCCGCGAAGCCGGCGGCGGCTGAGGCTGGCGACTATGCGTTGCGTCCCGTGACGCCCGTCAAGGTGCCGGCGCTCGCCGCGTCGGACTGGGGCAACGCCGAGTTGGGACCGGCGGTCGCTGCGCCCCCGGGCGTCTTCACGTCCCCGGCGACCGTTGCACGGCCAGCGACCGTCATTCGTCCGCCGTCTCGTGTCGCCGCCCCCCGCGTCGTTTCCCCGACCGCAGATGCCGGTCCACTATCAGCCACCACCGTCATCGCAGCGTTGAAGAACAGCTTCTCGGCGTTGGCAAATACCGTCGCGCAGTCGGCACAAAACGTCTCGCCCGGGACCGTGCGGCCAGTGGCGGGCGGGGCGACGTCGATACTCGTCGCCTACCGGGTGTTCTTCGGCCTGCTGGGGCGGCTGACGACCTGGATCAGCGAGACGAGCTACACCGTGTCGTTCATCCTCATCATCCTGGCGGTTGCCAGCGGGATGATCGGCCGGCATTCTCTCGCCGCCATGGTGTGCGGTGCGATCGTCGCGCTCAACCTCGTCGGCCTCGCAGGAGATATCACCAGCCTCGTGACCCTGTCGTTCCGAAAGAATCCCCTGCAGGGGGCGCTGTTCCTCGTCCCGCCGTTCACGCTCTACTATCTCTGGACCGATTGGTATCGCTACCGCGACACGGTTCTCCGGATGCGGATCCCGCTGATGACGCTCGCGCTGGTCGTCGCGGCGTATGCCTACGTGCCCTGGCTCCGTGGCGGCATCAAGGCGGAGCTGCCCGGCGTCGAGTCGGTCGAAAAGGCGGTCGATACAGTCGAGGGGGAACTCGCCGGCCAGAAGGGCGTCCTCGACGAGGGACTCAAGAAAGCGAAGTCGTGGCTCCGAGAGGTGCCGTTGCCAGGCCCGTCGTCCCTCCCCGGCTTGCCCGGCACTCACCAGCCTGCCCACGGCCGGAAGCCGTAACGGCCAGGCATCTGGCGGTGGTGCCTGCACCGCCGCCACTCCCGAAGAAAGACACATTCATGCGTGCAGCGAACGACACCACCGGCCGGCAGGACGATCCACGCGCGTCCGACGACGGCGACGACATCGACCTCGAGTCGGCGACGGAAGACGCTGCGGACGCCGCGCCAGGCATCACGTTGGGAAGCCCAGAGGATGACGGGAGCGGCATCGCGACACCGCAACTGCGGTGGCGGCTTGCGGCGGTCGCCGGATTCCTGGCGGTGTTTCATCTTGCATTCGCCCTGGTCAAGGTGACCGGGCCTGCGTCGGTGCTCACGGCCTCGTCCGACGCACCGACATGGTCGCTGCTGCTGCGGTCGGCGGTGGCGGGGCTCACGTGTGCTCTTCTCCTATCGCCACTGTGGCTCAGCCGGCGGCAGGTGCGGCTCGCGGAGGGCTGCCTGTTCGGCTTCGAGATGCTGATCATGCTCGCCGCGCAATACCTCTCGGCCGTTGATCTCATCGACCGCCGCGACCTGATCGACGCCGTCGCCGTGCAGAAGAACGGTGTCATCCGGACGCTCGTGCTGATGATCTGCTGCGGCGTCTTCGTGCCGCGGGCTCCGGCGGCGACGGCGCGGATCGTGGTGACGATGGCGGCCGCGTTGATTCTCTGCCACGGGGCCGTGTTGCATCATGCCGACACCGCCAACCTCGACATGAACGATCTCGCGAATCACCAGATCGTCATGGCCAACGCCCTGTTTCTCATCATGGGCGTGGCGCTCGCAACGCTCGCGGCCTGGGTGCTGCGCGGCCACGAGGGCGGCGCGGACGGTGATCGCGACTCCGGTCCTGACGGACTCGGCCGCGTGGGCCCCTATCGCCTGCTGCGTTCGCTCGGCGATCGCGGGGTAGGCCACGTCTACTTGGCAGAGCACGACGAGCTCAAGCGGCCGTGCGCGATCAAGCTCGTGAGGCCGGGAGACCCCGTGGCGACAGCCCGGTTCGACCGGGAGGTGCAGGCGGCGGCCCGGCTGTTGCACCCCAACACTGTCAGCGTCTTTGATTTCGGCCGCACAGGCGACGGCACGGCGTACTGCGCCATGGAGTTTCTGCCGGGGCTATGCGTCGCCGACATCGTCGGCCGGTCCGGGCCGATGCCCGCGGGCCGCGCCGTCTTCCTGGGCCGTCAGATCTGCGGTGCGATCGCCGAGGCGCACCGGCAGGGCTTCGTCCACCGTGACCTGAGTCCCGCGAACGTCTTCGTCTCGGTCCTCGGCGGCCGCTGCGACGTGGCGAAGGTGCTCGACTTCGGCGTCGTTGGCGGTGTGGCGGCCCTGCCGGACCATGATCCGGCAGACTCTGGGATGGTCGCCGGCACGCCGGAGTATGTTTCGCCCGAACAGGCGGTCGCCGGCCGTGCGGTCGACGGCAGGTCCGACATCTACGGACTCGGCGCGATGCTCTACTTCATGGTCACGGGCCGCCCGCCATTCCAGCATGAGACGCCGGCCGACGTCCTGAGGGCCCATCTGTCGGAGCTGGTCGTGCCGCCACGGGAGCGGCGTGCCGATATCCCGGCCGACCTCGAGGCGGTGATCCTCCGCTGCCTCGCCAAACGGCCCGAGGATCGGTTCAGTGACGCCCTCGCGGTGGCCGACGCGCTCGGGGCGTGCGGCTGCGCGACGGAGTGGGACGAGGCCCATGCGGAACGTTGGTGGCAGGAGAAGGCGTCGGCACAGTCCTGACCCCGCGCAGCCCTGAGATCAGGAGAATCAAACGATGGAACTCCAACGGCTTCTGAAGGCCACCGTCCAGTTCAATGCCAGCGATCTCCACGTACAGGTGGGGAGCCCGCCGACGTTGCGTGTCGACGGCACGATGGTCCCCATCAACGCCCCGCCGGTGACTGCGGATGACATGCGAGTGCTCGTCTCACAGGTGGCAGACGAGTCGCAACTGCGTCGCGTGGAGAGCGAGCGGAGCTGCGACTTTTCCTACGCCATTCCCGACGTCGCCCGGTTTCGGATCAACGTCTTCCACGAGCAGGGCAACCTCTGCCTCGCGGCCCGCTGCATCCCGCTGCGGATCAAGCCATTCGCCGAACTCAGGCTGCCGGCGGTGCTGCAGGACATCGCCGAGGAGAATCGCGGCCTGGTGCTGGTGACGGGCACGACGGGAAGCGGCAAGAGCACGTCGCTGGCGGCGATGATCGACCACCTCAATCACAACCATCGCCTGCGGATCGTCACCGTCGAGGATCCGATCGAGTTTGTGCACGTGTCGCAGAAGAGCCTCGTGGCCCAGTGCGAAATCGGCCGTGATACGCCGAGCTTTGCGGAATCGCTGAGGCGGGCCCTGCGGCAGGACCCCGACGTGATCCTGGTGGGCGAACTGCGGGATGCCGAGACGATGCGGATCGCGCTGCAGGCCGCCGACACCGGCCACCTTGTGTTCAGCACCGTCCACACCACGAATGCGTCGTTCACGATGCAGCGGCTCGTGGCGATGTTTCCGCCTGAGGAGCGGGAACTGTTGCAGACGGAGCTGGCCACGAACCTCGCCGCGGTCATCAGCCAGCGGCTGGCGGTGGCCAAGCAGAAAGACAAGGGACGGATTCCCGTACTGGAGATCATGCGCAACACGGCGGTGGTGAGCAAGGCGATCCACGAGGGACGGATCACGAGCCTGCCGCAGGCGATCGCCAATCGCGAGAACGGCATGCAGCTGTTCGACCAGCACCTCGCCGACCTCTACAAGTCGGACCAGATCAGCGGCACCGAGGCGCTCCGCCTGGCGACCAACCCCGAAGCGGTGGCCCTGTCGATGCGCGGCATGAGCACGCTCGACACGGCATCGGGGCTGGTGCGGTAGCTGGCTTGAGACAATGCCAGCCACGACGCGTCACGTCGTGCGGGCGGAGAGTGCCGCGGCGACGGCGGCCAGCTGTTCCGGTGTGTTCACTGAGAGCGTCTCGCTCTGGTCGAGGCAGGCGACGGCGTCGACCACGCGGCCCTCGGCCAGCAGCATGCCGGGGCAGTCGGTGATGTAGTATTCGCCGGAGGCGTTGGCGTTGTTGAGCCGCGAGAGAGCGTGGAGCAGGGCCCGCGCCTCGAACACATACGTGCTCATGTTCACCTCGCGGATGCCGCGTTGCTCAGGCGTGGCGTCCTTCTCCTCGACGATCCCCACGAAGGCTCCGGTGGCATCCCGCACGATCCGGCCCAGGCCGGTGGGGTCGGTGGTGACCGCGGTGCCGAGCAGGCAGGCGGCCTGTAGTTCGGCGAAGCGGTGGAGCAGGCCGGTGACGCTCTCCGGCCGCAGCATCGGCGAGTCGCCGCAGACGATCACCACGGGGCGATGGGCGGCGGATGGGTCCTGACGGAGCCGCGCCTCGATCAGTGAGGCCGCCGCGGCCACGGCGTCGCCCGTGCCACGCTGCTCCTTCTGGAGGGCGAACGACACGCCAGGCAGGTTGGCCAGGGTCTCTTCCACGAGGGCCGCGCGGTAGCCGACGACGACGATCCGGTCGGTCACCCCGGCGGCGGCGAGGGCGTCGAGCACCCACCGCACAAGCGGCTTGCCGGCAGCTTCAAAGAGCACCTTTGGGAGATCGCCTCCCATCCGCGTGCCGCGGCCGGCGGCCATGACGACGGCGATGGGAGGGGCGGGAATGATGCGAGGCGCTGGGGTGGGCATCAATACACGCTCTCCTTCATGATGCCGAGCAGGTAGGCCCCATAGCCGCTCTTTGCCAGAGGGCCCGCGAGCGCGGCGAGCTGCCCGTCGTCGATCCAGCCGCTTCGCCAGGCGATCTCCTCGGGGCAGGAGATCTTCAGTCCTTGCCGCTTTTCCAGTGTCTGGATGAATTGCCCCGCCTCGATCAGGCTGTCATGCGTGCCTGTGTCGAGCCAGGCATCGCCCCGGCCCAGAATCTCCACGTTGAGCTGTTGCCTTTCGAGATACACCCGGTTGACGTCGGTGATCTCGAGCTCACCCCGCGGCGAGGGCCGCATGTTCCGCGCAATGTCCACCACCTGCCCGTCGTAGAAATACAGCCCTGTGACGGCATACCGGCTGCGCGGGGCCGCGGGCTTCTCCTCCAGTGACTTCGCCCGACCGGCGTCGTCGAACTCGACCACGCCGTAGCGCTCCGGATCGGCGACCGCATAGGCGAAGACCGTGGCCCCGGTGGTTCGCTTGTCGGCGGCGTGGAGCCGCTGCGCGAGCCCGTGGCCGTAGAAGATGTTGTCGCCGAGGACCAGGGCCGACGGCCCGCTACCGACAAAGTCGGCGCCGATGATGAACGCCTGGGCGAGCCCCTCCGGCCGCGGCTGCACGGCGTATTCGATCGTCATGCCCCACGCACTGCCGTCGCCGAGTAGGTCGCGAAACCGCGGTGTGTCGAGCGGCGTGGAGATGACGAGCACCTCCCGGATCCCGCCGAGCATCAGCGTGCTGAGCGGATAGTAGATCATCGGCTTGTCGTAGACCGGCAGCAGTTGCTTCGACACCGCCAGTGTCACGGGGTGAAGCCGCGTGCCCGACCCACCTGCGAGAATGATCCCCTTGCGTTTCGTGGTGTGGTTCATGTGCTCGTGGCGCCGTAGTAGGTGTTGATCCAGTCGCGAAGCCCCTGGAATTCCAGCAAGCCAGTCTGAGTCGCGGCCTATCGTGCAGGAGCCTCACTGCGAAAGACGAAGCCGCCCTTCTTGTTGCCGATCACGATGTCGACGCGGCCATCGGCATTCAGGTCGCCCACGGCAAACTGCGTGCCCACTCCCGAGGCGTCATCGATCTTGTGCGGCATATACTTCACGGCATCGGCTCCGGTCTTGCCGCCTTCCCGCACCAGTTCGAACCAGTAGAGCAGGGCGGGGCCGCCCGGATCGGGGTCGCCCTTGGGGCCATGGGCCCAGAACCGCTTGCCCGTGATCACGTCCTTGAGTCCGTCGCCGTTCACGTCGATCACGTGGACCGCATGGGGTTGCGAAAATTGCACGCCATCGAGGGTGCCCTCGGCGGTGGCCGGCAGGATCGCATGCTCCACGAAGTCGATGTCGCCGTCCGCTTTCTTCAGCTGCTCGAACCACGAGAGGCCATAGCCGTGGGCGACCAGGCTCGTGATCACGTCCTGATCGCCGTCGCCATCGACGTCGTAGACGTGCATCTGGGCTCCGCCTTTCCCGAAGGCGAAGGGATGCTTCTTCCAGGGCTCGCCGGAGGCTTTCTCCGGCTGTTCCCACCAGCCCTCGGCCATCAGCAGGTCGGCCCGTCCGTCGCCGTTCACGTCGCCGATCCCCAGACCGTGCTGGTACTGCCCCCACTTGGCCGGCTCCGAGCAGCGTTCAAAAGTCCAGCGGTCGACGCCGGTCGGTTCGCTGGGGCGGGCGAAGCCGAGCACGCCGCCGGTGTGAAACACGAGTTCGGCCTTGCCGTCGCCCGTGACGTCGGCGAAGGCGGGCGACTCATTGTCGACGACCGGAAACGCGAGGTGTCGTTTCCAAGCCCCAGCGTCTTTCGCGGAATCCGTCACAGAATCCTTGCCTGGATTTTGAAACCACGCCACCTCCTTGCCGGGCCAGACGTTGGCCATCACGTCGAGCCAGCCGTCGCCGTCGATGTCGGCCACGAAGGTGATGAAGTTGTTGGAGTATTTGTTCGGGTCGAAATTCTCTGCGGGGTAAATCTCGTGCCGCGTCTTGAAGTCGGGGCCGGCGTACCAGAAGGGGCCGTAGATGGCATCGACATGGCCGTCGCGGTCGATGTCGCCGATGCCTGCTCCCTCGGCGTGAAAGTTTTCCGTGAGCTGGATCTTCGTGAAGCCAGTGCCGCCCGCCGGGTCGGCGGCCTGAACGCTCAGGCACCAGCACGCCAGTGCGAGGGAGAAACCCCATGCGAGAATGGGTGGAGTTCGCAGTGTGAATCGCATCATGCGCAGGATTCTCCCCGTCGATCGTTGTTGCACGGTATGGCCGGGCCGGCGGCCTGAAGTCCCACAGACCGGCGGCCTGAAGGCCCCTAGGAAGGAATGAAAAAAAGTGGAGGCGGCGGGAGTCGAACCCGCGTCCCGTGATGTTTCAGCACAGACGTCTACGTGTGTATCCGGTCGATTTAAGTCTCGCGGGCGCGCCCCCGGCCGACAGGGTGCGTCGCCAACCAGCCCGGAACTTTTTTAGCCCCGCCCGTACCAGGCGGTGAAACGGGGCGAGTCGGATTTGGCGACCGATTGGGAGGCCCTTCCGACTGGGGCCATCGCTCGGGGTTGCTTAATTAAGCAGCCAGAGAAAACTGAGCTTCGGCAATTGAAGCTTGGTCGACTTTTAACGTGGCCAGCCGACCAACCACGACACGCAATCTGAACCTCTTGCCATCCGGTCGAAACCGGTACGCCCCCTGTGTTTTGTGGACCCTCTTGTGGTCTCTCTTGTGCTTTTCTGCGGATCTGTCCGGAGCCGTTCCAAGGCACCGGTGCCAGCGGACACCGTGGCCGCCGGCGGGGCCGTTGGCCCTTGCCGCCATTCTATACGGTAGACCCTGCCGGTGTTGGAAACCCCACGGCCTGTATCGGTCGTGTCGCACTCGGGAAGCCATTTTTTTGCCGGAAAAACGGACGTTTCACGCCCAGACGCTTTCCAACGGGGATACTTGAGGAACGGCGGACTCGTATCCCGCCCCTCCCCCCTCTTCCCAGAAACATTGACGGCCCTCCAATGCCATCCGTACGCTTTCATCCATTCGCCTCAGGATTTCGCATGGCAGCCCTCGTCACCCCTGGTATCGCTCGCATGTTTTCCACGGGATCGGTGACCTTCCGCAAAACACTGCTTGCCGCCGGTGCGCTCGCGGTCGTGCTGGCGCCGTCGGACGCGGCCTTCGCGCAGGAATGGGCCACGAAGATGTTCTCCACCACGAGCCACAACTTCGGCACGGTGGCCAAGGGATCGAAGACGGAACACCGCTTCGTGTTTCGCAACATCTACAAGGAACCGTTGCACGTCGTCGGCGTGCGGACCAGCTGCGGCTGCACGTCGCCCGAGGTCACCGTTCGTGACCTCAAGACGCACGAGACCGGAGAGGTCGTCGCCAAGTTCAACACACGGACGTTCCTAGGCCAGCACGGGGCCACGCTCACCGTCACGTTCGACAAGCCCTACTTCGCCGAGGTGCAGCTGCGTGTGGCTGGAAACATCCGTGGTGATGTGACTTTCGACCCGCCGTTTGTCGATCTGGGCAACGTCGACCTCGGCAAGGGGGCCGAGCGATCGGTCCGCGTGACCCACGTCGGCAGCACGCCCTGGGAGATCAAGGACGTGCGGAGCGCCAACGCGAATTTCGAGGTCTCGCTGTCGAAGCCGACGCACGGACCGAGCCAGTCCGCCTATGACCTGACGGTTCGGCTCAAGCCGGAAGCCGCCGCCGGCTATGTGAATGGTCAGCTGATCCTTGTCACCAACGATCCCCGCGCTGCCCAGATTCCCATGGACGTCGAAGGCCGGATCGTGGCGGAGGTCACGGTGAGTCCGCAGCTCCTGGCGCTGGGCACCGTGCAGCCTGGGGCGAGCGTGACGAAGAACATCGTCGTGCGGGCCAACCGTCCCTTCTGCGTGACCGGCGTGACCTGCTCCGATGGGTGCCTCACCTGTGAGCCGAAGACGACCGCCGCCACCGTGCACATCCTGCCGGTGACGTTCGCCGCCGGGACCATGTCGGGCAAGGTGGAACGGCAGCTGAAGATCGCGACCGATCTCGGCGAAGGCGCCGTGCCCACCGTGACCGTGCAGGCCACGGTGGAGCAGCCCGCGGGCGTGGTCGGCCAGTCGGCAAGCATCCAGTAGGCGTGCTGGATGCCGGGCTCGCGGCATGCACGCGGTGTCCCCGGGCTTCCGCCCGGGGCTTTCTGGGGGGCGCACCGTGTCAATGAAAGCCCCCGGCGGAAGCCGGGGGACTCCGGGTCGCACCAGATACCGGTGTCCATGTTGACGAGGTATCAGCCGCGGTCGGCGAGCGGGCCGTAGTCGCGGGGCGGCGGCCCGCTGTAGAGCGACAGTGGCCGAATCAGCCGGTTGTCGCCGATCTGCTCGATGATGTGGGCCGTCCACCCGCTTATCCGTGCCACGACGAAGATCGGCGTGAACACCTGCACCGGCAGGCCGAGGGCGTGGTAGACGCGGGCCGCCGGCCAGTCGAGGTTGGGCTTCAGGCTCTTGGCATCGAGCATGAGCCGTTCGACCCGCTCGGCCAGATCCTCGATCGCCTCGCCATCCGTGCCCCGCACCATCTCGCGGCACATCCTGCCGAGCAGCTTGGCGCGGACGTCGCCATCCTTGTAGACGCGGTGCCCGAAGCCCATCACCACCCGCTTGGCGGCGAACTGCTCGTGCACCCACGCGTCGGCCCGGTCGGCCGAGCCGATGTGGGTGAGTACCTCCAGCACCTTCTCGTTGGCGCCGCCGTGCAGCGGGCCCTTGAGCGCACCGATCGCGGCCGTGATGCCGGAATGCATGTCGGAGCCGGTGGAGACGACCGTGCGGGCGGTGAACGTGGAGGCGTTAAACTCGTGCTCCGCGTAGAGCACGAGCGTGGTGCCGAAAATGGCGACATGCTCCTGCGGCGGCGCGTGGCCGGTGAGCCGCTCGAGCAACGCCTTGGCGATGGAACCCTCCGGCCAGGCGGCGATGCGGCGGCCCGCGGCGAGATCCATCCATGCGGCCAGGATCGCCGGTACCTGGCCGAGCAGCTTTTCGGCCTGGGCGAGGAGGTGCTCCCGGGAGCCGGGCAGATTGTCCTGCTCGACCTGGCCGAGCATGCTGACGCCGGTCCGCAGGGCATCCATCGGCGAGGCGTGGGGAGCGGAGACGGCGAGCCGCTGGAGGCTGTCGCTCACGGCGGGATCGAGCGACCGGGCCGCCTGGCTCACGCGGCTGGTAAACGCCGCCAATGCCGCCGCCGTGGGCAGTTCGCCGTAGAGCAGCAGGTAGGCGACCTCCTCGAAGTTGCCCGCAAGGGCCAGCGGCTCGATCGAGTAGCCGCGGTAGCGGAGGTCGCCGTCAAGCGAGCAGATCGCCGTGCGGCCGGCGACGATGCCGGCCAGGCCGCGGGCAAATTCATTGGCGGCCGCTTGGGACGAAGACGCTTGGGACGAAGACGTTGGGGACGAAGATGCGGTCATGAGGGAGTGCCTCCGGAGTGTTTTGCCAGCCAGGCCTCGGGATGGGCCGGATCGTAGTCGAGCAGGTCGTAGAGTTCCTCGCGGGTTTGCATCAAGTCGAGCAGATTTTCCTGCGTCCCTTCGTCGGCGATCATGCCGAGCCCAGCCTCCATCGCCTTCATCGCGATCCGCATGAGCGTGACGGGATAGAGCGCGGCGGAAAAGCCCATCGCGGAGAGATCCTCGAGCGCCACCAGCGGGCTGACGCCAAACTCTGTCATGTTGGCCAAGAGCGGCGTGTTCAGCGACGCGAATTCGTCGCCGACCTGCCGGAACTCGTCCCGAGACCGCAGGGCTTCGGGGAAGAGCCAGTCGGCACCGGCATCGCGGTAGGCATGCATGCGCCGCAGGCAGTCGTCGAGGCTGGTCACGCCCCGGGCATCGGTCCGTCCGATGATCACGGTCGAGGGATCCCGCCGGGCGGCCGCCGCCGCGGCGATTTTCTCGCACATCTCCGCCTCGGTGACGAGCTGCTTGCCGGACAGATGGCCGCACCGCTTGGCAGACTGCTGGTCTTCCAGCTGGATCGCAGCCGCCCCGGCCGCTTCAAGCTTCAGCACGCATTGAGCGACATCCTGGGCGCCGCCAAATCCCGTGTCGGCATCGACTACCAGCGGGATCGCGATCGAGCCAGCGAGCACGCGGGTCTGTTCCACGAGTTGCTCGAGTGTGAACAGGCCGATGTCGGGGATGCCGAGCGACCCCGCCGAGAAGGCGGCGCCCGAGAGATAGATCGCGCCAAAACCCTCGCGTTCGACGAGTTTGGCCGCGAGCGCGAAAGGAGCGCCGACGATCGCGATCGTTGATTCCTCGACCGCCTCTCGCAGGAGACCGCCGCGGCCGGCGGGGGTTGGACGGAGCGAGGAGGGAGTCGTCATCTGATTGTCTGTATCCTATGGAATGGACGTGGGCTGGTCGAAGCGCCACGTGTGACGAGTGAGGTTATAGGGACGGACGATGGCCCGGGAAAGCGACAGCACAAACGCGGCAGTGAAGCACGCCTCGGAGGCTTCGTGGGGCGGCTGGGCACGCGCAGGGATTGAAGTGCTGGCGATCCTCGCGGTCTTCGCGGCCGCCGGGGCCTGGCCCGTGCCCGATGTCAACGAGACGGCCTACCTCACGAAGGCAAGGCACTATGCCGATCCCGCCTGGGGACGCGGGGATTTTTTCCTTGAGACCCCCGACGCCCACGGCGTGTTTTACCTGCTCATGGGGCCGATCGCGGCGGCGGTCTCGCTCGAGCAGGCGGCCTGGATCGGCCGGTGGCTCGGCTGGCTCTCGCTGGCCTGTGGATTCAGGTGGGCGACGCTGCCGCTGCTGGCCGGCGCGTGGCCGAAGATCCTCGCGGCGGCCCTCTTCTCGCTGGCACTGCGTCACACGACCGCGGCCGGCGAATGGGTGATCGGCGGCTGCGAGTCGAAGGTTTTTGCCTGGGCCCTCGTGCTCGCGGCGGTCGGCGAGATCGGGCGAGGTCGATTGGGCTGGGCGTGGCTGGCGCTGGGAGCGGCCACGGCACTGCACCCGATCGTAGGAGGCTGGGGGCTCGTGGCTCTCGTCATGAGCTGGTCCGGTGGCTTTTTGACATGCCGATCGAACGGCGACTCTGGCAGTCTGCCCGCAGTGCCGAAGAACTCACCGCTCGCGAGCGCCCTGCTGGTGGCCGCCGGACTGCTGCTCGCCGCCGCCGGTGTGGTGCCGGCGCTTGGCCTCTCGGCCGGTGCCGATGCGGCCATACGGGCCGCGGCTGCGAAGATTCATGTCGTCGAACGGCTTTCCCATCACCTGCTGCTGCGGACGTTTGCCGATGGCATGGTGGCCCGGCATCTGCTCGCGATCCTGCTCTGGTGGTTTGTGCGTGGGCGGCGGCCGGCGGCGTCGCCGATGGAAAAAGCCGCCGGCACGCGTGTCGATCGGTTCATCCTGGCATCGCTCGTGATCTCGCTGGCGGGTGTGGCCATCTCGCTGCTCGAGCCCTTCGCGGCGAATGCGGCCTACAGTTTGCTGCGGTTCTATTGGTTTCGGCTGGCCGACGTGCTCGTGCCGTTCGGGCTGGCCACGGCCGCGGCGGCCGTGCTCATGAACGATTCCGCTCTCGGTGGGCTGTTGCCAGCCCGGCCAGCCGTGACTCGAGCGGTCGTGGCGGTGCTCCTCTGCCTCGATCTCGCCCATGAAAGCCGTCACTGGCCGCTCCCCGGCCGCACGGGACTCATGGCCCGCAGCGACACGAAGGTCGATGCGGCCGCGTGGCGGAATATCTGCGAGTGGGTCGCGGCGAACACCGAGGCCGATGCCTGCTTCGTCACGCCCCGCGGCGCGGCGAGCTTCACCTGGTGGACCGGTCGCCGCGAGGTGGTGGGCTGGAAGAACAGCCCGCAGGATGCCCGGTCGCTCGTCGAGTGGCGAAAGCGGTTTGTCGACTGCTTTTCACGCGATGGCAGCTTCGCAAACATGGAGCGGTCGACGGCGGCGCTCGGAGCCGAGCGACTGAGGCGTGTGGCGGAGCAGTATGACGCCACCCACGCGATCATCCCGCTCGACACGCCCAGTCTCGACAGGGCCAGCGTAGACACGCTGCCGTTCGAACGTCTCCATGCCAACCGCGGCTACGTGGTCTATCGGTTGAAGTGACAACGAGAGCCACACCATGACCGCATCACCCCGCATCGAGGCCGTTGCCTTCGACCTTGATGGTCTGCTCGTCAACACGGAAGAACTCTACCAGCACGTCGGCACGGAGCTGTTGCGGCGGCGGGGCCACTCGTTCGAGCCCGACCTGCTCGATGCGATGATGGGGCGACCTCAGCAGGTAAGCTTGAAGATCATGATCGAGTGGCACGGCCTCACCGACACGATCGAGATGCTGGCCACTGAGACCGGCGAGATCTTCGTGTCGCTGCTCGACACGCAATTGAGGACGATGCCGGGGGCAATGGAACTGCTCGACCTGCTCGACGCGCGTGGGATTGCTCGCGGAGTGGCCACGAGCAGCGGCCCCGATTTCGCCCACGATGTTTTGGGTCGAATGGGGATTCGGGATCGGTTTGCATTTGTGCTGACCAGCGCCGACGTGACGCATGGCAAGCCACACCCGGAGATTTATCAGACGGCGGCGCGGCGGCTGGCCGTCGATCCCGGAGTGATGCTCGTGCTCGAAGATTCGCAGGCAGGATGCAAGGCGGCCGTGGCAGCTACGGCGGTCGCCGTGGCGGTGCCGGGCGGCCACAGCCGACGGCACGATTTCACCGGGGCGCGGTTCGTGGCCGAGACGCTGGCCGACCCGCGGATCGAGGCGTTGCTGGCAGGGTGGGACGTACAGTGCGAATAAAAGCCCCTGGCGGAAGCCTGGGGACACCGTCTCATAAAAGCCCCCTGCGGAAGCCGGGGGACACCGTCTCATAAAAGCCCCTGGCGGAAGCCGGGGGACACCGTCTCATAAAAGCCCCTGGCGGAAGCCGGGGGACACCGTCTCGTAAAAGCCCCTGGCGGAAGCCGGGGGACACCGGGACCGCGTCAGATTCCGGCTGCCCTATCAGCTACAGGTCCACGCCCAACTGATCCGCCTGCAGCCGCAGGGCGCGTTCGAAGGCCGGGAAGGGGTAGTTTGTCCGGCGCCGCAGGGCCCAGATGAAGGTGGAGTCGACCAGTTTGCGGGGCAGTTTGCCAGTGTTGACGAGCCGGGCCACCTCTTCGACGAACTCCGTCTCCTCGGGCCGTCGGGCCTTGAGGCCGGTCTTGAGTTGATCTTCGAGCGAGATCACTTCGGCACCGCCGACGGGCTCCTCCGCGCGGCCCCATGTGCCCGGCAGGCCAGACAGTGCGAGCGCTATGCACAAAAACACCGCGGGGCTACGCTGGGTTCGCATGGGCTGCGTTCGTATGGGCTGGGCTGGCATGGGAAGGCGGCTCCGGTTCGGGGGCCAAGACAGCTGAAACAGAGAGCTGCGGGCCGAGAACAGATAGGCTCCCCTCCGAACCCCGTCAACGGCGAATCTCAGCGGGGTGGCGAACTAGAGCGTTTGGGGCAGGCGATTTAGGCCACCTGATACGAGTGCCCCAGGGGACGAAATCCTTGGGTATCGTGCCGCTCCAGTTTGCTCCGAATTTCTTCGAATCGCCGCACGGTGCTTTCGTCGTACAGCTTTTCTCCGCACCGAGTGCAGACCAGTGCCTCAACGGCAACGACGGCAGTGTCATTTCCGCCGCGCAGCAGCTTTTCCACTACCTTCGGCACGAGTTCTGCCCCGCAGGACGGACAAGGATCGCGATGCGTCATTCCGGCTTCCTCCGAATCCTACCGTCGATCCAACGTGCCGGATCAGGCCGATACACGGTTACCAATACAGCCCAGCCGTTTGAAGAATTATACGCCCAAACGCTGTGAATATGCTCGTTCACAGGGGAAATCCCATCGATCAGTCCGCTCGGGTATGGGTGGTCCTGCGGATAATCCTCGATGAGATCGCCGTGCTCAACGGAAAAGTAAACGTCGTCGAGGATGAGGCGATCCGCCGTTGCCTCCTCGTCTGCGTGATCGGTGATCCGGACACGGTGTCCGCGAATCGCGGCAATGATATTCCGGATATCCATGTTGCCTGTCTGGCCGGGCCCACTCCAGACCATCCGCCACGTCGTGATCGAAGCATTGCGGCCAAGAGGATATACAGGCGTTCAGTTTTTGGCAAGGCGTGGCGCCGGTTGTGGTCCACCGTGACACGTATCCGCAGATGGTCGCTATCAGCAGGGTGGCGAAGTGGAGCGTTTGGGGGAGGCGGCCCTGAGGAGCCCGAGGTCGAACGCACGGGAGACGGCCTGCGTGCGGTCGATCACGGCGAGCTTCTCGATCACGGCTGCCACGTGGGCCTTGGCCGTTCGCGTGGAGATGCCGAGCAGCCGGCCGATGTCGTTGTTGGTGAATCCTTCCCGCATGAGGCCGAGCACCTCGATCTCTCGGGGCGAGAGGAGTTCATTGCCGGGACGATCCGCCGCCTGGAGAGCCCGGATGTCGCTGCCGATCGGCCGACCGCCGGCATGCGCCTCGCGGATCGCGGCCACGAGTTCCTCATGTTCGACATTTTTCGTGATGTAGCCGCAGGCGCCGGCCTTCAACGCCTGGGCAACATCCTCGGCAGCTTCCGACGACGTCAGCATGACCACGCGGGCGTCGGCCGACAGCTGCCGGATCTGCCGCAGGGTCTCGATGCCGTCGATGCCGTGCATCGTGATGTCGAGCAGGCAGACGTCTGGACGCAGCTGAGACCAGAGCGTCACTCCCCGTTCGCCATCACTGGCCTGGCCAACGACGCTGAAACCGGGCTCCGAGTTGAGCAGATTGGCCAGGCCCGCCCGCATCACCGGATGGTCGTCGACGAGCAGGAGACGGATAGTGATTGGCATGGCACGCGTGAATTGGATACTTGGCCGGCCAGCCTAGCATCAAGGAACGATCGTCGCCGTGGCGAGGCCATCACCGGTGGTGGGAGTAGGCACGTCCTCGAAGCGATTGGCCCGCAGCAGCACGCCGCTGGCAGGCCGCCTGACACGCACCCCCACGTCGGCGTGTTCGACCGCATTGTGCTCGACCAGGGCTCCGTGGAGGTTGCCAGCGATCGAGATCGAGGCATTGTTTCGGCACGCGTTGCGGCGGAAGAGCACGTCGCGGATGCTCCGCCCCTTGCCGTCGCCGGGCTGGCCAGCTGCCGCGGTGCCGAAGCCGCCGGTGCGGTGGCCGTAGGCGTTGCCCTCCAGAATCGTGTTGTCGAGGAACTGGCAATACCAGCTGGGCTGCTGGCCCCAGTCGTGCGGGTCGAGCCCCCAAACCAGAAAGCCGTCCATCCTGCGGGCCGTGTTCTCCGCCACGATGCATTCGTGCCCGCTACCGTAGATCTGGAAGGGACCACCGTCCTCGCAGGCATTGCCGATAAAGAGACTGCGACCGCGGAAGGGCACGATCGAGATTTTCGACTCGGCATCTGGCGCGACCGTCCAGGGCCGGTCGATCTCCCAGTCGCGGCCCTGATGGCCGGTGACAATTCTGTACTGCCCGACTCCCTTGCCTTCGAGGATCATCACGGCGGCGCCGGCCCAGTTCTGGTGCGGCTTGGGCGCATAGTCCTTGAAGGTCGGGTCGGCGGTGAGCGTGATGCGGTTGCCATCCACAGCGGCCAGCGTGCCCATGTAGGCACCGCCGCCGGCATCGAGCGTCATCATCTCGCGGTCGGCGCCGAACATCCGCCGCAGCGTGTTCTTTGCGAAATAAAGGTTCGTGCAGGCGTTGGACCAGAAGGTTCCGATGTCGTTGCCGATGGCCGTGAGGTCAAAACCCTCGACCGTGTTGTTCTCGAAGACGAGTTCTCGGCTCGACTCGATCCGGTAACCACGGCCGCCGTAGAGGAACGTGTTGCCGGTGACGCGGCCCTGGCGGGTGTCTCGCACGAACAGGGCGATGTCGCTGGCCAGCACGTCGCAGTCGCGGATCTCGAAGTTCTTTCCGTGCACGGCGATGCCGGCGCCGATGTCACGGTTGCTCTTCGGTCCCGAGCGATTGCGAAACGGCTCGCCGGGCCTTTCGATCATGAAGTAGCAGTTGGCCCGGATGCGGACATTGCGGACAAAGGCTCCGTCTGACTTCGGCTCTATCGAGATCACCGTGCGGTGGTTCTGACAGTAGAGCGACAGGTTTTCGAGGCCGAAGTTGTTGCCGCGGATGAGGTGGAGCGGCGGCGTTTCGAAATCGGGCCAGAAAATACTCACCAGTTCCCGGGATTCGCCTGAGAGCACGACGCCGTCCGGCATGTCGAGCGGCTTCGAGAGCCCGTAGCGGCCGCGGGGCAGAGAGATGACGCCTCCGCCGTTTTCCTTGGCCTTGGCGATCGCCGCGAGGATCGCCTCTTCGGGCTTGGGGCCGAAGTCGCGGACGTTGAAGCGGTCGGTCTTCCAGGGCTTGGGAGCCGCGACGGCGAGCGTGCCGGCGAGCCGCCATCCGGCTGGGCCGCCGAGGCCGTTGTGCACCCAGAGCCGCTTTGGACCCGCCGCGACGTCGGCCGGGAGTTGCAGCGTGATCGCGTAAGGCGTGGCCTCGGTGACCGTGAGCGGCACGACGGAGCCATCGTCGGCCCGCAGGGCGGCGGCGGGTTTTGCAGTCGCCTGTTGCGCCGCCGCGGGAAACAAGAGCGAGTGGCCGAACACGCGGACGCTGCCGCCCGGCGTGGCCGTCTCGCCTGCGTCGCCCTGTATCCACCAGATGACCGGGGCGTTGAGCACGACCGGGGCGGAGGCTGCGTCGCCGCGTGTCACCCGGCAGGCCCAGAGACCCTGGGGCCACGAAGCCGGGATCACGGTGGCGAGGCTCTCCGCGTCACCTCTCAAAAGCGGCTGCGGCTGCCATGCGGGGGATGCGGGAATTGGGGGTGTTTCGGATTCAGGACCTGCCGGCGGCGAGCCTGTTGGGCCGTTGGCGAGAGGCATCAGTTCAACGACGGTTGTGGCTTCGCTGGTTGTCAGCGCGTCGCCAGCGACAACGACCGTTTCATCAGGCCGCACCGGCGACGAGGCCCAGATGATCGTGGGCTGTGCTGGAGCAGCCGCCTCGGCGGCTGGTGCGATGGCGAGGAGGGCGAACACCAGCAGCAGACCGGAAGGGCCGGCCGGGCCTCGAGTTGTCTGCGTTGTTCGCATAGTCAGAGGGCGGTTGGCGGGCGAAAGCCGCGACGAGGCCTTTGAGACCGTGGGCAGGGTGGCGGTGCCGGAGTGGGGATGACGAACCATGGCGGATGATCCCAAAGGGATAGCGGACACGTGTATCACGCATGATCCGTGAGTGTGGCATGTCGTCGCGGGTTTGGCCTATTGGCCGGGTGGCCAACCGATGGCCGATGCAGATCACTCGAGATTGCATTTCAGAAGCCGGCCGATTGACTCGAAAGCTGAACGTGCGTATATTCCCCAGATAAGGTTTCTGTCGTAGCTTGCCGCAGAGGACGGCTAGAATCTCCCTGTGGTCGCTGTGGTTTCCTCGCTGGAAAGAATGAAAGTCGCTGCGTTGCACGGTGTCCATTCATGACTACTCCAGAGACACCAGAGCCAGAGACACCAGAGCCAGAGACACCAGAGCCAGAGACACCAGAGCCAGAGACACCAGAGCCAGAGACACCAGAGCCAGAGACACTGGGGATAGATGAGTCGCGGGATCGGCTGTTGATCGGGTTTGCGCTTGATCGGCTGTGGTGCGAAACGATGGGATTGATGGAAGGCGATTCGAAGGAGCGACCGCTGCGACTCATGGCGGAGGTGCTCGAGCGGGCGGGAGTGCCGTACGCCTTGATTGGTGGCGTGGCCGTGCAGTTGCACACGGTGGAACCCCGCAGCACACTCGATATCGATGTCGCAGTGCCCCGCTTCGACGACGTGCCGCGGAGGGCGTTGTTGGCAGCGGGCTTCGAATACACCGGTCGCCATGCCCATAGCGACAATTGGCGGGCACCAGGTGATGGACCACTCGCAACGCGTGTGGCTGTGCAATTTTCTGCTGAAGATGTTGGCATCGCAGAGGCGGTCGCGCATGCCAGGAGTATCGTCCTCGACGAAGGGGTGCGTTTACGGGTTGCGACGGCGGAAGACCTGATCGTGCTCAAGCTGGCTGCCGCCGGGGAGCCACAACGTCGGGCGAGCAAGCGAGAGCACGATCTCGCCGACGTTCTGGCCCTGTTGGAACAACACCCCCAGCTCCGGTCGCCGCAGCTTGCCACCCGTGTGCGGGCAATTCGCGACCAGATTCTCGACGCCGGGCTCGACGGCTAGGCCCAGCAGGCGAGCGTATTGGCCAGGTGGCCAATTGCCGCCCCCCTGGCCGCGGGCTAAGGTTCCTGGACGGGAGGGAGGGCCTGCGGTCGGCCTTCCTGTGTCATCGATGGCGTTTCGGGTCTTTTCTGGAGGGGCAATCATGGGCTTCAGGCAGGGCAAGGCAGCCGCAACGGGCGGCCTTCACGCTCGTGGAATTGTTGGTCGTGATCGCGATCATCGGCACGCTTGTGGGGCTCTTGCTACCGGCCGTGCAGGCGGCGCGGGAGTCAGCCCGCAGGAGTTCCTGCGCCAACAGCCTCAAGCAACTGGGCGTGGCGATGCACACGTACGAATCGGCCAGACAAAGTTTTCCACCGTCGAGTTGGGGGCCGTCGCAGTCGAGCTGCTTCTGGCCGCCCTCGGGAGGGAACTATGCCGGCTGCGCCGACATCACGGTGTTTCCGGCGAAGGGAACCGTCATCGGCGGAACGACCTATGCGGGGTCTGGCGGTTTGAGCGGCCACGTCGCCTTGTTGCCCTACATCGAGTATCAGGATCTCTTCAACAAAATCATGGGCGATCTCGCGAGCAGTCCGAAATACCTCTGGCAAGGTTATCCGCCGTGGCAGACGCAGATCCCGCTGCTGCTGTGCCCCTCCGACATTCCACGAGTGCTCGACAGCGACAGCACCAACCGAACGCCCGCGGCCGGTCAGCACAACTACGTGTTCTGCATCGGCGACCAGCACGTGAACCTGCAGTATGACCAGTCGATCTACCGGCAGAGAGGAATCTTCGGTCTCAACAGCTACTGCCGGACCAAGGACATTCCGGATGGCCTGTCGAAGACGCTCGCGATGTCGGAGTGCACACGGCCCGAGACGAGCAACGGCACCGCGTCGAACACGGAGTCGGCCAATGCCAACACCAACGGTTGGACCGTCAACGGCTGTTGGTCCATTTGGAATGGCACGGGGTATACGGCGGGGACATCGCTCAAGGCAGGCCATCAATCCATGGGCACGTGGTGGTATGTCGGTGTCTACAACAATCAGAATTTCAACACCTGCCTGGCCCCGAACGGGCCCGTGTGCCAGCAATCCAACCAGTTCGGCTTCAGCGTCCTCACCTCCCGCAGCAAGCACCGCGGGGGCGTGCAGAGCCTGTTCGCTGACGGGGCGGTGACGTTCGTGAGCGAGAACATCGATGCCGGCAACATGTCTGCCAGCAGCCCCGCCGTTCAGGACAGCACCGCCGCCATCAGCACGGCCGCGTCTCCCTACGGAGTCTGGGGTGCACTTGGCTCCCGGATTGGCGGGGAAAGAGTGGCGTTTCCATGAGCATGATGCAGCACGTTCGGCGGCGCAAGGTTTTCGCGGCCCGTCTGGTTTGGGTGGTCGCCTGCGGGACCATGGTGCTGGCCATCGGATGCTCCCGCTACGTCGAAGACAAGTGGAGCCGGGCCCGGCCCGCGACCCACCGGGCCGGTGGCGTGGTTGAGTATCAAGGGAAACCGGTGCCGCGGGCGATCGTTACGTTCGTCGCTCGCGACGAGTCCCGTGGCAAGGAATTCGCTGCGGTCGGTTTCACCGACGACCGCGGGCGGTACCAGCTGAAGACGTTTCGACCCGGCGACGGCGCCATAGCCGGCAGTCATCGTGTGACAATCGAGAAGCGATCGCTTGGTGGCGGGCAGCCCGTGGCAGACAAGCTTCCGACCAACCGTGAGGAATACGAAGCCCAGAGAGCAGCGCAGGCCGGGGCGGCGAAAATCGTCAGCGAACTGCCAGCCCGATACGGCGATGCGAAAACGTCCGGCCTCACCGCCGACGTGACCGAGAAGGGGCCGAACGACTTCGTCTTGAGACTCGACGACTCCGGTCCCGATCGGAAATGACTGGCGTACCGCCGACGAGACTGAGGGCAACTGTCCGGGCGCTCAAGGCCTGGCTGAGAGGATCGCTTTTCCTAGCGGCGGCTTGCTCCACCGTCGGCGCGGCGGAGATCAGTCCTGACGGCTTCGATTCCGCGTCTCTCTCGGCCGCGATCGCCACATCCCAGCGCGGTGACACAATCCGGCTGGCGGAAGGCAGCTACGCGCTGAGCGAGGCGATCCGCATTCCCAGTGGCCGGAAGCTCGTCGGCGCCGGTCAGGAGAAGACGCGGCTGACATACGTCGGCACGAAGCCCACCACGCTGCTCGTGCTCGACGGCTGCGAGGACGTGGAACTGGCCCACTTCATGATCGACGGCGAGAACAACCCGCTCGTGCACCAGGGCATCGGCGGCGGGGATGCGCGGCGGCTCTGGCTCCATCATCTCACGGTGCAACGGCTGAATGCCAAGACCTTCGGGCCGCACGGCATGATCTTCGGAGGCACGCGGCCCACGTCGGAAAACCCCGCGGGCCGGCCCGGCATGACCGACAGCCGGATCACGGACTGCACGATCGAAGAGATCGGTCTCGACGCGGCGTTCGGCTGCGGGATCCGGCTCGCATTTGGCTGCGACCGCAACGAGGTGAGCGATAACCGAATCGACCGCACCGGTCGTGGCGGCATCTTCGGCGATGGGGCGGCGGAGTTGATCGTGCGGCGGAACCGCGTGACCGGCTCGGGCGGCGAAGGGCTGGGGATCGAACTCTGGGGGGACTGCCCGCGGTCGCTGATCGAGTCCAACGACGTTGATCACTGGATCAGCGTCGATGGCGGAGAGCGGACGGCCGTCCGTCGCAACAGGGTGCATGCATCGGACGACACGCTCAAAGGCTGCGGGATCGAGATCATCGCCCGGGACGTCGTCGTCACGGATAACGTCGTTGAGGGCGGGGCGATGACCGGTCTCTCCGTGTCGAACACGCGGGTGAAGAACAACGTCTTCTGGGCCCGCAACGCGGTGCGCGACTGCGTGCAGTGGGGGGCCCAGTTTCAGGGCGAGTCGGGAGGCATCGCCCATCACTATTTCCACGACTGCCGCTTCGAAAAGACCCGCAAGGGTGATCCGCGGGCCGGCCATCCCGGGGCAGATGGACACGGCTTTCGGACCAATGGCAACTGCCGAGGCCTTGTCTTCGAGGAGTGCGTCTTTCGCGGCAACGGCGGCTTCGGTGTGCAACTTGGCGGAGCCGATGTCGATGTGCTGTCGTTCAGGAAGTGTAGCTTCGTTGACAACGCGGCCGGCCCGGGCGCGCCGCCGGGGGCTTCGACCCGTCTGGAATTCCTGAACTGCACCATGGTGGCGAAAGGACGAAAGCAGAAGCTGCCAGATGCCCAGCCGTTTCCCGGCATTGCCCCCGCGGCTGATTTTCAGATTCCAGAGCGAATTCAGGTGGGGCAGCCGGTCACGTTTCGCTGCAAGTCGAAGGCAGAACAGGCCCCGGGCGTTGCCGGCGTTCCAGACGGCATCGTCGATCGACTCTGGGACTTTGGCCACGGCATCCCCGCAGTGGTCGCCGAAGCCGTCGTGATCTTCGAGAAGCCCGGCCCGCAGCGGGTGACGCTCGTGGTCTGGGATGCGATGGGCCGGGGCAGTCGGGTCGAGAAACAGGTGACCGTCGAGCCCTAGTCCGGCCGGTGTTTCGAAATGGTCAAGCTGCAGCGGGCTATGATGGAGTGATGGGGCGTCGCCATGCATTGTCGAAACACCTGCCGCACCTCGCGATCTGCCTGGCGGCAGTGATGCTGGCGTGCTGCGCTGCCGCCGCACGTTGCGACGACGGCTTCATGCCGATCGCCGAAGCCAAGAGCCTGTCGTTCGGGGAAACCGATCGCGGCCGACCGGTGCGGATCAAAGGCGTGGTGACGCTGATCTGGCGGACGGAAGAGAATCCATCTCGGACTCACCTGGTCGTGCAGGATGAAACGGAAGGAATCTGGATCAACGCCGGGGATACGTTCACCGGCGATTTAGGAGGGGAGAGTGACCAGAATCTGGGCAGTATCGCGGTTGGGTGCGAGGTCGAGATCGATGGGGTGACGAGTCGCGGTGGCTTCGCGACAACCATCACGCCGCGACGCATCCGCTCCGTCGGCAAGAAGCCCCTTCCCGAGCCGCTCCTGATCGAGGATGCGGATTTTTTCCTCGGCGCCATAGACGGCCGCCGAGTCGTTGTCTCTGGCGTTGTGCAGGGAGTTCAGAAGGCGAGCGATGGCGGCTGGCTCTTGGTCATGGAACGGGCGTCTCGCCGATTTGTCGCCAAGGTTCCCCGTGATGCGTGGGAAGGATCGCCCGATGATCTGCCCGGGGCGCTCGTCGATGCCACCGTGCGGCTGACGGGGGTCTTGCTGTCAGCCTTCAATACCCGCGGCCAGTATCTCTATTCACGAGTGCACGCGGTCGCTCGCGACGATCTGGTGATTCTATCGCCCCCGCCATCCACTCCTTTTGAGTCGCCGTATGTGCCCCTCGACGCGATCGCGCAGTTCAGCTTCAAGCCACTGGGCGGGCATCGCCTGCGGACCGAGGGCACCGTCATCCATGGCGTGTCCGGCCGGTTTCTCCAGGTGCAGGAAGGTTCGATCGGTGTCCATGTGGGTACGCAATCCCGCGAGGCCTTCCGGCCGGGCGACCGTGTCGAGATCGCGGGTTTCATCGATCGCAGCCATAACTACGCCCGACTCTCGGAGGCGGTTGCGCGGGTCATCAGCCACGGTCCAGCCCCTGACCCCCGTCGGCTGTCGCCAGCCGAGATCATCGAAATCTCGCGGCGGGCGTTGAGAACTGGCCAGATGGCTAAGCCCGGGGATTTCGATGGCTGTTTGATCAGGTTTCCTGCGCGTCTCCTCGATGTCGAGAAAACAACCGAGGGGACCCTCCTCTCGCTTGAATGCGAGGGGACAAACGTCGTCGCACAAATCACCAACGACGAGTTCATTCGTCTGCCAAAGCTGGCGCCCGGTTGTGAACTGGACGTCACGGGCGTGCTCGAGGTCGAGCTCAACCGGCCTTCTGCAGCGCGGGTGGAACACTACGACATCTGGGACCTCTACACCATCGACCGGCTCTCGCTCCGATTGCGGTCTGCCGACGACGTGCAGGTGCTCAAGGCGGCGGCGTGGTGGACGGCCGGGCGGCTCGCCGTGGCGTTGGCAGGCCTCGCGGCCTTGCTGCTTGGCTCGCTCGCATGGATCGGACTTCTCCGGCGGCAGGTGGCCGCACAGTCGGCTAGGCTGGCAGGCGAAATGCAGAAGCGACGGGACGCTGCCGTGGAATTCCAGGCATCGCTTCGCGAGCGTAACCGGCTCGCGGCTAACCTCCACGACACGCTCCTGCAGTCACTCGCCGGCGCAGGCTTCCAACTCGACACCTGCCGCAGGGCGGTCGTCCGGCAGGATCTCGCCGATACCTCCGAGCACCTCGATGTCGCGAGACGGATGCTCAAGCATGCCGTCGGAGAACTCCGCGGCTCGGTCTGGGCCCTCCGCACGATGCCGATGGCGGGCCAGTCGTTCTCCGCTGCGGTTGCTGCGCTCGTGGCCCACCTTGGCAGCGGCCATGCGGCAAAGATCACTGTATCGAGCAACGGCGAGCCGTTCGAGATCCCCAACTTCGTCGTTGGCAACCTCCTGCTCGTGGCGCAGGAGGCGATTCGCAACGCGCTCCACCACGGCCAGCCGAAGACCATCCATTTGCAGATCGATTACGACGCCGCGGCAAGGGAGGTGACAATGACAGTGGCAGACGACGGCAGTGGATTTGCCGTCGGTGCCGAGGTCGGCCCCGCTCAGGGGCATTTTGGCGTGCAGGGCATGCGGGAGCGGATCGCCAGTCTCGGCGGCACGCTCACCATCGACAGCCGTCCGGGGCAGGGAACGCGTGTGACGGCCGTGGTCGTGACACCGGCCTACGATACGCAACTGGAGGAATCGGCCGAAGAGGGCGGCAAGCCGGATACGCACGCATACAAGCCCGGAGCGTAAGCGATGGGTTGCGTTGGGCGATGATCCCCCGGCTGACGCAGGGGGCTTTTATGCGGATACAAGCCCGGAGCGTGAGCGATGGGATTGCTTCACGTGAAGCGGGCGACCGCGTAAGACTTTTTTCCTGACCGCAGCACGAGCGTGGCGGCGCCGGCCAGGTCCTTCGCGGTGAGCCGATAGGCGACGTCGGAGACCCGTCGGTTGTTGACGTAGGCCCCGCCCTGCTCGATCGTGCGGCGGGCCGCGCCGCGGCTCTGGGCGAGACCCGTGTCGGTAAGGGCTTCGACCAACTGCAACCCCTCGCCGTCGAGCACCGAGTGGGGAAACTCGCGGCTGGGCACGTCGGCGAAAATCTCGGCGAGTTGCCCGTCGTCGAGCTGGCCGATTTCGGCACCGAAGAAAATCTCCGTGGCCTGCCGGGCGGCGGAGAGGCCCGCGTCGCCGTGCACGAGCCGCGTCAATTCCTCGGCCAGACGCTTCTGCGAGTCGCGAGCCGCTGGATTGGCCGCCCGCTTGGCGTCGAGGTCGACGAGTTCCTCGAGCGACAGGGGCGTGAGCCGGGCGAGACAGCGGCCCGCGTCATCGTCGTCGAGGTTGATCCAGTACTGATAGAAGCGGTAGGGGCTCGTGCGACGGGGATCGAGCCAGATCGCACCCGAGGCCGTCTTCCCCATCTTCGTGCCGTCAGACTTCGTCAGCAGCGGGCAGGTGATGCCGTGGAGCTCGCGCGAGCGGAGCCGGCGGCCGAGTTCGATGCCCGCGGTGATGTTGCCCCACTGGTCGCTGCCGCCGATCTGCACGCGGCAGTCGAGCGCGTCGGAGAGGTGCACGAAGTCCCAGGCCTGTAGCAGCATGTAGCTGAACTCGGTGTAGGAAAGGCCGCCGTCGCGCTCGAGCCGGCTCTTCACCGAGTCCTTGCCGAGCATCTGCGAGAGCGGCACGTGCTTGCCGACATCGCGGAGGAATTCGAGGTAGCCGACGCCCCGCATCCAGTCGGCATTGTTGACGACGTGGTGGGGGGTGACAGACGCACCTCCGCGGACTTCATGGCCTGCGTCGCTCAGGAGAATGGCCCTGATCTGCCGCTCGACCCCGGCGATATTGGCCGCCAGTTCATCGGGCGAGAGGAGGTTGCGTTCCTCGCTCCGCCCGCTCGGGTCGCCGATCATGCCGGTCGCGCCGCCGATCAGGGCCACCGGTTCGTGGCCGGCGTGGGCCACGCGACGCAGCAGCACGAGCGCCACCAGATGCCCGACGTGGAGGCTGTCGGCCGTGGGGTCGAACCCGGCATAGACGCGACGGCCGGGCGTGGAGAGCCACTCACGGAGCTGGCTCGAGTCGGTCGACTGATGAATGAGGCCGCGGGCCTGGAAATCGGAGACAAGGTCGTGTGGCATTGATGGAAAATCGGGGGACAGAGGGTCTGGGATTAGGTGAGCCGCATTGGTTCGCCGGCTGCGGCATGCTCGTCGCCGGCGGATTCTGCTACAGGATGCTCTCGGACGAATCCTCCATCGCTCGTGAGTCGCAGAATTCACCGGCTCCTGCGCGTGCCTCCGACCGGCTCCTCAGCATCTGGAGATTTCTCGTTCCCAAGCCCAGTTTTGCCTACCGCCACACGTCATCATTGGCGAAGGGGTGTGCGGGACCGGCGAGGCGGTTTGCGGGGAGGGCCTTCATGGCCTGCTCGGCGAGCCGGAGGTCTTCCCGTGACGTGATCTTCAGGTTGATCGGCGAGCCGGGCACCACGGTCACCTGCTGACCGATTGCCTCGACCAGCTGGGCCTCGTCGGTGGGCTGAGAGCCTTGGGCCGAGGCGTGGGCGAAGGCCCGGGTGAGCACGTCGCGTGAAAAAACCTGCGGTGTCTGCGCCTCCCAGAGGCCGGTGCGGTCGACCGTTTCGATGATCAGCTTGTCGGCATTCACTCGCTTCAGCGTGCCCACGACGGGGATCGCCAGGATCGCGGCACCGGTCTTCACGCCGGCCTCGAACACCCGGTCAATCCAGGATGTGGCGATGCAGGGACGCGCCGCGTCGTGGATCGCGATCATGTCGATGTCGGCCGAGAATTTCTCGAGGCCACGCCGAACCGAATCGGCACGGTGCGCGCCTCCTTCGGCGAGCGTGATGCCCATGAAGGCCAGGCTCGCACCAAACTTCTCCACGAAGGCCTCGCGGTCTTCAGGCGAGACAACCACCACCACCTGCTTCACGTCGGAGCGGTCGGTGAACTTTTCGGCCGAATGCAGCCAGACCGGCCGGCCAGCCAGCGGGGCGAACGGCTTTTTGTAGTTGGTGTCCTGGAAGCGGCTGCTCTGGCCAGCCGCGGCGAGGATGACTCCGAAGTTGGGCATAGTTTTCAGAAGGCGCCGCCACCGCCCTGCATGCCGCCGCCACCGCCCTGC
>Ga0214919_10002218_pt1 | contig 30850 bp, 30 predicted proteins | sample LL1503_MetaG_FD_177994 | JGI IMG/M metagenome (GOLD analysis project Ga0214919, IMG submission 177994) | Freshwater microbial communities from Lake Lanier, Atlanta, Georgia, United States - LL-1503 | ecosystem: Environmental > Aquatic > Freshwater > Lake | place: USA: Georgia | collected... | reverse complement strand
CCTCTAGTACAGCCTCTAGTACAGCCTCTAGTACAGCCTCTAGTACAGCCTCTAGTACAGCCTCTAGTACAGTCACTAATACAGCCTCTAGTACAGCCACTAATACAGCCTCTAATACAGCCTCTAATACAGCCTCTAGTACAGCCTCTAGTACAGTCACTAATACAGCCTCTAGTACAGGAACGAGAACATCAACAGCAATCGCAATAATACAGCCAATAGTATGGCCAACTATACCATCAAATATTTCCCTTACAGATGCTAGTAATATTGTCAACCAACTCGCAAATATTTCCGTATCAAACACAACAAACTCTTCAGAAATTTTAGGAACTCTGAACAAACTTACATCTTCCCTCGCCACAAATCTTGTGGAAGCGTTCAAAATTAAAACTTCCGAATTTACATTTGCCGCTCTCCCCGCGGGTCCCAGCGGCGGCGGATTTAATATTTCTGAAAATATTTCTGTAATTGTTCCAAAACTTAAAGCATCAATTGCGGCAATTTCAGTTGTCTCTTGGACATCTCTTAAACTTGGAACAACTCCAATAGATTCATCTATACTTTCTATTTCAGCAGTTTCACACGCAGGAGATACAGAGAAAGTTTCAAATCTTTCTACACCATTTACGTTTACGAACACAATTGGGAAATCATCAAATGCATCTTTCTCGCCCCAATGTATTTATTGGGATGTTAATAATGAATCATGGTCAAGTGACGGATGTATTAAAGTTAAATATACAAATAATTCAATTACTTGCGCTTGTAACCATTTAACAGATTTTGCAGCGCGTTTTGCATCAATTGAAAAAGACAATGCAAATATTTTCGCAAATGCTGGCAATGTTTTTAGCGCAGAAGGTCTCAAAAAATATGCTTCATTTTATATTTTCACAGGAACCTTTTTCGCAATACTACTCGCCATATTTATATATTTAACACGTGTAAATTCAAAAAATGCTCTTGTATATGTTCGTAAATTAGCCAGATATTCCGAACTAAGTATTCTAAAACTTCTCACTCCAAATCCGGACAATTTCTTTATTGACCGCTACTATCCAAGAATTAAACTTCACCCCAAAAAACTCAAAGAAATCAACATAATACATCCTTATAAGGGAAAATCTTGGTTAGGACGTTTTGTATTTGTTTGGAAAAAGCGTATATTGTATCAACATTCATATTTAGCAGTTTTCTGGAATTTTGATCCACGTGTTTCAAAACAATTAAGAGGACTTCTGCTATTTATTGTAATAATTAATACATTATTTATTACCTGTCTCTTATATGGATATTCGCACGATCCAATGCAAGGATCAATGGGTGTAGCAGAATCTGTAGTTTTATCAGTTTTAACAGCCTTAATAAATATCCCAGTTATTCAGTTTTTTAGGCAACTTGTATATGCAATTGGTATTCGTGAATATAAATGGAGATATCCATATTTGAGCCAAGAACTTTCTGCTCGCCACGAATTTGAAAATAGTTTAGCCTTGGTTACAAATGATGAAATTCTTGATGAATTAGCAATTTCTTTACCAAAAGTTCTAAAAAAGATAAAAGATATATTAAAGAAAGAAGAGTTACTTGGATCAAAAAAATTAAAAGAGTTATTTGAATATGTTAAACTGCGTATTTCTGAACGAGATGTTTCTAATAAAGTAGCAAAATACTTGAATACACTTCCCTCACAGAATGAATTTAAGAGTCAAAGCAATTTATTTTTAGCATCATTACCTGTTCATACAAATATTGGTTGGGCTGGACTTATTGCTGGATATATATACTTAATATGGTGTTTTACATATATATTAATGTTTGGCGCATATCAGGCAAATTCAGATCAGATATTTTATAATTTTATTGGTACAGAGATTACAAATATTTTAGTTTCACAACCACTGATTTTATTTTTAACACCATTATTGAATGCTGCTGTTGGAAATTGTTTGAGAGCATCTTACAATTCTGATAAAAAGTCCTATTCAAGTATATACTTCTTTTCAGATCCTGATGCGAAAAAGGGTTCATCTACTTCACTTTCAATTGGTCTTGGATATTTGCTATTTTTACGGGGAGTTGCAGAGACAAATTCTAATAAGGAGAATCGTGTTAATATGGAAATTTCTGTTGCGCCGAGTAATGCTATTGTAGAATCTTTAAAAGAAGATGATGTTGAGGAAGATCTAAGCGGTGCTGAGAGTATAGATCGTGAAAAAATAATTGCGTGTCTTTATTATTTGTCTAAAATACAAAAAATGGCCTAGATGGTCTAAATGAATTATCTTTCATTTTTTCACTAAGTGAATTCTACTTAAAAACTTCCCTCTACTAAGAACTAGTGTAAATATGTCGTCCTCTAAGTCTGCTCCCGCTATTGGTATTGATCTCGGTACTACCTACTCTTGCGTAGGTGTATGGCAGAATGACCACGTAGAAATTATTGCGAACGAGCAGGGAAATCGTACAACCCCTTCATATGTTTCATTTGACGGTGATGATCGACTCATTGGTGATGCGGCAAAGCAACTTGCTGCGACCAATACTAAAAACACGGTATTTGACGCAAAGCGTCTAATTGGCCGTCAGTTCAACGACCCAGTTATCCAGGCTGATATGAAGCACTGGCCTTTCGGTTTAATCGATAAGGCGGGTAAGCCTCTTATTGAGGTTGACTTCAAGGGTGAACGTAAGCAGTTTATGCCTGAGGAGATCAGCGCAATGGTATTGACAAAACTCAAGCAGACTGCTGAGGGGTTCCTAGGTGGTACTGTGCGTGATGCGGTGATTACTGTACCTGCTTATTTTAACGATTCTCAGCGCCAGGCTACAAAGGATGCTGGTACCATTGCTGGACTGAATGTTCTCCGTATTATTAATGAGCCAACTGCTGCTGCTATTGCGTATGGTCTAGATAAGAAGACTGGTGGTTCCCAGAATGTTCTCATCTTTGATCTTGGCGGTGGCACGTTTGACGTGTCTTTGCTGAATCTTGATGATGGTGTCTTCGAGGTAATGGCAACTGCTGGTGACACTCATCTTGGTGGTGAAGACTTCGATAACTCCCTTGTAGATCACTGCGTACAGGAGTTTGAGCGCAAGAATCGTGGCGCAAAGTTAAGCTCAAATGCTCGTGCTCTTCGCCGCCTACGTACTGCGTGTGAGCGCGCGAAGCGTTCTCTTTCTTCTACAAATCAGTCAACAATTGAGGTTGATTCCCTTGTAGATGGTATTGATTTTAACACTGTAATCACTCGTGCGAAGTTTGAGAGCCTGTGCGATGCTGCGTTCCGCCGCTGTATGGGCCCTGTAGAGCAGGTGCTGCGTGACGCGAAGGTGAGCAAGGGTGATGTTCACGAGGTGGTGATGGTTGGTGGCAGCAGCCGCATTCCTCGTGTTCGCCAGCTTGTTACTGACTTCTTCAATGGCAAGAAGTTGAACGACAGTGTTCACCCTGATGAGGCCGTCGCATATGGTGCTGCGATTCAGGCTGCGAATCTGACTGGTGCTGACAAGAGTGGTAAGCTAGATTCTCTTGTGCTGCTTGATGTCGCGCCTCTTTCACTGGGTCTGGAGACTGCAGGTGGTGTGATGACCGCGCTGATTAAGCGCAATACCACAATTCCTACCAAGAAGAGCCAGACATTCTCCACATATTCTGACAACCAGCCTGGTGTGCTGATTCAGGTGTATGAGGGTGAACGTGCGATGACTCGTGACAATCGTCACCTGGGCAAGTTCCAGCTTGATGGTATTCCTCCTATGCCTCGTGGCGTCCCTCAGATTGAGGTGTCCTTTGATATTGATGCGAATGGTATTCTAAATGTCAGTGCGGCTGAGAAGAGCACTGGTAAGTCTCAGAAGATCACTATTACAAATGAGAAGGGTCGCCTGAGCAAGGAGGATATTGAGCGAATGGTAGAGGAATCTGAGAAGTATGCTGAAGAGGACAAGGAGCGTATGGCGAAGATTGAGGCTCGCAATGGTCTCGAGAGTTATCTCTATAATACTCGTAACTCTCTACGTGAGGAGAAGGTGAAGGAGACTCTTGGTGAGAATGTTGTAAGTGATACTGAGACAATTGTTAGCGAGGGTCTGGCGTGGCTGGAGGCAAATGGTGAAGGCGCTGAAGTTGACGAACTCAAGACGAAGCAGAAGGAGTACGAGGATAAGATTACTCCTGTGATGATGAAGTTATATCAGGGCGCTGGTTCTGAATCTGGTTCTATGCCCGATATTAGTGGAATGAAGATGCCTGGTGGAGAGGCACCTCGCCCACCAACTGTGGAGGAAGTGGATTAAAAACAAAAATATCTCTGTTTAAAATAGAAATGTCCGAAATAGAGTATCTTGATCTTGTAGAAGGTGTTATATATATAGGTCATTCAACATTGGATAATTCTATACCAGATAAAGAATACTTATTCTTAGGTTTAAGACCAACTGGTACAGAATTAATGGATGGAGATGGTAATATTACTATATTTACTATAGGTTCTATGCAATTTTATAATCCTAGCGAATATGTGCGAACTACGCCATTGTTAGATATAAGTAGAACGTCACATATTGGAGACAAAACTGAAGGTGTTGATGTAATATTAATTGACAATACAAATGTAATTAGTATGAATAAATTTAATAATGGCGATGAGTGTGTAAGAATACCTGGGGGGGATGTTAAAATGCCTCCTAATTCAGGAAATAATTATAGTATATTTAAGGTTGACACTTTACAAAACTGGTTTTATAAAAGTAATAAAAACCCACTAACAAGAGATATAATTACTGAAGATCAAATCGAACGTTTTACATACCGAAAGCCGACGAGTGGGGGTAGAAAAAAAACAAGAAGATATAAATCAAAAAAGACAAATACGCGTAAGAAAATAAATAAAAGAAAAAAGTAAAAATTTGAACAAAATAGATATTAAATATGAGCCACCTACTATAATTAGGTGGCTGATGCCACCTCTTTTGGACTTGTAGCTCAGCTGGTTAGAGCGTGGTGCTTATAGACATAGATTCTATAGTTATAGCAACGCCGAGGTCACGAGTTCAATCCTCGTCTAGTCCAAAGAAATTCTTTTTATATATTATATCTTATAATATATAAAAAGAAATTTCTAATACGTATATAGCGAAATGTCAAAATTATCAGACACTAAACACAATAAATATTTTACAGCCTACAAACCTGGAGACACTTTCTGGGGAATTGGCATAGAAAATGAAACATATCTAGAACTTCCAAATCAACCAAAAGTATCTGGTAAACTAATACAAAATTCTCATAAAAGAGAACGTTACAGCGTTGATTATTATCAAACCTACCTAAAGGATTTCTTCAAAAAAGCCGTCGCAACACAAATAAATACTTCTGAAGAATATGCTTTACCAGTTCTTATTAATTCCCATTTTTTAACAGAGTGTGATCCTCAAGGGGAACATATGACAACTTTTGAAAAATCTCCAAAACCGAATCCAAATTTCCAGGGAAAGACAAATTTCGAAATATTGAAAGAATCTGATCCTTATTTTGAAAAAGAACAAGATAATAGTTATTGTTTTGATGGAGATACTATTGAATTTATGACACTAAATTTCTATAAAACAAATGTAAAAGATACTGTTAAGGAACTTATACACAGAAAAAAAGAATTCCTACATCATATAAATGCAGCGAAGCCAGAATTCTGTAAGGGAGAAAAACTAAAGTATCCTCCAGAAAATTATGGATTTGCACAAATGGCGACAAATCCAAAGAATCTAGCAATTTTTAATAATGGAACGTACCATTTTAATTTTACACTTCCTACAAAGTTAGATTTGACAAAAAGTATTGAAAATTATAAAGAATTTTTATTTCGTCATAAAAAAGCCATACGATTTATACAATTTTTTGAACCATTTTTTATTGCGGTATATGGATCTGGAGATGTTTTATCAAAAACAGCACATTGCCTTCGTTTTCCTGCAGGTTCTCAACGTTGTGCTGCTAGTCGCTATATTTCTGTAGGGACATATGATACAAGCGCAAAAGAACTATTAAGTGGGAAACTTTTACAAGAAGATAGAGAAGTTCTTCAAAAGAAATGGGCGCCATATCATTGGTATAATCAACTTTATGCGCAAATTAATTATAAAAAAGGTGATAAAGTTGGGTTTGATATAAATTTTAATAAGTTTAAGAATCATGGAATAGAGATTCGTTTTTTTGATTGGTTTCCTGAAGAACATTTAGAAAAAGTGCTAACAGTATTGGTCCATATATTAGATATTGCTGAATCAACTCCAAATATACCTAAGAATCCTCTTGATTCTGAAATATGGCATAATATAGCCTATAAGGCTATTTGGAAAGGTAAGAAAGCGATCCTTACAAAGGATGAATTAACATATGTTAAATCATATTTTGGAATCAAAAAAATAAGATGTAAGAGTTTAGATTTTGATTGTGTATTTGAAGAACTTGCTGAATCTTTAAAAACTCGTTTTGGTGTTAAAGGACCTGTGTCTCAATTTATGTTAACACCCCCTCCTAAACCAACTATTACCGAACAAGTGGGGCTGTCGTCTTGCTCCTTGTGGTGTTTGCCAAAGACTGCTGCCACTCAGACTTCCACGAGCGGAACATCGCCGCGCAACTCCGAGCCGCCTCAGAAATAGCGGCACGAGCACTTGTCTCCTTACCATCATCAACACCAATACGAAGTAGCATCTCATCACGTAGAGGATGCGGAATCTTATAACCAGCAAATGTTACAACACCCTTTCCAACAAGATTTTGTTCAATCCAAGTCTGAAAGAGGTTTCCAAGGGTATGATCTTCTCCCTTAAAGAGAATATCAAATCCGCGGATACGGGCCTCTGCTGGTGCGAACTTCACAGATTCCATATTTGTGTCTACAATATTGGCATACTTGATACAGATTTCGTCGCCAATCTCACAAGCGCGCTGAATAATGTAGGGCACACTAAGAATTCCTACAGTTTCCACTGTAAAATCGAAGGAGAATGGCTCACCCTTTTCATCCTGTAGGAAAACCTTTGCTGCTTCTAGAGTCTCAAACTCACGCTCCAGAATTTTTGCACGATCCGCATCTTGTGCGAGACTTTCTGGCATCACCTTCTTGTGATTAATGAGCCACTTTTCATATACAGACTTTCGCTTTTCCATATTATCGTCACGTGAATATATATAAGAGCACTGAGATACTGGAATAAACCGGGCATTTTCACGGCCGCTCCCAATAGATGCTCTTGCTACAAAGGAAATGGCGTCGGCTGAACCTGTACCATAAATTGTTGGCTTTAGAGTTGCAATGAGACAGGTCTCCTTTGTAATAGGGTTTGGAGGGAAGAACCGCTCAGTAGGAATTTGTACACGTTGTGGCTCTGGAGTAGAGTTTTCTTCGGACTCTTCAGACTCATTGTTTGTGGCTTCAGACTCATTGTTTGTGTTTACTTCAGAATTATTGTTTGTGTTTGATGCATTTGTGTTCGCTTCAGACTCATTATTACTATTGTCACCACCTGTCATAACAGCATTTTTCACTTCATATACTGTAAAATCGGAACAATCAATGTCTCGTGGTACATCCTTATCATTCTTCTCATCAAGTTCAAACACATACTGCTTTGACTTATACTTTAATGGCTCCGGAACATAAATGGGCAATAAACCAATCCGATGAGCCAACATCTCATTAGTCATAGGGGTTGTATTTTTTGAAACAACAACATCTGTTGTAGAGCCGTTTTCAGTCATATCGGCACGAAAAGCGACTGACTCCACACCTGTAAGGACAATTCGGCGAAGAGTGTTTGCGTAAGCAACATGGGTTGGAGCAATACGGAAGTACCACGCATTCTTGTTTTGTGGATTCGTAGAAATATTCTGAAAGACAGGCATTCTAGTTCTACTTTATTACTCTGTTAATTTCAGTCATCAATTTTTAGGTGCGTCTTGAATTCATAAGTTTTCAGCCTATCTAAAACTAGAACTGGATGGCCCAGAAAAACATCTGTTTTTATAGCAAAAATTGTGAATGGAGTAAAGCATTTCTAAAAGAGGTTGTACAGACACCCTTTAAAAATCAGTTTAATTTCATATGCGTTGACCCAGATGCGAGTGGTAAACGGCCACCACTTCCTAACTGGTTGAAGAAAGTACCAACACTTGTTATTCAAGGTGATACAGAACCAGTTAAAACTGATGCTGAAGTAATGAATTGGTTATATATTGCGAAAATGAGAACTGGTGGTAGTGGTAACAATAATACGAATAACAACAACCAACCAATGGCTGCTGCAGAACCTGAAGCGTGGATGAGCAGTGAAATGGGTGGTGGTCTGAAAGATTCTTATGGTTTTATTGACGGTGAAAGTAATATGATTTCCCACAATTTTGAAACAATTGGTGGGCCACAAACTATTCCTCAAGGACCTGGAACACGAACTTCTTCAGAAGTTCCAGGTGCTCAGAAGACACAGAAAGAGAAATTATTCGATTCACAAATGGAAGAATATATGAAAAATCGCGCAGCAGCCGCACCGCAACAAAGACCTCGTCAATAAAAATTAACAGTCTAAAGTTCATTATCAAATAATAATTAGTACATTATGTCCGCTCTTTCGGCATTTGTAAATCAATTGATCCGCTTCTTTCAGGATTTGTCAGAGACATTTCCTGAAGAGAAGGATATTAAAATGGCGCTCGAAGCAGTTGAGGGTGCTAAGAAGATTAATCCTCGTCTTATACTAGATTTATTTTACGAAAACGTGTATCTTGATTTACATGAAGCAATAGGAAATGAAGATGTTGAAACTATTATTGCGGTGGCAAAGCGAAAGATTTCCACCCAATTTAATGAAATTCTCCCCGCTCTTTCAATCTTTCAGAAGCATTGGCCAACTTTAGACGATACAAATCGTAGCGCTATTCTAAAGTATATGAAAGTGTTAATAATTCTTTGCGCAAAGGCTCGTGCGCTATAAAAGCCTAAAGATATAAAATTCTCCCTTACAGAAGAATATGGAACAACTTTTATCCATTTTTGATGTAAAATATTCTGAGTTCACGACAAATCTTCTGGAAGCAATTCCGGAAATGAACGCGCAGATTCTTGCGGCAGCCGCTTTATCTCCAGCGGAACGTCTAGATCGTTTCAAGACGGAGGTCTTACCAAATGTAACACCTACTAAAGTATCTCGTACAATTCTCCCTGGAGTGACCCTTACAGATGATATTTGGGAGAGCCTTGGTGAAGAGGGCCAGAAGGCTATTCGCGAATTCTTAAGTGTTCTTGGTGTCTGTTGTATGAGCGATTCCGAGGAGTGGAGCAAGGAGTTCTTAAACAAGTGGAAGGAGTCTATGGCATCTGTTGATTTTGATAATTTGGCTGCAAAGATGGCGTCTATTTTTGGCGCAAAGGGAGAAAAACTCCCAAAGATTCCTGAGCGTCTTCTCAAGGGACAACTGGCGAAACTGGCTGATGAGATTCTGCGCGAGTTCAAGCCTGAGGAGTTTGGATTCAGCCCTGAAATGTTGGAGGAGGCTGAGAAGAACCCTGCTCGGGCATTTGAGATTATCACGGAGATTTACACAAAGAATCCGATGGCGTTACAAAATATTATGAAGCGTATTATGAAACGTCTTCAGGATAAAATACGGCGAGGAGAGTTCAGGCCACAGGATATTGCAAAGGAGGCGGAAGAGTTAATGTCTGAACTGACAGAGAATAGTGGTTTCAAGGATCTTCTGGGAAGTCTGAAGGGATCTTTTGGTTTTGATGACGCTGAAGAAGAGGCTGATCTTTATCGTTCTGCTGGTCGCGAAGGTGAAGCCCGTCGCAACCTTGTTAAGGAGCGCTTAAGAAATAAGTTGGCGCAGAAGAAAGCGGCGGCAGCGGCCGCCACTCAGAAAAAGTAATTAACGCAAAACCATCTCCAGCCTTTTGTTGTCTATTGCTAAATAGAGCGGCACAGAAATGCCTTACGCAGAAGAATGTGACAGACCGTGGTATGTAGAACCATTAGTTCTTCTAAAACTCAACTTTGCGCCCAGTATGGCTTGCCCTTCAAATGCTATAAATTCCCTTACAAGGGGTATTATACTCATCACGGCTCTCTGTTTAGGCGCATCTGTAGCATATGGGCCAACAGTATTTCTATTTGGACTTGTGTTTTTAGCAGTGTTATATGGGCCATCTCTATACGCAACTCTTATTGGAGGTGGTATTGACATACCTCAAAAAGAAGGTTTCCAAGCAGATTTAGTTCGAGAAGCACAACAGCCGCAGAACCAAAAACCTGAACAAGTTGAGGTTATTGGTTCAAATGAAACATCACCATCTGCGCGAAACCCTTTTATGAATGTACTTATTGATGAAATTAAATATAATCCTAGCCGCCCTCCAGCCCAGGATATTAATGACCCGCTTGTGAAAGCGCAGTTGGATGATTTCTTCCGCATCCAGTGGTTCAGTGACCCTACAGATGTGTTCGGTCGCGCCCAGTCACAACGTGAATTCTATACAATGCCTTCAACAAGTATTCCGAACGACCAGGGTTCTTACCAAGATTGGCTCTACAAGATTCCTGGGAAGACTTGCAAGGAAGGTGGTCGCAAGGCGTGTCTTCCAGGTACAGATGGAAGCCCTGTTACGTGGTTAAATGCCGATCGATAAATAAATCTTCAACATATTTCCTGTAAGGGAATTAATTGAGTATTTTACTATAAGGGCTTCTGTGTCTTGAGCATAGGTTTTCCGCGACAAGAGAAACGCTTCAAGGTTTTTCCACGTCGACCAAGAACGGAACGAGTACAAATAGCAATCGCAGCAGCCTCTTTATTGGCAGCAGTCGCCTTTGTTCCTTTACGCAACTTTACTGTACGTCGAACCTTTTTAATACACCGGCAAAAGAGTTTTGCCAGAGGTGTAGTCATTCTAATGTTATTCTATGAAAATTAAGTTTGCTACTCACTGGTTAGAGGAAATGGAGATCAATCGTCTTACAAGCACAAAGGATGACCTTTGTGGTGTTCAACAATACTATAAGCAATCTGTCGGTCCTGGCCGTTATGCTACAGTAAACTTAGTACCTGATTCTCGTCAGGTAAACCCATTAGCATCTGGCGCAGTTACGACATACCCTCGCGAGGGCTATGGTTTCAATAACAAACAGATTGACGCTGACTCAGTACTGCGCAATCAGCCTGAATTCAAATCAAATAAGTGTGCGATTCGTGCGCAGGCTCGCCCATTCTTATCAGTCCCTTTTATGGGCGGTGGTCGTGGCAACCCTGATGTTGAGAGTCTCCTTTTACACGCTGAACAAGTCCGCACAGGGGCTGAATGCGGCACAGTTACTGAAGAACAACTCAATGTATTTGACCCTCTCATCCCAACTGTTGCTGCTAATATCCAGAAGCCTTCCAATTTAATTACTGAAGTTGCGCAACCCGGCTGGGTTCGTGGTGGTATTCCCAGTCGCCAATACATTCGCGATATTAATTGCTAAACAATAGCAGTTAAGAGACGATGCTGAGTCCTTCCCCTATTGAAGATATAACAAATTCTGTTGTTCAACAGCCATCTTGGGTGGGTGCTGAAAACACACAACTATATGACCAGAGCAAATATGCGTATATTAGTGCGCACCCAAAAAGACATATTCTCGGCCTTGTAGGCGGAAATGAGGTGTCTCTTGTGAAAGGGAATGTAACAGATGTTGAATCAGATCTTACATGGAGAACACGGCCTCTAACACGCTGTGACCCGTTCAAACATTCCCCTGTAGGGGAAAATGATGTGCAGATAAAGAGACAAAATCGTAAGTATGATTTAACTATGGATATTTCTAAGAATAATTTACCATCTTACCAAATGTGGGCATATCCAACTGTAATGGCGCCTACACCAATGAAAAACGACCCGTGCCTTCAACCCCATAAATATTAATTTTATTGCGCTGATGATATTATATTTTTCAAATGTTATTAACAATTGAAAAATATATTTCTAAAGGTTTCTAATACGCACGTCTCTTAGATTTACGTGTTTTGCGACGAGTTTGTCTGCGCATACGACCACCAATACCAGCACTTCTAGTAAAAAGATTTCTAAGATTATTGAGCCCATCCCCATCATTATTTCCATTATTCATCTCACCATTTGAATTATTTCTATTAGCAGCTAGCACAGGAAGAGTAGCATTTGGATCTGCAAAAGTTAGAGCGCTTCCTAGACGACTTGTAATCATTGCATTATAGTTTGTTACATTATTTACCTTAATGAGATTCTTTCCAAAAAAACGCATAATATCTTTTTTAATTTCAAGCATTGGATGAGGATAGTAAATTATTGCAACAACAATCCAATGTGTTTGTGGATCAGGTTTTATAATCGCAGCAAGACGTGAACTGCGACGAGCACCAACTGGAGGTGGAGGCGGTGGATTATATTGTTTAATTTTATTACCTTTTACGATACCTGGTTTAATATCTAAAATTGTACTTCCTTCACGATTAAAAAATGAAGTTAAATATTCTTTAGTTACTGTCAAATCACCAATCCGTAGGGGGAAATAAAAAATTATATTTGATTTTTCTCCTGATCTAGACATCTTATCTACTATTTCTAACAAATTAATACATGAATTCTTATGTTGAAGAACATTCCTAAATTACGCACTTTACCAAAGTTAAATAATAACATAAGACAGATAATACACCACTATGTCGTGTATGCCACAACAACAGGCACTTACAAGACCGAGGTTTGATGAATTTCACCAGGCTGATGATATGCGCATTACGTCATATGCTGCTCGTTATTATTTAAATGTACCAAATCACAACTGTCCTACGACATTTGTTGTTGACCCAACAACTCGTTTACAAAAAACTGGACAGAGTTGGGTCTCTGGTTCTTGGCGCACAGATGTTGAGAGTGATCTGAAGAATATTAATCGTCTTGGAACACGTGTAAAGTGTGATGAAGCACAGTACAATCCTACAACTAATAAGATGACAAATGCTTCTTATGAGTCTGCTCAAGATGAAGTCTTCCCTCAGACATTTAATCATTTAACAAATCCGCCATGTACTCTGAGAGCCACTGGATGGAATCGCTGGATCTCTCTCCCACATCAACCACAGCAGACATATGAGACACCGTTTGACTTTTTCATTCCTTCACGTACTCTTGATAAAGAGAGGTGTAAAACACATAAGTCTATGGATTTAACGTAAACATAAAAAAGAAGTAAACTATCAAGGAACTATTTAGATATGGAGGCCGTCACGCTATTAGGTCTTGTCGGTCTTGGATATGCGGTTTCAAAACTAAAGCCATCTGGACCACAACCAAGAGAAGGATTTACCGCATCAGCAGTTACAGGTCAAGTTCAAGATATGGCTGTTCCCCGAGGCATAGGCACACTTGCCGCTTCGCCAAAAGGAGCATCTGCGCGAGGCAATCCTTCCGAACTTGATATGATGTATAAGACACCAAATGGTAATTTATATCCTTCGGAACCTAATCCCGGTCCTTATGGAATGCCAATCGGATACGCAACAAAGGCACCACGTGCTCCGCAGCGCCCGCCTGCTCCAGTACCAATTGAAGATGCTACTGCGCAAGTTCAACTAAACCCTGCAGGGATTGAGTCAGACCCCAATTATATGAATACTGGTTCAGGATATACAATAAGCCCTCTTAGTGGCCAGAAAGTTTCTAATGGAGAGTTCAAACATAATAATATGGTCCCCTTTTTTGGAGGGCGTGTGAAGCAAAATATGCGTGCGACAGCAAATACTGACCGTCTTGATTCGTACACTGGCGCAGGTGTCAATCAAATTAAGAAGCAAGAAGTGGAAAATATGTTTAAGGATGCACAGGCTCCGTTCGGAAATCCTTATGGTCTTGAATCAGCAACAGATTTTGTTCAGAGCCGCATTAATGAACCAAGAAATCGTGCGGGTGAAAAGCCGTTTGAACCGACTCGTGTTGCGCCTGGTATTGGTGAGAAGTTTGGCCTTACAGGAAAGGGTGGATTCCAGCAGTTTGAAGTTAATGAATATATGAAGGAGCACGGATATAAACAGACGAATGAATTACGTACTGCGAATAAACCCAAACTCACCTATGAGGGAGTAGCGGTGCCTGGTGTACATTTTATTGGAAAGACTGCGGAGATTTCCAATATTGGAGAAGTTCGCAAGAATAACCCTGACAGATTCTATGTTGATGAGTCTGGTGTATCAATTGGCTCTGTTCCAACTGGTACAACAACCTTTAAGGAAACTGCGCGACCTGTTCAAGTCTTACCACACACAAGCCGCCCTGAGACATCGGTTGAGTATATTCCATCAGGTGCTTCTCAGGATTTCGGTCAGAGTTATGTGACAAGTGCGTATAAGTCACCAATGGTTCAACAGTATGGTGGTGCTGGTTACAGAAATGCGGATATGTCTGGATATTATACAAATAATGTTGATGCGCCTGAAGCAGATTATGGTCGTGCGTCTTTTGAAAACAAGCCAAATGAGCGTGATGCGACAAGTCAGCGTACAATGGGTCTGAATGCTGCGCCGGCACAGGATGGTCAAGGCGCGACATCAATTCATTTTGAGGACCCTGCGAGACCTACACGACGTGGCGAGACGATTGGTAATATTCGCCAGTCTGGTACACCAGTTGGCTATGCTGGATCTTCTGCGCCTGCTATTACTGTGTGGGACCCATCTGACATTGCGCGTACAACTGTGAAGGAGTCTACAATTGAATGGGGTTTACTGGGTATTGCGTCACCAAGTTCTGCACCGGCGAGACTAACAGTATATGACCCAGATGATATTGCGCGCCCTACACAGAAATCGCAACTCAGTAGTCGCTCTTACATTGGTGCTCCCAAGTCTGCTAGTGAAGCATCAATGAATAATCAATTTGCGTATAATATGCGGACAAACTCTGGAAAGGAGCAGATTGCGAAGGGTCGCAGACCTATTGCGGGTAATGGTGGTACAGCAATATTTACTGGTGAAGTTAATCAGAAGTCTCGCAAGTTAGATACAGATTATATAAATGATAGACCAACAGCGGTGAATAGGTCGCTTGATCTTGGTCCAGGTGTTGGTGATCTTGGCTATATAAAATACAGAGCGCCCTTACATCTGGATGTGAGTGCTGAGCGTTTCACACCAGATATGGTTTCCTCATTAGAAGCCAATCCTCTAAATCAGAGTCTGAGAAAGAATGCTGAACTTGATTCTGCGGCTCTTAGAGGAATGCGCGTGGCTTAGAAGGGGTCTAAGCGCAAAACAAACTAATTAATTAATGATTCTACAAAGACCCAAACCGGCCTATTGGCTAATAGGTCCCCAGGGTTCTGGGAAGAGCCACTGGGTAAAGGAGCGAGCTAAGAAAATGGGTGCGAGAATTCTGCGAATTCACGCCCGCGTTGACCGTTCGTTCAGAGATGGTAGACCTCTTTTATTTGCGATGCACAAGGCTTCTGAGCCAACAATTGTATGGATTGAAGGCGCAGATGTACTTACTCCAGAAGCACAGGCGTTCCTCCGAAGAATTATTGAAACTTGTTCGAAACAGGTTGAATTTGTTCTGGAAACTCGTGATGAAACACGAATTAGTTCTCCAATTCGTTCACGTTGTGTGGCAGTCTATTTTAATTCGCCTTCATTCCGGAAAAAGGAAAGGGAGGAAGTAATTCAGAAACTTCCCAAAAAACTTCGGGACACAATTCTGAAAAATCGTGAATTGGAAAACATGTGGTTCATTAACGAAGCATTAGCAGATCCTGTAAGGGCAGTTCAAAAAGCACGTGAATTATCATTAGATCCGACAAATCTTCTTCAGAAGGCTCTTGAATACATTCCAATTGATAAAAAGGATGTTTATATGCGAGCGTGGGGGTCTGGAAGATCCATTTGGTGTTTAGTCGCACTCGCTTATTTTGATGCGGTTCAAATTAAGATGGAATCTAAGATGGAAGTTTAGAGTATTCTTACGACAAATGGATTCTGGAATGGATAGTTCTGTTTCAGTATATGGTGAAGCCAAAGGTGAGTATACAAAGCAGTTATGTGTATTTCTCGTAGTTCCCTTACAGAGATTCTTTTTGGATTTGCTGGAGATTGCGAAGCAGGAAGAACCGGATAAGCGGAAGCATTTAATGAAGTTTCAGGATTTATTGAAGCAGATTCCGGATTGGAATGTTGACAAGGTTAGTCGCGAGACTGCGAAGATTCAGGAGCAGACTGGGTGTGATTATCTGGAAGAGTTATTGACGGCGGTGTTTATTGCTCACACGAAGGTGTTGAGTGCTATTCGCCTGAGTTCCAAGAATAAGTCTATTCAGATTACTGTTCCGAAGTTGGAGCATTTTTTACATCGTACAATGACTGAGTCTGCTCGTAGAATTTGGAGCACAGTCTATTTATTTGCTGATAATGCGTCGTCACTGGAAAAGCAGAAGAATCTACGACAGTTGGAAGTGATTCTTCAGGAATGTATTCAACAGGCTATTCGTGGATTACTACCTGTGAAGAATCTATTGCGAGACTATCTTTCTGAGCCTGATAATGCGCAGGAAGACGATGATGAACCGGTTGTTGGTGGTGTTGCTGCTCCTGCGGAGCCAGCAGAAGAAGTTGTTGCGAAGCCCCTTGAGCCTGTTGTTGCTGCGGAGCCTGTATCTGCGGAACCCGTGTCTGCGGAACCCGTGTCTGCGAAACTCGTGTCTGCGGAATCCGCGAAAGAAAAGCCTGTTGAAGAAGTTTCTGCTGTTGTACCTGAGGCTGCACCTACAATTGTTGAAGAAGAGGTTAAACCAGAGCCCCCAACAATTGTTGTTGATACTGAACCCAGAGTTCATTTTAGCGATTTTAATACAGTGTTTAACCCAAGTAACCCAAATAATAGCGAACTTGTTAAACACGAGGATAGAGATGAAGATGATGTTGTTGAAGATTTTGATGAACTTCGTATTTATGATGAAATTCAGAATCTGAATACATCTGATTTTGAATCGCTGGATAAGCCCGAAGTAACTCCTATAGAATTTGAGGAACTCTAATCGCCGTTTTTTCTGATTTTTTTTTCTAGACCGACAGATTAATGTTAGATACCTCGGCAGTGATAGTTCTTTTAATTGGTGCGTTATTTATTGCTGGACTTGGAGCAGTTGCTAATTACGCAACACAAACTGAAGGGAATAAGATTACAGCGAAGACTTTAGCGAGAGATTTTGTAATTGGATTAGGTCTTTCTGGTGCGGCGTATTTCTTTGTACCAGAGTCTTTCCAAAGTCTTGGATCTGCTCTAAAAGATGCGACAGATGCGGCATCCTCTGCTGTTACCACAGTACAGGATGTTGAACTTCATGTTGGACCTTTACCTTTTTAGCACTTCTAGACAAATAGAGGATATACAGTAACTCCTTCTGGAACTACACCAGTATATTTAAACTTCTCAAAAATCGGTTTACGAATTTGTTCCTTTGGTACTGCTCCCTTACAGTGTGCAGTTATATGTTTGTATAAATCAAATCCAGGGAAACGTTCTTCACCTTCTTCATCACGTAGCACATTTTTACCATTAACATCCGTCATCCAGGACCACAGTAGGTTGTAAAGAGGAGACTCTGTCTCCTTCACCACCCAACTTCCTTCTCGGCTTAGAATTCCAACCATTGGACCAGACTTCGTTTTAGGAGTATTCTCAAAAAGTGTATCAAAGATACTAACCGCTAGACGAACAAGATCAAACGATTGGTTTGGAAGAATTGGTGGGCTCTTCGGATCACGAATAGGACCAAAATTATATTGTCCAGCAGCGCCATTCCCCTCAAAGAATTCATCGCTAATAAGTTGCTGTCCACTGATCCGATAAATGCTGCGTCCATAATCAATTAAGCAAAAGATTTTACCAAATGTAGGAACTTTCCATACTTGATTATCTTTTGTTCGGTAATAAATAAATTCTTCTTCGGTTTCCTTATAGAGTAGATTATTTCCGTGTAAATCGTTGTGATAAAGTTCAATGTACGCATAGGCCTGGATCAGTGCACAAATAACTTGCCAGATCCACGCAGTCCATTTTTCTTCATTGAGTGTGCCATCATCAAGTAGTTCATCCATAACACCTTTTAGTTTTTCCATAAAGATGAGCATAACAGGCATTCCATCGAATTCTACAAAAAAATCTTGCCCATCGTCCTCTTCATCATCTGAATTGCTATGGAGTGTATGGTTTGAAGGACTCACACGAAAAATAGAGCGAGTTGAACCAGTTGTATTTCCAAATGAACCAACCGATTCTAATTCCACACGATTAGATGTTTCATCAATAATTGGAAGATCTTCGAGAACTTCTTCGTTTTGGTTTTCATCCTCAGCCTCCTCCTCTTTTAAAAGTTCAACCTCCTCAGGAGTTAGTAAAAAAGGCACAACTTCATCCTCTGTAAGGAAACGGTCCTTTTCTTCAGAAAAAACTCGAATACCGAACGACTTTTCACGAAAATTCTGCCAGAACCATTTTGTATTTTTGTAACTCTGGAATTCCTCGGAAATATTGTAGCAATATTTATCCGCCTTCGCGCAAACCGCTCCATAGAATTTTACAAAATGTGGTGAAAGATTCTGCTCTCGTAATTGACTTAGTGTTGCTGCGGCAATTGTATCAACATACGCCTGATTCTCATCGCATTGGAGTTTATCAACAACATTTCCCCAACTATCTGTAAGGCCAGGCATTGAAGTGTCTTTTGTGAAAGAGTAATTTCCTTGAATCCAGTCATCCGGATTTAGAAGATGAACAACTTTCACATAAACTTCATCTGTATTCTGTGGAAATTCCGAAGCAGAAAGAAGTCCGTGTCTAACAGATTGGAAGGTTGTATTCTCCTTAAATTTTTCCAACGTAGGAAAATAACTTTGAAAAAGTTTGTACGAACTATTTAATTCGTTCAGAGCAGATTCTGGAATTTCTATAGGCCCTACATTCACTTTCGCTGGCTTAAAGGACGCTACTCCTTGGACTTGAATTCCGCCTCCGGATTTCTTGTTCTTGTTACGACCCATTCTGATTCTGTAGTTTAGAGAAACACTAAGCCGTAAACGCGTTTCTTGAATTTTAATTTAGAACGCTAAATCTATTAGACAAATGGCTACTACGGAGAAGATTCAAGTGGGCGTCAAGAAATTTGATATGAAACGAGTTCCCCAGGACGCTGTCTGTATTTTTATCGGACGGCGCAGAACCGGCAAATCAACCCTTGTAAGGGACTTGTTATTTCATCATCAAAATATGCCTCTTGGAACGGTAATTAGCGGGACAGAAGAATCAAACGGAGCGTATGGAAAAATGATTCCGCCCATTTTTATTCACGGTGAATTTTCTCCATTAATTCTTGACAACTATGTGAAACGTCAGAAGAAGATTATGAAAAGTATTCAAGATGATATTGGACAAGGTATTGTATCTAAAAAAGACCCTCGTTCATTCTTAATTTTGGATGATTGTATGTATGATGACAGTTGGACACACGATAAGAATATTCGTTATCTTTTTATGAATGGTCGTTGGCTCAAGGTATTCTTCATTATTACAATGCAGTACCCTCTTGGTATTCAACCTGCTCTAAGAACAAATGTAGATTTTGTATTCATTTTACGCGAACCATATATTACAAATCGCAGACGTATTTATGACAATTATGCGTCGGCGTTTCCTTCTTTTGAGTTCTTCTGTCAAATGATGGACCAACTTACAGAGGATTTTGGATGTATTATTATTGACAATACTAGCCAAAGTAGTAAACTTGAGGATACGGTCTTTTATTACAAGGCGGAAATGCATCCGGATTTCAAGATTGGTGCACCCGAGTTATGGCGATTCTCGCAAAATAACATGCGACCATCTGAGGACGAAATGAATCAGTACCGTCCAGATATGATTCGTAGAAAGGGCCCAGAAATTCAAGTGCGAAAGTATTAGGGAAATAAATGGATCCAAAACAATGTCCATGGTGCCAACGTTGGTGCCTAAAAGATGATGCTTGTAACTATATTTTTGCGTGTGGCTTAGAAGCCAAAGGAACCTTTGTTCTAGGCGCAGGATGTGGAAACTCTTGGTGTTGGCAATGTGGAAAAAAGTTTTGTGGCCCATATTATTTACCAGATGGGAAAAAATCCCCAACGGCAAAAGAACAACATAATGGCACATGTTGTCCGCACACAGATGAATATTGTCCTGGTGGACATAATAGCCACTGCGAAAAAAGATGGTGAACCCTTTTAGAAATGCGATTTATTCTACTCGCATTTGGTATACTTATCGCCACTTTTTTCATTTCAAAATATTTCAGACTTAACGAAGGGTTTGCGGTCCCTAATGGACGGTGTGGAGTAGACCAACCCCCTTGTCCGGCTGGAACTCGTTGTATGAATGGATATTGCTTACGCGATGAGCCTCCTGCGCAACCTCATACAACAGACTTTATAATTTTACCTTAGACAACGCGTAAAAAATTACCTTCAATTAGAGAAGAAATGGCTCGTAGCACGCCTCCTTACACTTTAATGGGTCTTGCGGCTGTATTTTTACTTTTACTTGTTGCTCTGCCAATTGTGAAGTCATTCACTGAAACATACACTGGAGGCTATTCATCAACCACATCAAACCTAACCTGTAAGGATTATGCGAAGCCTTGCCCCGAGGGTTATTTCTGCCAACAGGAGAAGTGCACTTCTATTTTCCCTCGTGTTTAGGCTAGGGCAAGTTTTTTTAATTCACAAATGAAATGTTGAAAACGTTTCTTTTTTGAATTTAGACCGCTGAACATTTCAAATCGGCACTTCGAGGGGCAAAGCCCCTCGTTTTACTGGAGTAAAAAAGTTCAGCGGCGGCGGCAAACGAACATTTTAAATTGTTCGTTGGTCTATATATAACCCAGTATTTACTCGTCAATCTTCGTAGCCTTTTCCATCTTACGCGCAAGTGCAAGATCTGCTGGACCCTCAAAGAGTGTATTTGTCGCCTCTGTAGCATTTAACTCAGCAGAAGTACCCGCTGCATCAGATGGCTGGAGTGACATATTGAACACAGACTTCACATTCTTTGCCTTCTTCGCATCAGGATTCTGTGTGTAGAACTTCTCACGAGCATCCTCATTCTCACTATATGCCTTCATCAGAGAATTGAGCTGATCATTCGCATACTCCTGTGAGGGAATCTGGTGGGGCGATGGGTCCCAGGCAAGCCACTTGCCAACATCACCGATTAGAATATCGTGACGCTTATCACTCTGCTGGAGTTTCTTCGCGCGGATCTGAGCCTCTCCCTGATTGGCATATACACCGCGAACCTTCACACCACGAATAGTAGTGCGGAAATTATTCTTCGCATAGAAGTCATCCTCAAGCTTATCACCATTCTTAAATAAGAATTCATCATACGCCTCGTTGATAGTAGTTACACTAACATCATTCTTAATCTTCTTCAGATACTGCTGATAAGTATCCAGAACCTCTTCTACACGAAATTGCTTCGCAGCATCGCGGCACTTAACAGCCGCCCCGCTTAAGTCTACAGCATCGAGTTTATCAGCCTCGTCAAAGAGGGTCTTACGAAGACCAATAACTGTGTCGGCAAGATACTTCTCCAGATTCTTTGTCTTCCAGGTCACCTCATAATCCTTCAGGAATTCTGTGAAAAATGCGCGAGACTTATCCTGAAGGACCTTCTCAGGAGAAAGGAACGAAAGAAGAACATACTGCTGACCACGGATCTCATCATCCTCCTCTAGAAAATCCACGACTTCTTCTTTTGTTTGGCCCTTGCTCATAGTGTCCTTAATACTGTATTATTTTAATCAAGTCTTTACACCCTTTTAGACTAAGCAATTTAACAACCAGCCAAAAGTTTTTTCTTATGAACTAATATATAAGCAAATGGACGGTTATTTCGGTGAGATTGTCACTCGTGCTATCAAGTACTTAATTGAGGGCCTCGCCATTGCGGCGGCGGCTGTCTTCATCCCTCGCAAGGCTCTCCCTCTGGATGAGGTCGCCTCCCTCGCGCTCCTCGCGGCGGCGGTCTTCGCCATCCTCGATGTCTTCGCCCCCTCGGTAGGTGTTACGGCTCGCCAGGGTGCTGGATTCGGTCTGGGTGCGAACCTGGTCGGTTTCCCTATGCGCGGTTAGATTAGTTTTTAATTAATATCTTATAAATTTAATATCCATTTTTATTTACTCAAAGAGTATATAAAAGTTGATTACGTGTATTAAACAATAACCTATAAGGGAAATGGAAGAACTTCAAGCGCAAATTCGTATTTTAAACGATGTTTTACGCGAATTATACGCTGATATGAATAATAATGATAAAAATTTTGAGAAATATGAAACTTTGAAAGGTGTTTGCTCAAAAATCTATAAAATTCAGGATCCTTTATTCAAAAAGATTCACGAAATTGATGCGCAGGAACAGCCTAAGAGATTGGAGAAACTTATGGAATTACTAAAGAATTTGAATGCGTCAGATTTACCTGAGAATTATGATGAATATATAAAAAATGATGAAATTGAAAGTCTCGCTTGTAGTACTCTTATAGGGTCTAATGGTGAATGTCTGTGGGATGCTCACAATGTTTTAATTCAAAATGGATTTTCAGTATTTGCTGGAGAACGTGACCGCTTCGGATGGTTAACGGGCTGTATCCAGACTGAGAAAGGAATTATTATCTATGGATAAAATAGAATAATGAATAACGCGCGTTCAGTAATAGAAAATGTTAGAAGCTCTTGTATGCAAATGCCGCCAAGTAAATTGAAGAGAAGTATTAACCAAATAAAAACTGTTAAATCAGGACCTTATGTTAACCAGTGGGATGGAGTACACAGAGATTATACAGCAAAATGTGATATTGCTGCTCGTTTAAAACCTCTAATTCCTTTGGGAAATTCTAGTAGATTAGAAGATTCTAAGAAATTAAACCCATCGTATATGAAACATGTACAAGAACGTATAGCGGAAGATTTAGTTGAATATAACTTAGCGGGTGGTTCTAGACGGAAGGCGAAGAAGTCTCGGAAGACACGGCGGCAGGCGAAGAAGTCACGGAAGACACGGCGGAATTAAGAGATTTTTTCCCACGTCAGTTAAATTTATAATTCCAATATTTTAAAGTATTTTCATCATTTTCACTCCATTTAAAATTTAAATACTGCGCAGAAACTCCCAACCCATTTCTCTACAAATTAATTGCCAAATCTTATCCTGTTGATAGAGTTTATCACGATTTTTCAATAAAGGGAAACAATGCAAAAACTCGTCCATTTCCAGCAATTCACAGAATTTATAAAGTACGTAATGATATGAAAGGAAATTACGCCGATTCTTAGGGCAATGTTTCTGGAAAGATGGCTGAATTTCCTTAAACATATGACGCAACTTCTCCTCAACTTCACGACTCATAATCTGCGCTGATTTACCGTTCAAACGATAAATAATTGTTGGAATATGTTCATAATATTTTGTACATTTCAGTTTCCGAAGAATTTCACGAAGTTTAGTAATCTTTAAATTACTCATATCTGTAATTCGTTCCTTCTTCAACTCTAGTAAAATATTGTCAAACACATCTGTAGGGATGTCTGTGCTCTCTTTGGCCTGGAATTGAGCCAATAATTCATTAAAGTGGTTAATGCGCTTGTAAGCGTAATAACTAGTTTCACGCGGAGGGTCCTTATAGGATGGTCTATCACTGTCCATAAGAATAAATTCTTGATTTCCACAAGAAGGACAATTGAAAATTGCTTCATTAGAAGAGAATATCATTTCGTCACCACATAAACTACATTCTCCAGTTTTCTCCTCAATCTCGGAAATTGCTTTCTTGGTATAATTTGGATCGACGATTTCCAAATATTTCTCTAAAAGTTTTTCACGACCCTGAACTGGTAACGTAGAAGTATTATGTACTTCAGTTGTTTTTTCAATAGTCCCGTCTTTAATAGCGGCCTCTGTAAAAGCAGATAACACATTTCCTGGACGAGCGCGAGACATATTATATTTCTCAATAGATTCTCCAGACGAAATTCGTTCCTGAATATCATAATAATTGAAGAGTATATCTCCTGTTTTCAGAAAATAATCGTAAATTGGTTGATTATCTTCTAGTTCAGACATTTCCTTTTCAACTTGTGTAAGGCGATTCTCATATTGGTTCAGTAATATTTCATTATTATTCATTCCTTGAATAAGATGTTTAAGACCTTCTGCTTCTTCTAATAGTTCATCCTTCGTTAGTACACGTGTTTTAATATTTTCGAATAAGTGTTTATGATATAAATCAAGTGTAGTCTTCTCTTCTAAATTATTCTTCTTTGTAGGTTTTTTTATTGGATTGTCATCTTTGCTTGTATGATTAAACATAGACATTATTTGTTGAATATCTTGTCAGGTTTTTAGACCCTTCGTTTTATCCGGTCTAAACATATATTGATTTTCAAATTATATGGGGAAGATACAAACCTTCACAATTGATTCTGAAGTTTCTAAAACCCAACTATGTGAATTTGGATATGCTACTGATAAGTCTCCTCATAATAAGATTCCACATTTTCATAAACATCCATATACACCCATTTATTCACTATTGTTAGGCCCTTACAGGAATCGTCCAATTCAGTTTTGTGAAATTGGAGTTGCTGGTGGATATTCGGTTGAAATGTGGAGACGTTATTTTAATATTGAGAGTGTAATTGTTGCAATGGATAATAGTTTTGAATTATTAGCTAGGGTAGGAGATAGATCCTTACAAAATGTGTTTCCACTTCAAATAGATGTTACAAATGAAGAGGCGATGGATTCTCGTTTTCGCGAAATAAATTTCCAGTTTGATATAATTTTGGACGATTCGGACCATGTTTTTGAAAGTCATATTAAAATTGTGCGTACTTTAACTAAATTTCTGAAGCCTGGTGGAATGCTTATAATTGAGGATGTTGCTCGGGACAATAGTGCCGATAAATACGAGACGGCTCTTGGTCCAGAACTGTTAGAACCTTTTGAGTCAGTTTATTATATTAAAGCAGAACACGCAAACAAATTTTCTGGAGATTTTAATAACGATAGTTTGTTAATTTTTATAAAATCGTAAAAACACCCTCCGGCCGAGATTTTTTTCTAACTTCTGGGTATAGAAATCAAATGACAGGTGGTGGCTTAATGCAACTTGTAGCTTATGGCGCCCAGGACGTTTACCTCACAGGTAACCCTCAGATTACTTTTTTTAAGGTGATGTACCGTCGCCACACCAACTTCGCCATGGAGTCCATTGAGAACCCTTTCAACGGTTCCCCCAACTTTGGCAAGCGCGTGACCTGCACCATCCAGCGCAATGGTGATTTAATCCACCGCATCTACCTCCAGGCGACACTCCCCCAGGTGGCGCTCCAGTCTGCGGATGGTACAGGCGCGCAGTTCCGCTGGCTCAACTGGGTGGGTCACAACCTCATCAGCTCCGTTGAGCTCGAGATCGGCGGCCAGCGCATTGACAAGCACTACGGTGACTGGATGCACATTTGGAATGAGCTCACCCAGGAGGCGGGTAAGCAGGCTGGTTACGCCAAGATGGTTGGTAACGTGCCCCAGCTCGTTAACATCATCAACCAGGGCGGTGAGGGCTGCGATGCGGACTGCACATCTGGTGAGCCCAACGCGTCTCACGAGGTCACCTCTTGCGCGCCTGAGTACACCCTGTACATTCCCCTGCAGTTCTGGTTCTGCCGCAACCCTGGTCTTGCGCTGCCCCTGATTGCGCTCCAGTACCACGAGGTCCGCATCAACCTCGAGTTTGATGACCTGCGCAATCTCTGCTGGGACGCCACCCCCAACTCCTCTTCCAGCTCTTTACACGCGGTTCGCGACCGTGTGGCCCAGACTGGCCTGGTCGCCGCGTCTCTGTACGTCGACTACATCTACCTTGACACTGACGAGCGCCGCAAGTTCGCGCAGGTGTCCCACGAGTACCTGATTGAGACCCTCCAGTTCACTGGCGGTGAGTCCATCACCAGCTCCAGCAACAAGCTGAAGCTCAACTTCAACCACCCTTGCAAGGAGCTCGTGTGGGTTGTCCAGCGCGATTCCTTCGTGTCTTGCGATGATGCGACCATCAACCCCTGGAAGGGCCAGCAGCCTTTCAACTACTCCGATTGGTGGGACCGCGCCGTCCTGGAGACCGGCTACTCAGTCACCCGCATTGAGGGTATGTCTGGCCGCAACCCAGTCATCACCGCGCTCCTCCAGCTCAACGGTCACGATCGCTTCCAGGTGCGCGAGGGCCGCTATTTCAATGAGGTCCAGCCTTTCCAGCACCACACCAACATCCCCTCCACTGGTATCAACGTATACTCCTTCGCGCTCCAGCCCGAGCAGCACCAGCCCAGTGGCACTTGCAACTTATCTCGCATTGATAACACCACCCTGATGCTGGTTGTGTCCAACAACTCCGTTGGCGCGACAACCTCCTCGACGGTCCGCGTGTATGCGACTAACTACAATGTGCTCCGCGTGATGAGCGGTATGGGTGGCCTCGCGTACAGCAATTAAAGAAAGTGGATACAACTTATATTATATTTGTATCATATTTTTAAAAATAATAATATAAATTTTAAAAATTAACTTAGTTTACTAAGAATTAATTGTGATATTTCTTAAAATTTCACAATTAACATCGCCTAAAACTCCTTCACTATTATATATATAATAAGATGAATACTGATGAGTATAATGCCCTTGTAGGTGGTCTTATTTATTTTGCTTGTGTTGTATCAATAATGGCATTACTCCTTATAAGGGATTATTATCGGCCATTTGTCAACTAATTATTTTCATAAAAAAAATTCTTTTTAGCATTTTGGAAATGTTAAAAAGAAATAAAGGCTTCTGCGTTCATCGGGAATCGAACCCGAGCTGGTACCTTGGAAGGGTACTATTCTACCACTAAATTATGGACGCCTCCACAATTAATAAAGGTTTCTTATCTTTAGACCAGTTTCTCCAAATCTTTCACCATATAAGTTCCCTCAAGTCTATATCCACACTTATTCTTATAATACTCCCGCGTACCAACTCCAGCAATAACAGCAATCTTATCCCATCCAGCCTGACGTACAATTGTCTCTGCTGTCTTCATCAATAGTTTACCATAGCCGCGATGTTGGCTTCCATTCGCTTCTGCGCCAACACCCATAGACGTTCCATATACATGTACTTCTCGCACAAGAGCACATCCCTTAATCTCTGGAATAAAATCTCCTCCTGGTTGCGGGTCAATCCGCAAACGAAGAAATCCATAAAGCCCAATATAAGTATCCAGATTTCCGGACCAATAACATGGTCGCCCTGTAAATAGTGTGTAGAAATACATATATCCTAGCATTATCCAATAATCAATAAGATCCATTAAATTCATCTTATGTGCTTCCACAGAAATATGATACTCAGTCCCTTCTGATGCTTCATATTTTCGGACTGCAACCATTGGGACATAATTATCATACTCTTTATCACCAATTTCCATACAACGAATACAATGACACTTCAGACCCTCTTTCGCCATTTTATTATGAATGATTTGACGAAGATTTGACATCTTATTATATCCAGCAGCAATATCAGTTCCAGGAATATCACGAACAAGTCTCTGAATTCTCACCCAAGGATTAAGACGAGTCTTGTAATAAATACATACATCAATTAAATCATTCACATTCTTCTCACTGTAAGGGGTAAATGAACCATCTTTGTACATATCAAGAATTTTACTCTTTACAATATGCTTATCATCAAAAGTCTGAACAACTGCTGTTGGGTAAATCTTAATGTCGTCAAACTGTAACTCAGGTCTATTAATTGCCTGGTCAAACATCCATTTATCCTGCTCTGGTGACGAACCTGGGAGATCAGGCATAAGATGAACAACAACTTTGAATCCAGCCTGTTTAAGAAGACGAATCGCGTTAATAGTGTCCTTTGTGTAACACTTGCGATTTACTGCTTTCAGAATAGCATCATCATAATGCTGAACACCAATCTGAATACGTGTCACACCCCACTTACGATATTGAAGAATTGTCTCCTTTGTAATATTGTCTGGGCGAGTCTCAAGAGTAAAACCAATAATACGGAAATTTGCTGTTTCATTAATGGTTATCTCCTCTTCAAGAGTTTTTGACGGCCGTTCGTTCTTCATTGTGTTTGCAGCCCAATAAAGTTCGCGAATAACTTGTTCACGATACTCAATTGGATAACTCTCCCAAGTTCCTCCAGAGAAGATTACCTCAATCTTGGAATCCTGTTCATTACCAATATTACCAGTTAACTTATAACTATTAATACGATTGTTGAACTGCCCTTTCACATCAAAATCAGATTGAAGAGCACGAAGCATTGCAGGTTCATTGGAAAGATAAGAACGAGGCTGTGTTGGCTTACCTTCCAAATCTGTCTCTTGGGGACAATATGCACAATCATACTTACAACTAAACTTATTAGGAGCAAGGACAATTGTAACAACAAGAACCCCAGAGTTTGAACGTACTTGACTCTTAATCATCCACTTTCGCATTTTAATAGTAATTTTTGTGGCTGAAAAGTGATTAGTGTAGGTACGATAAATATCCTTCTTTGAGGGATTTAGTTGATACTTTCGCTTTAAAACTCTGGAAATATTATCGTAATTCAAGGGTTTTGATTTATTTTCAGGGTATTCGATAAGTTCCTTTACAAAATCGAGCAACTCGCTTGATTCGGACTCAATACTTGTGGAAGCAATACTTTCTATCTCTATCTCGGATGTAGCCATTTTTAGTTTGTTGAAGTTTAAATAGCCCGCGGTAATCATCAATTTTTTATCATTAACATAATTCACTTTCTTTACATGTAAGTAAATATATACTAACCATAGAAAGCGCAACACCAATTATTTTTGTGTTTGATAAAGACTCTTTATAAACGAAGTAACCATTTCCAGTAACAAGAATATCACTTATAAGGTCCCATAATAAATTCATAGCAATCATAGAACTAAAACTCAAAGATTTCAAGAATATCCAGGGTTGAAGAGCATACGCAATTGTTGGAATTATCATCCATTTCACAGATTTTATAGATCCTATGCTGTAAGACTTTATTATTGCCAACATAGCAACATCAAGTAATGCCATTAAGAAAGCAAACCCTAATGGAACCCAGTCAAGCATTCAATCTATTTTATAGTTCAGAAAATTGAAACTTTACAGTTTTTATTATCCATAATATATTAATTATTTAAGAATGAAGTTTCTAGTACATTTCCTTATAGGGACAGTTGCTGCTTCATCTATGATAGCTTTTAATTTTACAGCATTTAATGTGTTTCCTTACTTTCTGAAGAATATGACACTCACTGAAACTCTTTCAGCGAGTCCTTCAGTCACACCCACTATAACCCCATTTATTAATAATTTTACGAATACAACTGTAGGGCCTTTTGAAAATTCAACTATAATTCTTAATAGTACAGATGCAACAACCCCAACAACAACTCCAACAACAACTCCATTAAATGTTACAAACGCGACAACAACAACAACTCCATTAAATGTTACAAACGCGACAACAACAACTCCATTAAATGTTACAAACGCAACAACACCACCCCCGCGACATTCATATTTGCGTTATTCTAGACCACCAACAAAAACCAAAACTAGTACTCCTTCCCGTACCAGTAAATATTCTTAATAAAACCCCAACTTTCCTTTTTGAAATGCTAAAAGCAGCACAAAAAGATAAGTAATTCCGATACGGGGAATCGAACCCCGACTTCTTGGGTGAAAGCCAAGTATCCTAGCCGTTAGACAATATCGGAACAAGAGGCGGTTTACCCGCCTAATAGAATAATACATCCTAACTTTAACCCCAATTGTCTTCAAATTCCCCCTTTTTTCTACAACTAAGAGTTATAGAAAAAAGTATTTACTTATACCGATAGAGGGTCTCGAACCCCCGACGTTGGGATTAAAAGCCCCACACTCTACCAACTGAGTTATACCGGTATTGAGGCGGATAAAACCCACCTATAAGGGATACGAGAAAGTTCTTTAGACATAATTATATTCAAATTTTCTTATAATGCTTACGTGTTTTTCTTATTTTAGATCCGCCATTTTTAATATGAGATCTTAATGGATGATGCCAAAATTCTTTCCAAAGTTGAAGTCTATGAGCATTCTCAAATCTTTCATCACCTGTTAATCTTTCTGGATGAAATTCTGGAAGCCAGTTCATAACTGACCGTTTAAGTTGTTTGAGTAATGTTTTTTTGGGTACAGTAGGTTTAATTTTAATTTGTAATTCATAAATTTCATTATTCCAGTATTCTTCAATACTTTTAATAAGTTCTTGTTGATTATTTAAATATTTTAATTTCTCATTATCATTTAAATCTGACGGTATTTTTGTACTGAGAACTTTTGATATTTCATCATATTTTGTTTGAATTGCCTCATTAAGAGTTAATTCGTATTCTGACTTTATATTTTCACTACCTTTATGATGTGTTCCCCCTCTTATAGGTCCTATAGACATTCCCTGTTCATTATTCCGACTATTATTTCTACTATTTGTTAATTGTGGATATTGACTTATTGGTGTTGACGCCCATTCTAAAATTGGCCCATTATAATCATCTCTAAAATTAGGATTTGCTTGAATGCGAGCAATTATATTATAATATCTTACACTTGAATCAGAATATTCATCGTGTCTAA
>Ga0214919_10002217_pt1 | contig 30852 bp, 26 predicted proteins | sample LL1503_MetaG_FD_177994 | JGI IMG/M metagenome (GOLD analysis project Ga0214919, IMG submission 177994) | Freshwater microbial communities from Lake Lanier, Atlanta, Georgia, United States - LL-1503 | ecosystem: Environmental > Aquatic > Freshwater > Lake | place: USA: Georgia | collected... | reverse complement strand
GGCGTTCAGGTGAAGCTTGTGTGAAGTTTTGACAATTCACACGCCCGCCTGTCTGCAGACATTTTAACGGGGTAAGTCGCTGCTTCCCATTAAGAATTCATCGACGGCACGCGCAGCCTGGCGACCTTCACGGATGGCCCAGACCACCAAAGATTGGCCACGGCGCATGTCACCGGCTGCAAAAACCTTGGCCACATTGGTGGCGTAGCCGCCAGTGAAATCGGTGCTGGCTTTGGCATTGCCGCGGTTGTCTTTGTCCACTCCGAACGCGTCCAAGATGGTGGTGACGGGGTTGACAAAGCCCATGGCCAAGAAAACCATGTCAGCGGGGTAGGTTTTTTCGGTGCCAGGCACATTGACCATTTTGCCGTCTTTGAATTCAATTTCGACGGTTTTCAAACCTGAGACTTTGCCTTTTTCGCCCATGAATTCTTGGGTGGAAATGGCAAATTCGCGGGTGCAACCCTCTTCATGGCTGGAGCTGGTGCGCATCTTCAAAGGCCAGTAGGGCCATGTCAAAGGACGGTTCTCTTCTTCGGGTGGCTGGGGCATGACCTCAAACTGAGTGACGCTCTTGGCGCCATGGCGGTTGGCGGTGCCCACACAGTCGCTGCCGGTGTCACCGCCACCGATCACAATGACGTGCTTGCCGTCGGCGCGCAATTGGTCTTTGAGCTTGTCCCCAGCGTTCACTTTGTTTTGCTGTGGCAAGAATTCCATGGCAAAGTGAATGCCCGACAAATCGCGGCCAGGCACATTCAAGTCGCGCGATTGTTCAGAGCCGCCAGCGAGCAACACCGCGTCGAAGTCTTTTTGGAGTTGCTCTGGGCTGATGGTTTCTTTGGACCAGTTGGTCACTTTGGAGCCTTCGGGCAAATGACCGACCATGACGCCGGTTTTAAGCGTCACACCTTCGGCCACCAGTTGCTCTGCGCGGCGATCGATGTGCGACTTTTCCATTTTGAAATCAGGAATGCCATAGCGCAGCAAGCCGCCAATGCGGTCGTTCTTTTCGAACAAAGTGACGTCGTGACCAGCACGCGCCAATTGCTGGGCAGCCGCCATGCCTGCTGGGCCGGAACCCACCACAGCCACTTTTTTGCCCGTCTTGTGCGCGGCAGGGCGGGGTTTGACCCAGCCCTCTTGCCAGGCACGGTCAATGATGGCGTGCTCAATCGACTTGATGCCCACGGCATCGTCCGCCACATTCAAAGTGCAAGCGGCCTCGCAAGGTGCGGGGCAAATGCGGCCCGTGAACTCTGGGAAGTTGTTGGTGCTGTGCAGCACTTCAATGGCGTTTTTCCAATCGCCCTGGAACACCAACTCGTTGAAATCAGGAATGATGTTGTTGACAGGGCAGCCGCTGTTGCAAAACGGTGTGCCGCAGTCCATACAGCGAGCGCTTTGAGCCTTGGCTTGTGAATCATCCAATCCGATGACGAATTCTTTGTAGTTCTTCACGCGCTCGCCCACGGGCTTGTAGCCCTCTTCGAGTCGCTCAAATTCCATGAAACCAGTGATTTTTCCCATGATCAATCCTTGTTATTTCTTTTGATTTAGCTGGCGGCCAAAGTGTCTGTTGACTTGGCCTTGGCAATGGCCGCTTCTTTGCGGGCATTGATTTCACCCAAGGCGCGCTTGTATTCGTTCGGGAACACTTTGACGAACTTCAAACGTGCTTGCGCCCAGTTGTCGAGTAACTCACGTGCACGTTGGCTGCCCGTCCACTTGTGGTGGTCTTCTAGCAATTTGCGCAATTGTGTTTCGTCTGCTTGATCACGGTGCCAGACTTTGCGGTCAAGCGAAGTTTCTTGCTCGGCCACTGTGAGGACTTTTTCCATGCTGACCATGGCGGTGTTGCAACGCGCGCCAAACTGGCCGTCTTCGTCGTACACATAGGCAATGCCGCCACTCATACCGGCTGCAAAGTTGCGACCAGTTTTACCCAGCACCGCCACGGTGCCGCCGGTCATGTATTCACAACCGTGATCGCCCGTGCCCTCCACCACCGCAGTGGCACCCGACAAACGAACCGCAAAACGCTCGCCGCCCACACCTGCGAAGAATGCTTCGCCCGTGGTCGCACCGTACATCACGGTGTTGCCCACAATGATGTTTTGACTGGCCACGCCGCGGAATTCCAAACTGGGGCGAACCACAATGCGGCCACCCGACAAACCTTTGCCGGTGTAATCGTTGGCTTCACCGATGAGGTACAGCGTGATGCCCTTGGCAACGAACGCGCCAAACGATTGACCGCCCGTGCCTTCAAGTTGAATGCGGATGGTGTCGTCTGGCAAACCTTCTGGGTGCACCTTGGTCACTGCGCCTGAGAGCATGGCGCCCACAGAACGATTCACATTGCGCGCCACTTCCATGAACTGCACCTTCTCGCCTTTGTCGATGGCGGCGCGGCTCTTGGCAATCAGCACATTGTCCAAAGCTTTGTCCAAGCCATGGTCTTGGACATCGATGTGGCGACGGGCCACATCGGCGGGTACATCGGGCACTGCCAACAAACGGCTGAAATCAAGGCCGCTTGATTTCCAGTGTTCGATGCCTTTGCGGGTGTCGAGCAAATCGGCGCGGCCAATCATGTCGTCAAACTTCTTGATGCCCAACTGCGCCATGATTTGACGCACTTCTTCGGCGATGAAGAAGAAGTAATTCACCACATGCTCTGGTTTGCCAGAGAACTTTTTGCGCAAAGTGGGGTCTTGCGTAGCAACACCCACAGGGCATGTGTTGAGGTGGCATTTGCGCATCATGATGCAGCCTTCTACCACCAGCGGTGCGGTGGCGAAACCAAACTCGTCTGCGCCTAGCAGTGCACCCACGGCAACGTCGCGACCTGTTTTCATTTGACCATCGGCCTGCACACGAATGCGGCCGCGCAAACGGTTAAGCACCAAGGTTTGCTGAGTTTCTGCCAAACCAATTTCCCACGGACTGCCAGCGTGCTTGATAGATGACCAAGGCGATGCGCCTGTGCCGCCATCGTGGCCAGCAATCACCACGTGATCGCTCTTGCACTTGGCCACACCTGCGGCAATGGTGCCCACGCCAATTTCAGACACCAGTTTCACGCTGATGGCGCTGTGCGGCGCCACATTTTTCAAGTCGTGAATGAGTTGCGCCAAATCTTCAATGGAGTAGATGTCGTGGTGCGGCGGCGGTGAAATCAAACCCACACCTGGCACAGAGTGACGCAACTTGCCGATGTACTCGGACACTTTGCCACCTGGCAATTGACCGCCTTCCCCCGGCTTGGCACCCTGCGCCATTTTGATTTGAATTTGATCGGCACTGTGCAGGTATTCGGCGGTGACACCGAAGCGGCCTGAAGCCACTTGCTTGATCTTGGATCGCAGTGAATCGCCTGCCTCGAGTGGCATGTCAACTTCCACTTCTTTGTCGCCAATCACGCTCTTCAAAGACTCGCCCTTTTTGATCGGGATGCCTTTGAGTTCATTGCGATAGCGCGCAGAGTCTTCACCACCTTCGCCGGTGTTGCTCTTGCCGCCAATGCGGTTCATGGCAACCGCCAATGTGGCGTGTGCTTCTGTGGAAATTGAGCCCAAAGACATGGCACCTGTGGCGAAACGTTTGACGATTTCGCTGGCGGGTTCCACTTCTTCGACCGGAATGGCTTTGCTAGGATCAATCTTGAATTCGAACAAACCGCGCAATGTCATTTGACGCTTGGTTTGATCGTTGATGATCTGTGCGTATTCTTTGTAGGTGTTCCAGTTGTTGGCACGGGTGCTGTGCTGCAACTTGGCAATGGCATCGGGCGTCCACATGTGCTCTTCACCACGGGCACGCCACGCGTATTCACCGCCCGCATCGAGCATGGTGGCCAAAATGGGGTCGGTGCCAAACGCAGCTTTGTGCATGCGCAAAGTTTCTTCGGCAATTTCAAAAATACCAATGCCTTGCACACGGGTCGGTGTGCCAGTGAAGTATTTGTTCACGGTTTCGGTATTGATGCCAATGGCTTCAAACAACTGCGCACCACAGTAAGACATGTAAGTGCTCACGCCCATCTTGGACATGATCTTGGACAAGCCTTTGCCCACCGCCTTCACATAGTTGTAGATGGCTTTGTCGGCCGATAAATCGCCAGGCAACTCTTTGTGCAAAGCTTGCAATGTTTCCATGGCGAGGTAAGGGTGAACGGCTTCTGCACCGTAGCCTGCCAACACTGCAAAGTGATGCACTTCACGCGCAGTACCGGTTTCCACCACCAAGCCGGCGGTGGTGCGCAAACCTTCACGCACCAAATGCTGGTGAATGGCAGACAGGGCCAGCAAAGCCGGAATGGCCACTTGCGTTGGCGAGACACCGCGGTCGCTGATGATCAAAATGTTGTGACCGCCTTTGATGGCGTCCACCGCTTCAGCGCACAGCGATGCCAGCTTGGCTTCCACGCCTTCGCTGCCCCAAGCTGCGGGGTAGGTGATGTCCAAGGTGGCGCTCTTGAACTTGCCTTGCGTAGACTGTTCGATGTTGCGCAACTTGGCCATGTCTGAAAAGTCGAGCACGGGCTGGCTCACTTCCAAGCGCATGGGTGGGTTGACTTGGTTGATGTCAAGCAAGTTGGGCTTGGGGCCAATGAAAGACACCAAGGACATCACGATGGCTTCGCGAATCGGGTCAATCGGTGGGTTGGTCACTTGCGCAAACAACTGCTTGAAGTAGTTGAACAGCGGTTTGTTTTTGTCGGACAACACGGCCAATGGGCTGTCGTTGCCCATGGAGCCCAAAGCTTCTTCACCGGCTTGCGCCATGGGGGCCAACAAGAACTTGATGTCTTCTTGGGTGGTGCCAAAAGCTTGCTGCAAGTCCAGCAAGGTTTCGTTGGACACAGGCGCGTTGGCTGTGGTTTCTTTCACGTCATCCAACTTGATGCGCAAGTTTTCAATCCACTGCTTATAAGGCTTGCTGCTGGCCAAGTTCGACTTGAGTTCTTCGTCATCGATCATGCGGCCTTGTTCCAAATCGATCAGGAACATCTTGCCAGGTTGCAGGCGCCATTTGCGCACAATTTTGCTTTCTGGAATGGGCAGAACGCCTGTTTCAGATCCCATGATCACCATGTCGTCGTCGGTGATGCAATAGCGTGATGGGCGCAAACCATTGCGGTCCAAGGTGGCGCCAATTTGACGGCCATCGGTGAACACAATCGATGCAGGGCCATCCCATGGCTCGAGCATGGCGGCGTGGTATTCATAAAACGCTTTGCGGCGCTCGTCCATGGTGTTGTGGTTTTCCCAAGGCTCGGGAATCATCATCATCACGGCTTGACTGATGGGGTAACCGGCCATGGTGAGCAACTCTAAACAGTTGTCAAAAGTGGCCGTGTCGGATTGGCCAGCAAAGCTGATGGGATAGAGTTTTTGCAAGTCCTGGCCAAGCACAGGCGAAGACATCACGCCTTCACGCGCCTTCATCCAGTTGTAGTTGCCCTTGACGGTGTTGATCTCACCGTTGTGCGCGACATATCTGTAGGGGTGCGCCAAGGGCCACTCTGGAAAAGTATTGGTAGAGAATCGTTGGTGCACCAAGCCCAGCGCAGAGACACAGCGCTCGTCTTGCAGGTCTAGGTAATAGGTGCCCACTTGATCAGCCAACAGCAAGCCTTTGTAAACCACGGTGCGGCTGGACATGCTGGGGATGTAGTACTCGTTGCTGTGTTTCAGCTTCAAATTTTGAATGGCGGCACTGGCAGTTTTGCGAATGACGTAAAGCTTGCGCTCCAACGCGTCTTGCACAATCACATCGGCACCGCGGCCAATGAAAATCTGCTTCAGCACAGGCTCTTTTTCGCGCACGGTGGGCGACATGGGCATGTCGCGGTTGACCGGCACATCGCGCCAGCCAATCAACACTTGGCCTTCGGCTTTGACAGCGCGCTCAAGTTCTTGTTCGCAAGCCATGCGTGAAGCATGTTCTTTAGGCAAGAACACCATGCCCACACCGTACTCGCCTTGCGCAGGCAAATTCACGCCTTGCTTGGCCATCTCTTGTCTATAAAGCGCATCTGGCAACTGAATCAAGATACCCGCGCCATCGCCCATCAACTTGTCGGCACCTACCGCACCCCGGTGATCCAAGTTTTCAAGAATCATCAAAGCCTGCGTCACGATGGCATGCGTTTTGACGCCTTTGATATGGGCCACAAAGCCCACACCACAAGCGTCGTGCTCTTGAGAAGGGTCGTAAAGACCTGTTTGTTGCAAAGCTAATTTTTCGGCAGCCGAAGTCATGGCGCACTCCTAGAGATATTTCGCGGGAATGAGAGCATATTGCATTGCAACAAAAATGCCAAGAAAATTAATTGGGGTCAGATCAACATTAATTTGATCTATTTTAAAAAGCCAATTAATTGGGGACAGATCAAAAAAATCTAAAAAATAGTTATTTAGAATTAATTTTCGATCTTAAATCAGATTTGAGACGTCTTTTTAAAGGGTCTGCCAGACTTTTGCGGCAGGATTTGACGTTGCGTTGTCTTTTCCAATGACTTCAAAAATTCGGGGCGCCCCACAACACGCCCCTTCAAAGCCGACTCCGTCAAATCTTTTTGAATGGATGCAGACAAACCACCTGCAACAAATTCCGCATAAGCCACCTCTCTGGCAAAAGGCGTGTTGCCCAAGCCCCAATAAAGTGCGTGGGGCGTCATCAATTTGTCATTTTTTTGCCCAATCAGGTGCTTGTAGCTGGACCAGTTGAACTGCTCCGCAGAGTCTGCAACGCCAGCCCTTACCGGATTTAAATCGATGTAGGCCATGCACGTGAGGAGATAGGCCTCAGAGTCAACCAAAGAGGATTTGTAGCGACCCTCCCAGAGCGTGCCGCTTCTACCATGCCGCTGATTGAAGTAGCGCACATAAGTTCGCCCCACCGATTGCATCATCAAAGACATCGCCTCATCACTGGGCGGCGTGAGCAACATGTGAAAGTGGTTGTCGAGCAATACGTAGGCATTCACGGCCACTTTGTGCCGTTGCGACTCTTCCAGCCACAAGCTGTAAAGCATTTTGCGATCGGCCTCGTCCAGCACGATGGGCTGGCGGTTGTTCCCCCGCTGAATCACATGATGCGGGTAACCTGGAAGGGCTAAGCGGGGTTGGCGGGCCATGCTTGAATGCTAACCCGAAAGAAATTAATGTTGATCTGACCCCATTGATTAAGGGTAACGCGATGCAAGGGTTTGGGTGAGGCCAAATTCGGCCAAGAGGGATTGGAGATGGTCAGCGGCGCCTGCTTTGGGGCGACCGGTGTAGCGAGCCAGGATGAGTTCGTTTTTCATGCTGTGCTCCCAGCCCACGAGTTCGGTGACGGTGACGGTGTAGCCTTTGGATTCAAGGTACAGGCAGCGCAATACGTTGGTGAGTTGGCTGCCTATTTCGCGGGTGTGCAGCGGATGGCGCCAGAGTTCGGCCAAAGGTGTTCGTGCCAAATTGAGGGCTTTGTTTTGGCGCAAATGAGACGCCACCTCGGCTTGGCAGCACGGCACCAAGACCATGGCGCGGGCATTTTTAAGAAGTCCAAAAGCGATGGCATCGTCAGTGGCGGTGTCGCAAGCATGCAGTGCGGTGACCACATCGATGTGCGATGGCATGAGTTCAGACTGCAATGACTCGGCCACGGAGGTGTTCAAAAAGACCATGCGCTGAAAGTCCAAACGCTGCGCCAAAGCACGCGATGCTTCGACCAATTCAGAGCGCGTTTCAATGCCGTATATATGGCCTTGCGAAAATTGCTTGAAGAACAAGTCGTAGACAATGAAACCCAAATACGATTTGCCTGCACCGTGGTCGGCAAGTGACAAACCCTTTGGCAGCGCAGCGCCCTCCTGCGTTTGCAAAGCAGACAACTTCAAGGCCTTGGCTGCGTCTTCTTCAGACAACTCTTTCAAAATCTTTTCGATGAACTGAAACAGATGCAGCACCTGTTTCAATTTGCGACGCGAGTCTTGATTGATCTTGCCCTCGCGCGTGAGGATGTGCAGCTCTTTAAGCAATTCAATGGACTGCCCTGGCCGCAAATCTAAATCCAGCGGTTTGGGTTCTGTCGATTTTGAATTAACTGGATTTTTTTTCATCAGACTCATTCTGAGGCAAATTGGCCCCTACTTCTAAAGCTTGCCAACCTGCTAAGCCCAACTGGTTCAGGGTGGCCATGTTGACTTCAAAAATAGCTTCTGCTTCTGGAAACGCAGCCACCGCTCGGTCTATGCTGGCCTCTCGAATCAAATGCAAAGTGGGGTAAGGCGATCGGTTGGTGAAATTGGTGATGTCGTTTTCTTCGGTGCCCGCAAATTGGTAATGCGGATGGAAACTGGCGATTTGAATTTCGCCCTCCAAATCAAGTGCCAGCAAGCAATCGTCCGCTACGTTTAAAAAATCGTTGTAATCGGCAAAATCCTGCAACAAGTTTTGAACAATCAACAAGCTGGTGTCGCGCACAGAAGCATCAAGTGACACCAGATCTTTCAATTCTTGAATCAAGTCATCTCGCAAGGCTTCTAAAGTGACCACCGAGCTAACTGCGCAATGCACTTGACCTTTCACATACACCGATTTGGCAAAGGGGCACAAATTCAAACCAATGACCGCACGCTCTAACCAGCGCAAAGTATCTTGCACCATCAAATTTTCTGGCGAGGCTTTCAATGAAGTGGCATCCAAGGCCCTCGAAGTTGTTTGCTGAGTTTTCATGCTGCCACACCTTCTTGACTCAAAGTGCGTGCAATCAACAGGGACAGTACGCCGCCTAGAACGCAACACAGGCCTGTGGCCAACCAAGTCCATTGCCAACCACCCACTTGCGACGCCAGCCAAGCCACCAAAGGCGGCCCCGCAAACTGCCCCGCAGCAGAGCCTTGCTGCATCCAACCCACGGTGGTAGACACGTTGCGTTCATGCGGTGCCAAACGCACTGCCAAAGAAAACAAAGTGCCAGGCACCAAGCCACCACAGGCTGAAAATAAGAGCACCCCCGCATAGCGCAGCCACGGCCAGCTTTGGGTGAACTCTGCAAACGCCACCAAAGCGCCGGCCCCCATTGCCAAAAATCCCATGGCCAACAACACACTGGGATGAACACCCTTTTGCAACAAACGTCCTGAGGCCATGTTGCCCAGCATGTTGACGGCTGCGGCCAATGCCGTCAAGGAACCTAAAGTGGCACCCAGCAAACCGGCCTGCGTGTAGATGGAGGGCAAAAACCCCACCACAGCCAGCCACTGACCGGAGTACATGGCAAAGCAAAGCGCAACCCACCATGGCCCCGGCGCCGAAAGCGTTTCACGCAATCTTTGGGTCCAGACCACTGGTTTGAAGGAAGATGCCTGTGTGGGTGCAACATCAGAAGAATTAAAAACATCTGCAGGCACCACACGCCATAAAACAAAGGCCATGACCCAGGACAACAAGGCAAACAAAAGCCACCAAGTGCGCCAGCCAAATTCAGGCAGCCACAAAGGGCCCGCCAACAAAGTCAGGGCAGTACCGGCTGGCATATAAGCGCCCCAATAGCCCAACAGCTTCCGCAGGTGCTGCTCGTTGACCAGCTTGCGAATGAGCCCAGGTGCGGGCAAAGTGACCCCTAAAAATCCAAAACCTTCAACGGCCCGCCACACCATCAGCGAAGTGGCATTGTCTGATGTGGCGCCCATGGCACTGGCCACGCCCAAAATGACCAAGCCCGCCAGCATGCTGCGCTTCAGGCCGAAGCCATCGGCAGACAAACCCACAGCGAGGGCCAAGCTCATGCCGGCCAGTTGCACCAGGGACAACAAGAAGCCCGCTTGCATCAAACTCAATCCCAAAGTTTGACTCAACTCTGGCAAAGCCGGCGGCAGTTTTCCAATTTGCAATGCAGCTACCACACCAGAAAAAATCACGCAGTAGGCCGCTCCTAGAGACAAAGACCTCTCTGAGACTGCGAAAGTACTTGTCATGCTAGTAACCTGCGCCCCGTCAAGCGTTCGTGCTCCCGCGCAGCGAAGCGATCGGTCATGCCCGCAATGTAGTCGGCCACTGCGCGGGGTGTTTCTGCGCGTGCAGCAAAATCAGAAGACATTTCTTGAGGCCTGCTGCAGTAAGCGTCAAACAACTCGCGCACCACCGTTTGGGCTTGGGCGGTGGTCTCCATCACTTGAGGATGCCGATACAAATGCTTGAGCAAGAATGATTTCATGGCTTGAACTTGCTCCCCCATGGCTTCACCAAACGCCACCAAGGGCCCTGCAAGCCTTGCCTGGTCTGCACTGCGCGGCGCATGCAAAAGCAAATTAGCACGCGTGGTGTCAATGACATCGTAAACCTGATCGCTGAGCATGCGGCGAATGGTTTCGTACAACAAGCGCCTAGATTTGGAAGCGTCCCCCAAACTCGGGTGTTGCTGCAGCGTCAAAATTTTGTAGTGCTCAAACAAAGGCACTTCGGCCATTTGCGACAAGCTGAGCAAACCAGAGCGCACCCCATCGTCAATGTCGTGCGCGTTGTAAGCGATGGCATCGGCCAAATTGCAAAGCTGCGCTTCCAAACTGGGCTGGGTGCCATCCAAGAACCGTGTGGCCACACCGCCCGGTTCTTGAGCTTCTATCAAGAGCGCATTGCGTCTGGCGCAGTGTTTCAAAATGCCCTCACGTGTTTCGAAGCTGAGGTTCAAACCATCAAAGTCTGGATAGCGTTCTTCCAATTGATCAACCACACGCAAGCTTTGCAAGTTGTGTTCAAACCCACCAAACGCTTGCATGCATTCATTCAAGGCATCTTGGCCTGCATGGCCAAATGGGGTGTGGCCCAAGTCGTGCGCCAAGGCCACCGCTTCGACCAAATCTTCATTCAACCCCAATGCACGGGCAATGGAGCGTCCTAGTTGCGCGACCTCTAAAGAATGCGTCAATCGAGTCCGAAACAAATCACCCTCGTGATTCAAAAAAACCTGTGTTTTATAGACCAGCCGGCGAAAAGCGGTTGAGTGGACGATGCGGTCTCGATCACGTTGAAAGTCATTGCGCGTTGGGGCCGGCATTTCAGCATGTCGCCTGCCGCGAGAGTTTTCAGCCAAGCATGCGTAAATTTTAAGCACAGCAACGGTCAATCACAGCACGCACCATGGCTTGTGGTGCCGCACTGACACGGGCCTTGCCTGGGCCATCCATCAAGACAAACTGAATATCGCCCGCCACTGATTTTTTATCATGCAGCATGTGTGCCAAATAATGCCCCGCATTGTCTTGTGCATCCAATACAGGGCCTTTGATAGGCAAACCAGCGCGCTCAATGAGGTCTGTCAAACGCTTGACAAAAGCAGCATCGATCAAGCCCATGTCGGCCGACAGATTGGCGGCCATGACCATGCCACAACCCACCGCCTCGCCATGCAACCACTCACCAAAACCCAAGCCCGCCTCAATGGCGTGCCCAAACGTGTGGCCGAAATTCAAGATGGCCCGCAAACCTGATTCGCGCTCATCTTGCCCCACCACGAAAGCCTTGATTTCACAACTGCGCTTGACGGCATGGGCCATGGCCTGCGTCTCGCAAGCTTTCAAGGCGGCCATGTTGGCATCGATCCAATCAAAAAACGCCATGTCAGCGATGGGGCCGTATTTGATGATTTCTGCCAAGCCAGCGCTGAGTTCGCGCGCTGGCAAAGTTTTTAAGACGCCCAAATCGCACACCACCCGCTGCGGTTGGTAAAACGCACCGATCATGTTCTTGCCCAAAGGGTGATTGATGGCCGTCTTGCCACCCACCGACGAATCAACTTGTGCCAACAAGGTCGTGGGGACTTGAACAAAGGGCACACCCCGCATAAAGCTAGCAGCCGCAAAGCCTGCCATGTCACCGACGACACCACCGCCCAGTGCGAACAAGACTGTTTTGCGATCGCACGCTAAACCCAGCAATTTGTCAAAAATAAGGTTCAAAGTGACCCAATCTTTGTACGCTTCGCCATCTGGCAACTGAACAGTGTGAATCAGTTTGTAATGGCCAGACAGTGCGTGGCGCAAGGCAGCTTCGTAAAGCGGTGAGACCGTGGTGTTGGTCACAATCATGGCGGCCGCAGCATTGGGCAATTGGCTGAAGGTGTTTGCTTGACCTAATAAATTTTCACCGATCAGAATGTCATAACTTCTGTCGGCCAAATCAATTCGGACAGTTTCGATGTGTGTGTTCAATGCGGTCATGTTCGGCTCGGGTGGGGGTTTACAGCATGCGTGTCAAAACCATCGAGGTCTAACTCTGCAATGATGGTATTGAGCAATCTGTTGATACTGGGTCGTCCTGTTTCAAAAACAAAATGCGCTGTTTCGCGATAAAGGGGATCGCGTACATTGAATAAAGCTCTCAACTTTTCTTGAGGATCGTCGACTTGCAGAAGCGGCCTTTGCATATCGTGCTTCAGTCTTCGGAAAACTTCTTCGGGTGTTGAGCGCAAATAAACCACCTTGCCACGCGTGTGCAAATTTTGCCGATTGAGGGGCCGAAGCACTGAGCCGCCACCGGTGGACAGCACACCATGGTGGTACTTGCTTAAATCGTCAAGGACATTTTGCTCAATGTCACGGAAACGCTCTTCACCTTCACGTTCAAAAAACTCTCGAATCGAACAACCTAAACGTTGCTCGATGACGCTGTCTGAATCCAAAAAAGGCAGGCCCAGACGACGCCCCATCTGTCTGCCGATGGTCGTTTTGCCAGATCCTGGGAGGCCAACAAAAATAATGAGCAAAAGTAGAAACTCAAGGAAGGATTGAGCCTCCAAGTGTATTCGAGGGCGCTGGGCTTAGGTTTTCAGCCAGCACTCTGGGGGTCACAAAAATCAACATTTCTGTTTTCCGCTGCGTTGATTGCTGATTTTTAAACAGCCAACCCAGCCCCGGCAGGCCGCCAAGCCCGGGTAATTGAGCCACATCGTCTTTGTCGGCCGTCTCCAAAATGCCACCAATCACCACGGTTCCCCCGTTGTCCACCAAAACTTGTGTTTTCACATGCTTGGTATTGATGGCATAGCCTGCCGCTGTGATTTGGCCCACACTGTCTTTGGCAATGTCCAATTCAAGAACCACGGCCCCCTCGGGTGTGATTTGCGGTGTGACTTCCAACTTCAAGTTGGCCTTTCGAAAGGCCACAGATGCAGCACCATTGCCATTGCTCACTTGATAGGGCAACTCTGTGCCTTGTTCAATCAAGGCCTTGGTTTGATCGGCAGTCACCACCCTCGGGCTGGCCACCACTTTGCCTTTGCCGTCGGCTTCGAGGGCCGAAATTTCAAGGTTCAAAAATTGATTGGCTGCTGCGTTGAACAGCGAAATGGCAAAACTTGGCGGTGGATAAATGGTTTGACCGGCAGAACCTGCTGGTAAATTCAACACAAAACCAGGTTGGACACCGCCCGTGCTGCTCAGCGCTTGCCCACTGATGGCCAAATTCACGGGCTTGGCATTGGCGGCAAAGGGCGCCGTAAAAGGGGCCGCAAAAGCGCCGCCCAATCGCACACCCAAGGATTTACCGAACTGCTCTTCAGCCTCCACAATGCGCGCTTCAATCATCACTTGACGGACCGGCACATCAAGCCGTTTGATGACTTCTTGGAGTTGCTTTAAGTAAACCGGAGTGTCCAAAAAGAACAATTGATTGGTTCGTGGTTCAGCCATGACCGTGCCCCGTGCGCTGAGCCAATGGTGACCCGAATTGGCAGTGCCACTGCCTGCCAATTGCAAGCGCTGAACCACGTCAAGCGCTTTGGCATATTTCAAAGGAATGGCCAAGGCTTGTAAATTTTCAGGCACTTCCTTTTTGGGAGCAATCCACAAAACGCCAGCTTGCTCGGTAGCGACCAAATTTTTCGACTGCACCACAACCGCCAAGGCTTCACGCCAAGTCATGTCATTCAAGTTCAGGCTCACGGGCCCCGATACGCCATCGGCCACCATCAAATTTTGCTTGCCCATTTCGGCAAGCGATTGAAGCAAGGCCTTGACCTCGATGTTTTGAAATCGCCACCTCATCTTTTCCGCCAATTCCATGGCGCCAAGAGGTGCGATCAAGCCTAGATGCAAGACCCAAACTGCCAACTTGATGGCTTGAAGCCTTGATGATTTCCGATGGCTCATGGTGGCACCTTTTCCCAAGCCAGCAATGTTGAAGGCTGACCGAATTCATCCCCCAACCAAAGCCCCTGCGCATCCAAAGAAAGCACAAGTCGGTTTTCAATACCGAGGTATTGCCCGGCTTTCACCGCACTGGTCTGCTGACCCGATTGAACCAGCGTCCAAAACAAAGTCTGTTGAGATGCCGTGAGCGATTGAACAGCGCCGACTAGGCGCATTTGCGCAACAGAATGGTCTGGCAAGGCACGTGCATCCAAACTGAGCGACTTTTTTTCTGCCATGAATCGGCTTGCATCTTGGAGCTCAACGCCTGTGTCGGTGAACGCATCATCAGCATCCCACAACAAATGGATTTGCCCTTCTAGTGCGTACTCACCCGTTGGCAACAAACGCCAAGATAACTTGGGCCAAATGCCATTTTGAAACAACTGGTTCAGTGACTGCCAATAGGCAAACGTAGCCGATTGCGAACCCTTCAAGCTGAAATCTAAAGTGCCAACTTCAAAGCCTTGCTCATCGGGCAAAGGCGTGAATTTCATTTGAACGATGTGCAAGTTTTTTGTTTGCGCCAATTGCTGCAAACGTTGGATCAACTGCATGCGAAATGCAGAATTTGGCCAAGCCAAAATCAGCTCATCCACTTGGGATTGATATTCAAGCAGGGCTTCGATTTTTTGCGCATGCGTCAAAGACAATGCCTTGAACTTGGCCCTTTGCAATGCCTGTTCAGCCTGCTGCGTCACTTGTGCCCTTGCCATGTGCTGCCACTGCATGCGATGCGTTTGAATCCATCCTGCGGTGGCCATGGCTTGCCAGACTCCCCAAATACACAGGACGCACAATCCAGCCACAAAACTGCCGCGCCCAACTCGAGCCCAGACACTGTGAAACAAGCTGCCATTGCGCCAATGAAAAGCAGCCTGAGGCCATGCGATTGAAAGCACCGACACACATTTACGCATGCCCAGGTTTTTGAGCTCGTGCCTGTTCATGGCGCAGCTTTATCAACCGGCGAATTCGAAGCATGCGCCCAAAGGCTGGCCTTCAGTTTGACGTCTACCAAACTGGCCCCATTTTGCGAAGGCTTGGTCATGGCCCGATGTGCATGCAGCATTTGGGGCGCTGTTTTCCACCGATCGAACAGGGTCATGTCGTTCATCAGGGCATGCCACTTGTCAGCGTCTTGGCTGATGCCCTCAAACTCCAGTTTGCCGTGCTGCCATTGCAAGCTGTGCAAATCAGCCATCAAGCCTTTTTGACGGCCATGGTTTTCTAACAAAATAGCCTGTACATCGTTCAAATCGTCTCGCTCTTGCTGCCGACGCGTTAAGTAATTCACGCGTGATTTCAAATGTGCCAATTCAACTTGAGCCTTGGCGATTTGGATGTCAGTCATCACTTGCGGTTGTGGCACTTCGCCAAAGCTTGGCAAATGAGAAATGTGCTGAGCCATTTCTTGTTGTGCATCTGTTTCTTCCAAAACAATCAGGGCTGCGGCCAAGAGCACACCAATGCCCAAAGCCATCCTTATTTCAATCTGAAACTTTCGAAGTTCACGTTGCGAAGAACGCAGCAAATTCAGCATGGCTTGTCTGCTTCGAACACATTGAAATACTGACTTGCCAACTCGTCCTTGTAAGGCAACCTGAATGCCTCGGCCATGAGGCCTGGCAGTAGATCCCAAGCTTCACCCAACTCGTCGCTTTGTGAGGCACATGTGATGACTTCAAGTTGGAGGTCTAGCGCATTGAATTGCGCGGCATAAGCCTTGGCCATGCTTCGAGGACAAGCCCTGCATCGCGCCAACCAATTGCCCCCTGGGCTTGCATGAACGACAAAGTCCATTGCCAACTCGGCCACTGGCAATTGGAGCGCGGCAGCCGCCTCTAGCCAACATTCGGCCGCAATGTCCTCGGGACCCCAATGCGCTTGGCAATGCACATCACTGGCCCAAATTTCAGGGGGCTCAAGCATGAGCACGGTTGGGTTGGGCCTCGCTTCACGACAATCTTTCCTCAATTGCGATATGAGTGGCACCAAATCCTCAGCCCTGCGATACAGCACCCTAGCGTGTTGAACGGCCAACACCGACCAAACCTTAACCGAGCTTGAATTTGAGTTGACAGGGCTGCTTGGATGAGGCTTGGGAAAGGCATCACAGGGAATGATAATAGGGCTGACGACAAACCTCAAAGAGGCGGCTGGCATGCGTGAGGGAAATGAGAGCACAGGTTCACTTTCATAGACTTGGAACAGTGCTTTGATTGGACCCGCCTCTTGCATTCGAAAGGACTACAATTCCTCTCAATCCAGTTGCTTTCTGCAACGTTCAAATTGGGCCCTCTGTTCGGCCCTTTTGACAATGCGGTCAGCGGTTTTCCCGCTTAAGACATGTCCAAAAAATCCAAATCGAAATCCTCTCAGCAACCCGACTTGATGGAAGCGCCAAGATTGCACTGGGCATTGCGTGTTTGCCTTTGGGCCGTCGGCCTTGTGTTTGCGGGATTGTTGTCCGTGTTGATGGTGGTGGGTGTGGCCATGGTCATGGCTTATCCCCAATTGCCTGACACTTCCGACTTGGCTGAGTACCGCCCCAAATTACCTTTGCGCATTTACACAGCAGACGGCGCCTTGATGGGCGAATTTGGCGAAGAACGTCGCAATCTGACGCCCATCAGAGAAATTCCGCAAGTCATGAAAGACGCCGTGTTGTCGATCGAAGATTCGCGCTTTTACCAACATGGTGGCCTGGACTATTTGGGACTGATTCGGGCGGGCATTGCCAATTTAGGCAAACGCAAGAGCCAAGGCGCATCGACCATCACCATGCAAGTGGCCCGCAATGTTTATTTGTCCACTGAAAAAACATACACCCGCAAAATATATGAAATTTTGCTGACCTTCAAGCTCGAACATTTGCTCACCAAAGATCAAATTCTTGAGATCTACATGAATCAAATTTTCCTAGGCAACAGGGCTTACGGATTTGCTTCCGCCGCCGAAACTTATTTTGGCAAGCCACTCAAAGACATCACGATTGCAGAAGCCGCCATGCTGGCAGGCTTGCCCAAAGCGCCCTCGGCTTATAACCCGATCAGCAATCCAAAACGTGCACGGTCCAGGCAGTTGTACATCATTGAGCGAATGGAAGATAACAATTTCATCACCGCCAAACAGGCCTTGGAAGCCAAGGCCGAGCCCCTGCGCATTCGGCCCAACAACGACAAGGGTCGAATTCATGCAGAGTACGTGGCTGAGACAGTGCGTCAGATGATGTTTGCACAGTACGGCCAAGAGACGTACACAAGGGGTCTGAACGTTTACACCACGCTGCAATCGACAGAACAAAATGCGGCCTATCAGGCCTTGCGCCAAGGCATCATGGACTTTGAGCGCCGGCAGGTTTACCGCGGCCCCGAAAAATTCATTGAGTTGCCCACCAATCCCAAGGAGATGGAGGACGCCATCGATGAAGTGCTTGACGACCACCCCGACAATGGCGATGTCATGTCGGCTGTGGTGTTGGAAGCCAGTCCGAAGAAAATTGTGGCCATCCGCCAAAATGCAGAGCTGCTTGAAATTACAGGCGACGGCTTGAAGCCCGCCCAGTCTGGCCTGTCTGACAAGGCGGGGCCGAACATCAAAATCAAGCGCGGCGCTGTGATTCGGGTGGTGCAAACGCCCAAAGGCACTTGGGAAATTACCCAGCTGCCTGAAGTTGAAGGTGCCTTTGTGGCCATCAGCCCGCAAGATGGTTCGGTCAGAGCGCTGGTCGGCGGTTTTGATTTTGCCAAGAGCAAATTCAACCACGTCATTCAAGCATGGCGTCAACCTGGCTCTAGCTTCAAGCCCTTCATTTATTCAGCCGCTTTGGAAAAAGGCTTCACCCCTGCCACTGTGATCAACGATGCGCCATTGTTTTTTGATGCGGGCGTCACAGGGGGGCAGCCTTGGGAGCCTAAAAATTACGACGGCACCTTCGAAGGCCCTATGACACTTCGCAAAGGTTTGGCCAAATCAAAAAACATGATTTCCATTCGCATTTTGCAATCTGTGGGCACTCGCAATGCTCAAGAATGGGTCACCAAATTTGGTTTTGACGAAGACAAACACCCCGCTTATCTCACCATGGCATTGGGCGCTGGCTCAGTCACCCCCATGCAAATGGCCACAGGCTATTCGGTGTTTGCCAATGGCGGCATGCGCGTACAACCGCACATGATCACGCGCGTCACCGATCACAAGGGCAAGATTTTGGTCGACAGTCCGCCGCAAATGGTCAACGAAGCCAATCGCGCCATCACACCCCGCAATGCGTTTGTCATGACCAGTTTGCTGCAAGAGGTGACTCGCTCGGGCACGGCTGCCAAAGCACGCGTTGCTTTGAAGCGTGATGACATTTACGGCAAAACCGGCACCACCAACGACTCCATGGATGCTTGGTTTGCCGGCTATCACCGCAATTTGGCGGCTGTGGTTTGGATTGGCTACGACACACCCCGCAAGTTGGGCGATCGCGAAACAGGCGGCGGCTTGAGTTTGCCCGTTTGGATCAGTTTCATGGAAACGGCCCTCAAAAACATGCCCGTCATGGACGCCATCGCGCCTGAAGGCGTGTTGTATGTGAATGGCGATTGGTACTTTGAAGAATATGCCAAAGGCAGTGGCGTCACCAGCCTAGGCTTGGGCAACGAAAAGGGTGGCACCTTGCCTGAGCCCGATGAGAAAAAACGGATTCTGGATTTGTTCCGTCATTGAGCAAGCCCCGTTAGAAGCCCAATTAGAAATTCAGCGACTGGCCAGACTGCGCTGAGCCAAAGCGAGAAAGATTCTCAAAAAACTCGCCCTCACCTTTGGTGTCCTGCCAAGTACCGTCTTTGAATTTGTAGTGGTGGCCGCCTGACTTGGCCGCCAGCCACACCTCGTGCAGGGGTTTTTGCAAATTCACAATGATTTGGCTGCGGTTGCCAAAAGTGATGGTAATCATGCCGCCCACCCTCTGGTTGTCGATGTCGGCATCGGTTTCATCGTTGATTCGATCGCAACTGGTCTCAATGCGAGACAAAAGGCGTTCAGCCGTATCCAGAAATTCAAGGTCGGTCATTACAATCCGTGACATGTTCAAAGTTTTGAGAATTTTAGTCATTGCCCAAACCCTTGGCGTTTGTGCGGTGGCTTTGACTGCCTGCGGTCAAAAAGGGCCCCTGGTTCATCCCCAAGACCCCTTGTCGGCAGACCGCGCCACTTTGCTGCAAACTTTAACACCTCGTTTTCAAAGCGAGACGCCCACACCCCAGACACCTCCCGCCACAAAACCATGAACGCCAACACCCTTCCTGGACAGCCTTACATTGCTTACCAAGCCAATAGCTTGTGCATGGAGAACGTGAAGCTTGCCGATGTTGCAGCCCAATTTGGCACGCCGGTCTTTGCTTATTCCAAAGCATCCATGCTGTCGGCACTGGCGGCCTACCAACGTGGCTTTGCAGGCCGCAAAGTGCAAATTTGCTACGCCATGAAGGCCAACTCCAATTTGGCCGTGCTGCAGGTCTTCGCCAAAGCCGGCTGTGGCTTTGACATTGTCTCGGGCGGCGAATTGGCCCGCGTTTTGGCAGCGGGTGGTGCACCTGAGAAAATCATTTTTTCGGGTGTTGGCAAAACACGCGCAGAAATGAAACAAGCCCTTGAAATCGGCATTGCTTGCTTCAACGTGGAAAGCGAAGCAGAACTGGACGTGCTCAACGATGTCGCTTTGTCGCTGCACAAAAAAGCACCTGTGAGTTTGCGCGTGAACCCCAACGTTGATCCTAAAACGCACCCCTACATTTCCACCGGCCTCAAAGGCAACAAATTTGGCGTTGCACACGAAAGCGCGGTTCAAACTTACAAGCGTGCAGCTGCCTTGCCAGGCTTGGTTGTGGTGGGCATCGACTGCCACATTGGCTCGCAAATCACAGAAGCCACGCCGTATTTGGATGCCATGGACCGGATTCTTGATTTGGTGACCGACATTGAAGCGGCAGGCATTCCCATTCACCACATTGACTTCGGCGGTGGCTTGGGCATCAACTACAACGGCGATACACCGCCTGCTGCAGATGCCTTGTGGCAACAGCTGTTGGGCAAGTTAGATGCGCGTGGTTATGGCCAGCGGCAACTCATGATTGAACCCGGCCGCTCCTTGGTAGGCAACGCTGGTGTCTGCCTGTCTGACGTGGTGTTCATGAAGCCAGGCGAGCAAAAGAATTTTTGCATCATTGATGCCGCCATGAACGATTTGCCCCGTCCAGCCATGTACCAGGCTTTTCATCAAATTGTGCCCGTCAGCCCGCGCGCTGGCGCAAGGTCTTTGGTCGACGTGGTTGGCCCTGTGTGTGAAAGTGGCGATTGGATAGGCCGCGATCGCGAGCTCAATGTGCAAGCCGGAGACACCTTGGCCGTGCTGTCTGCAGGCGCTTACTGCATGAGCATGGCGAGCAACTACAACACCCGCGGCCGCGCCGCTGAAGTGCTGGTTGATGGCCATCATGTGCATTTGATTCGCGAGCGCGAAACGGCAGCTGACACCTTCCAAGGCGAACACTTGGCGCCTTGATTGAATGGCCATCAGGCCACCATCAAGGGCGTGACAGGCGTCTAGTGTGTGCAGCGTGCCAAACTCGCCAACCCAATAGGGCGCCTAAAATGCCGGCGTACACAAAAACTTCGCTGAAGTTCTGTTTGCCAGACCTCATCCAGAAGAAATGCAAAATGGCCAGTACCGCTATGGCGTAAACCGCACGGTGCAATCTGCGCCAGCGCACTGCCCCCAGCATTTTGATGGCCGCATTGAAAGAAGTAGCGGCTAACAAACTGAGCAGCACAGCGCCTGCAAAACCCACCGCAATAAACGGTCGCTTGGCAATGTCCAAGACAATTTCATCCCACTCAAGGCCCATGTCAAACACGCTGTAACAAAGGGCATGCATGAGCGCATAAAAAAATGTGAGCACGCCCAAATTGCGCCTGAATCGCAACCATTCTGGCATGTTGCATATCACGCGCAAAGGCGTGACCAACAAGGTGAAACACAAAAATCTCAGCGTCCAATCGCCTGTTGAACGAATTAAATATTCTGCAGGGTTGGGGCCTAAGCGATCTAAAAAAATGCCACTGCAAAGCCAAGCAAAGGGCATCAAGGCAAGCAGAACCAAGCCCAACTTGGCCACTGGCTTGCGCAAGACCTCACGCAGCATCAAAAATTCTTCACAAGGTCCATGCCAGCGTAGAGGGAAGCGACTTGGGCTTCATAGCCATTGAACATGAGCGTCTTGCGCTTCTTATCGAGCAAGCCACCTTCACCAATGCGCCGCTCACTGGCCTGGCTCCAACGCGGGTGATCCACCGTTGGATTCACGTTGGAGTAAAAACCATATTCTTGCGGCGCTGCTTTAGCCCAAGACACCACAGGTTGTTTTTCAACAAAGCGAATTTTCACAATGCTTTTGCCGCTTTTGAAACCATATTTCCATGGCACCACCAAACGAACGGGCGCACCATTTTGTTTGGGCAGCACTTCACCGTACATGCCAAAGGTGAGCAAGCTTAGAGGGTGCATGGCTTCGTCCATGCGCAAGCCTTCCAGGTAGGGCCAATCGATGTAGCCACCGCGCAGGCCAGGCATCGTTTGCGGATCGGCCTGCGTTACAAACTCAACATACTTGGCATTGGGCAAGGGCTCCACGCGCTTGATCAAATCAGACAAGGAGTAGCCTATCCAAGGAATCACCATGGACCAACCTTCCACGCAGCGCATGCGGTAAATGCGCTCTTGCATGGCGCCCCATTTCATGACATCTTCCAAATTGAAACGCGTGGGTTTTTTCACCAAGCCTTCAACTTCAATGGTCCATGGGGCCGTTTTTAAAGTGTGAGCGTTGCGAGCAGGATCTGATTTGTCGACGCCAAATTCGTAAAAGTTGTTGTAAACGGTGGCGTCTTTGTAAGGCGTCACTTTTTCAACGGTCATGGCACCTTGAACGCTAGATTGAGCGGCAGGGAGTGAAGCCAACTTGACGGCAGTGGCACCGCCTTGCGCAAAGGCCTCACGTTGCGCCCAAGAAGCCATGCCCATGGCCGCTGCGCCCGCAGACCACTGGCGAAGCAACTGACGCCGGTTGGCATAAACCTGCGGCTGCGTGATTTCACTGCTCAGGGGGTGAATGAAGCCATCTTGTTGAGTGCGAATCAGCATGAGAAACTTTCAAAGAGGATGAAGCATTGGAAAACTTCGGGCTTATCCCCGTTTTGGCAAGGGATAAAAATCAGCGAAAAAATGGGCCGACATGGCCCATTTGAGAGACATTGCGAGTTTGACTCGCCAACATGCAATCAGCGCAAGCCTGCAATGTAGTCTGACACCGCTTTGATTTCTCGGTCGTTCAATTTGGCGGCCACTTGCGTCATTTGAATGCTGTTCTTGCGAACACCATCGCGAAATTGTGTGAGCTGGCTGGTGGTGTAGTCGGCGTGTTGGCCAGACAAACGGGGGTATTGGGCAGGCATGCCAGAGCCATTGGGGCTGTGGCAACCAGAGCAGGCGGCAATTTGACGGTCGGCAATACCGCCGCGGTAAATTTTTTCACCCAAAGCCACAGAGTCCTTTTCTTTGGCAAAACCGGGCTTGGCCGTTTTGCTGGCCAAGAAATAGGCCACATTGCGCATATCGACATCGCTCAGTTGTGAAGCAAAACCCATCATGACGGCATTTGCGCGCTTGCCTGACTTGAACTCTTGCAATTGCTTCAAGATGTACTCGGGATGCTGCTGAGCCAGCTTGGGGTTGACGGGCGTGCTTGAGTTGCCATCTGCCATGTGGCAAGCAGCGCAAACACCGCCCACAATGGCCTCGCCTTTGGCCAAATCTGGCTTTTCGGCTTTAGGGGCAGCATCCGCAGCAAAAACAGAACCCACCATCAAAGCTGAAGTGAGGGCAGCGAAGAAAAATTGAGTCATTGACTTCATGGTCGACATCCGAAATAGTAGGCGCAAAACCATGAGATTCTACAATGCCTGCTAGCGCCATTTCTGGCGCCCTTCAAGTTTGAACCGTATGGCCACCGAAAATAGCTCCCTTCCAGCCCCTAAAGCTTCGCTCTCAAGCGTTGTCAAAGTCAGGAAAACACCTGTCAAAGCAGGGCCATTGCCAGCAGTTCCGCAAGTCAAAGCCATCACGCCGATGGGCTGGATGCACACCGCCCGCTTCCTCACCACCGCCGCTGAACTTTTTCACCTGCCAGCCCTCGATGTGCCAGAAATTGCCTTTGTCGGGCGCTCCAACGCTGGGAAATCCACTTGCATCAATACCCTGACTCAGCAAAAACAGCTGGCCTTTGCCTCCAAAAAGCCTGGCCGCACCCAGCACATCAACCTGTTTTCATTGGGCAAGCAAGGGGTGACAGACGCCGTTTTGGCTGATTTACCAGGTTATGGCTACGCTGCCGTACCCAAACAAGACAAGTTGCGCTGGCAAAAAGTCATGGCCAACTATTTGGTCACACGGGAAAACCTCAAAGGCATTGTGTTGTTGTGCGATCCGCGCTTGGGCATGACCGAACTCGACGAGGTGCTGCTAGAAGTCATTCGGCCTCGGGTTGAAGAAGGTCTGAACTTTTTGGTGCTGCTGACCAAATCAGACAAGCTCACCCGATCGGAAGGCGCGAAGGCCTTGTCAATTGCCAAATTGCAAGCAGGCGGGGGTCAAGCCAAACTATTTTCCGCCCTGAAAAAACAAGGCGTTGAAGACTTGGCCCAATTGATGTGGGATTGGACGCACACAGATGATTGAAACTTGGCAACAAACATTGCCTCACGGCATTCAATTGAGTTGCCGTGCCGCTGGCCCCAAGGGTGCCCCGGTCTTGTTGTTCTTGCACGGCTTTCCCGAAGCCGCTTTTGTGTGGGACGACATGCTGCTGCATTTCTCAAAACCAGAGCACGGTGGTTATCGATGCGTTGCGCCCAATTTGCGCGGCTACGAAAAATCGAGCCGGCCCACAGACGCATCTGCCTATCGCGCTAAATTTTTGGTGCAAGACATTGCCGCATTGATTCACATTGAATCTGGCACTGCGCCTCTTAAAGCTTTGGTTGCCCACGACTGGGGCGGTGGCGTGGCATGGAACCTTGCCAATCAAATGCCAGCTTTGATGCACAAACTCATCATCGTGAACTCGCCGCATCCCGGTACTTTTTTGCGCGATTTGAAAGACGACCCTGCGCAAATTGAGGCCAGTGCTTACATGAATTATTTTTGTGAGCCACAAGCCGCCGCCGAACTCAGTGCCAATGAATTTGAAAGCCTGTTTGCCTTTTTTGAAAAAGGCGTGAAGCCTCTTTGGTTAACGCCTGAAGTCAAAGCGCATTACAAAGCGGCCTGGTCGTGTGGCTTGCAAGGCGGCCTTAACTTCTATGTGGCCTCGCCTCTCAAGCCCAACAAACCAGGTGAGCAAGTCTTGCAAAATTTGTCACTGCCTGACGCAATGCTGCGCATCTCGGTGCCCACTTTGCTGCTTTGGGGCATGCAAGATGTGGCCTTGCTGCCCCATTTGAATGTCGGTTTAGAGGCCTACATTCCCCAGCTCACTTATGTGCCGATTGAAGAAGGCTCACATTGGGTGGTGCACGAACACCCTGAACTTGTTCAAGGTCAAATAGCAGCGTTCTTGTAAACCGAGGCTTCACCCTCTGGGCGCGTTTTGAAACGCTTGTGCACCCAATAGTATTGTGTTGGCATGGCGCGAATGTGCTCCGCCAATTCAGTGTTCATTCTGAGGGTATCCTCGAATAAATGGGCTGTAGGGAAATTGTCCCAAGCCTCTTGCAAAGTCATTTCATAGCCTTGTGGTGTCATTCGCGTGACCAAGGTCAGCACCTGAGCGCGACCTAAGCGCGCAAATCTTGACAATGAAGGAACCGTTGCGGCGGTCACACCCATGAACGGCACAAAGAGCGATTCCTCTGGCCCAAAGTCCATGTCGGGTGACAGGTGCAAGATCTCGCCATGCCTTAAACCGCTCATGATTTGCTTCACCCCCTCGTGGCGAAAATAAGGCTTCACATTGCCTGTGCGTTGACGTCCTTCATTGACCCATGCGTCCATCACTTTGTTGTGCTGCGGCACAAAGATAAAAGCCACCGGTTTGCTGGCTTTCAAAGTCAGTGCCAAGCCACCTGCATCGAGTCCAACGAAATGCGGCGCCAAAATGATCTTGGGTGTGTCAGCCGCCAATTGAGAAAATGCAACAGGCGTGCCAACCCATTTCAAACGCGATTCAACAACAGACATAGGGGCATGCCAAAGCCACGCTCGATCTAACAAGGATTGTGCAAATTGAACAAAATGTGCGCGTGTGAGTTGTTTGATTTCTTCAATGGGTTTTTCAGGAAAGCACAGCCTCAAATTGGTCTGCACAATGTGCTTTCTACTTTTCATCAAGGCCCAAAGCAGCCACCCTAAAAATTGCCCCAGCCCACGAATGAAGTTCAATGGCGTGATTGACAGCAATCGCATGAAGCCCACAAACAATGCCGTCACAGGCTGGACTCCTGACGCGGTTGTTTGTAACGGGCATAGCCCCAAAGGTACTGATCAGGACGCGACACAATCAGGCGCTCCATGGCCTGGTTGATTTGCAAAACCAAAGCATCGACATCGTCCGCATCTTGGGTGCCAAGCTCGCTGGCATGAATGCGATAGCCTTGCCCCCAAGGCAGACGTTCGCCCCAAATCACGATCAATTTAGCGCCAGTTTGCAAAGCCAAACGCGCGGCCAACGTCATGGTGTAAGCAGGCTTGCCAAAAAAGGGCGTCCATTGCCCCATGCCTTGCGGCGGCACTTGATCTGGCAGCAGGCCCACCGATCTGCCAGCGCGCAGGGCTTTGATCATTTGCCTCACGCCCGCCAAAGTGGTGGGGGCCGTTTCCAGCCCGGGACGCGCACGAGAAGCTTCCATCACCTTGCCAAAACCTTCTTTGCGAGCAGGCCTGAACAGCACGGTCAAGGGCCCGTACTTTTGACTGAAAGCGCTTGCCAAAGCCTGCGCACTCACTTCAAAGCAGCCCAAATGAGGGGTTAGAAACAAAACGCCTTGGCCTGCAGCGTAGGCATTTTCAGCACAGACCAGAGACCCTTCTGCCCAAGACAGGTCAGGGCTTTTGCCCATCCACAAACGGGGCAGTTCGGTCGACATGGCCCCAGCCTGCCCGACTGCGCCCACCACTTGGGAAAAGCCAAGACCTGCCGTTTTGACATTGGCTAAGAAGCGCTGGCGGTAGGTTTTTGACAACAGCCAAGCCAGCCAGCCAACGGCCTGCCCAAGGGCGTGCAGCGCCCACAAAGGCCAATGGGATAAAAAACGAAACCAAAAAATCATTTTATGTTTGGTAAACTACGCTGGTCGCTGAGTTAAATAGAGCAACTTGCAGGGCGACACACACATTCTTTCAGCATGCCATGCATGCCTCAGATTGTGCCTTGTCTTCGGACAAATCTGCTAAAGCGTTCGCCGAGGCCCAAAGCTCCTGGCAGCGCAGACAAACATGCATGCCAAACTTTAGGAGAACCCTCATGGCGAATGACTATCTTTTTACTTCAGAATCCGTGTCCGAAGGCCACCCCGACAAGGTTGCCGATCAAATTTCCGACGCCATTCTGGATGCCATTTTTGAACAAGACCCCCGCAGCCGCGTGGCCGCTGAAACGCTGACCAACACAGGTCTAGTGGTTTTGGCCGGTGAAATCACCACCAACGCCCATGTCGATTACATCCAAGTGGCGCGCGACACCATCAAGCGCATTGGCTACGACAACACCGAGTACGGCATTGACTACAAAGGCTGCGCCGTCATGGTGTGCTACGACAAGCAATCCAACGACATTGCCCAAGGCGTGAACCACGCCTCCGACGACCACCTGAACACCGGTGCCGGCGACCAAGGTTTGATGTTTGGTTATGCTTGCAGCGAAACGCCCGACCTCATGCCTGCGCCCATTTACTACGCGCACCGTTTGGTAGAGCGTCAAGCCCAACTGCGCAAAGACGGCCGCTTGCCTTTCTTGCGCCCCGATGCCAAAAGCCAAGTGACCATGCGCTATGTGGACGGCAAGCCTCACAGCATTGACACCGTGGTTTTGTCGACTCAGCACAGCCCCGACCAAAGCGAGTCGGCGACCAAAATGAAGGCCAGTTTCAACGAAGCCATCATTGAAGAAATCATCAAGCCCGTGTTGCCCAAAGAGTGGTTGCAAGACACCAAGTACCTGATCAACCCCACAGGCCGATTTGTGATTGGCGGCCCACAGGGCGATTGCGGTTTGACTGGCCGCAAGATCATTGTGGACACCTACGGTGGTGCTTGCCCTCACGGCGGCGGCGCGTTCTCAGGCAAAGATCCTTCTAAGGTTGACCGCTCAGCGGCGTATGCAGCGCGCTATGTGGCCAAAAACATTGTGGCTGCGGGCTTGGCCACCAAGTGCCAAATTCAAGTGGCCTACGCCATTGGTGTAGCACGCCCCATGAACATCACGATCAACACGGAAGGCACTGGCGTGATCTCGGATGACAAGATTGCCGCTTTGGTGAATGAGCACTTTGACCTGCGTCCTAAGGGCATCATTCAAATGCTTGATCTATTGCGCCCCATTTACACGAAAACGGCTGCTTATGGCCACTTCGGCCGCGATGAGCCCGACTTCACATGGGAGCGCACCAACATGGCCGCTACCTTGCGTGCGGCGGCTGGCTTGAAGTGATTATTTGACGGGGTTTTCTAAAACGCCAATCCCGTCAATTTCAACGCGAACCACATCGCCCGACTTTAAATATTTAGGCGGTGTGAAGCCAATGCCCACACCCACGGGTGTGCCCGTGGCAATCACGTCGCCGGGGTACAAGGTAATGCCCGCACTCAAAGTTTCAATGAGGGTGGGAATGTCAAAAATCAAATCGAGTGTGGCGGCGTTTTGGCGCTCATCGCCATTCACGTAGCACCGCACGTGGGTGTTGGTGCCATCCATTTCGTCGGCACTCACCAACCACGGGCCCATGGGGCAGAAGGTGTCAAAGGACTTGCCCATGTGCCATTGCATGTGCTTGTTTTGCCAATCGCGTGCCGTCACATCGTTGACGATGGTGTAACCCCACACATGCTGCATAGCATCGGCTTTCGTAATGCCTTTGCCACCTTTGCCAATGATCACTGCCAACTCGGCTTCGTAGTCAATGGCCGTTGACACTGCAGGCATCTCGATCGCTTCACCCGTGGCAATGACGCACTCGGGCACTTTGGTAAAGATGATGGGCTCTGCAGGAATTTCGCCGCCGGCTTTGGCACTGCTGTCAAAACCACTGCGCGCAAATTCTTTGGCGTGGGCATAGTAGTTTTTACCGACGCAAAAAATGTTCCGACGGGGGTGTGGCAATGGTGCGCGCAATTGCACGTCCTTCAAATCAATGGCAGCGCCTTGCGCTGGCAAGGGCTCACCGCGAGAAAGTGTGTCAACGAGTGTGAGTGCACCCAACTCGCGATCAGCCAAGGGCAGATCAAAGGGGGTCACTGAGTTCGAATCTTGAGATACCAAACCCACGTGAGCTTGGTCTTGATAGAAGAAGGCAGCAATGCGCATGATGGGGGCACTTGAAGTGAAAATTGAATCAGCCGCTATTGTGAGGCTTTGCACCCTTCATTGGGGTGAGTCCAACTCACTGCCCCATGCCCCCTTGTGACATAGGTTCATGCAAAGAATGAAACGCGGTGTTAGAGTGCATTGATCAGAGATTGCGCCCTCATTGCGCGCTGAGTCAGAGCAGGAGACCCCATGAATTTCTTCCATCAGAAACAGCCAACGAACACCCATCGAAGACATGCCCTTGGCGCTTTTGCAGTGCTGCTCGGCAGTCTGAGCATGAACTTGGGAATGCATGCTAGCGCATGGGCTCAAACAGCCCCTTATCCCACCAAATCAATCACCATGATCGTGCCCTTTCCGCCAGGTGGCCTGGCTGACATCGTGGCTCGCCCTGTGGCTGAAGCCCTCACGCGTGAGTTGGGCCAGCCTGTCGTCATTGAAAACAAAGGCGGTGCAGGGGGCGGCATTGGCATGGGGGTGGCCGCACGCGCCAAGCCCGATGGTTATACCGTTCTCCTGGCCTTGTCTTCACTCACGGTCATTCCTGAAGCCGATGCCTTGCTGGGCAGAAGCCCCATGTTTTTATTGAACGAGCTGCGTCCTATAGCGCGTTACACAGCAGACCCAACTGTGTTGGCTGTGCGTGCAGATGCGCCTTGGAAAACCCTCAAAGAATTCATTGAAGATGCGCGCAAACGTCCAGGCGCCGTCAACTACGGCTCTTCAGGCAATTACGGCACCATGCATGTGCCCATGGAAATTTTGGCGCAAACTGCTGGCATCAAAATGACACACATCCCCTTCACTGGAGCAGCACCGGCCATCGTGGCCATGTTGGGGGGACAAATTGATGCGGTGTCCACAGGCCCAGCCACTGTTTTGCAGCATGTCAAAGCCGGCAAAATTCGCGTGCTGGGGCACTGGGGAAATGGTCCATTGGCTTCACTGCCCGATGTGAGCAGCTTGAAAGATTTGGGCTTCAACGCGGAGTACGCACAGTGGTCTGGCTTGTTCATTCCAAGTGGTACGCCCGAGCCCATTGCTCAGCGCTTGCGTGCTGCCGCCAAAGTTGCCGCTCAAGACGCCAAGGTGCGAGACATCATTCAAAACACAGGCAGCCCCGTGGTGTATTTGGACAGCCCTGAGTTTGAAAAATATGTCCAAGCGGACGCCAAGCGCATGACCGATGTGGTCAAGAAAATTGGCAAAGTGGAATAAGCTCAAAACAACATTCAGATATCACGGAGACTCACATGAACTCATTTGGCAAACCCCCTTCTAGCCGCAGCGTTGCTGGCACTTTGCAAAAGCCTTCTACCATGCGTCGCAAAATGGGCTTCGCATTGGGCAGCTTGTTGTTGGTAGGGACTGGCATCTTCTTGTCTCAGCAAGCCCATGCTCAAAACTACCCCAACCGTCCCGTGAAAATCATTGTGCCTTTCGCAACTGGTGGCCCTGCCGACAACTACGCACGTTTCATGGCGCAGCGCTTGCAGGAAAATTTAGGACAGACCTTTGTGGTTGACAACAAGCCCGGTGCAGGCTCGGTCATTGGCACCGACCTGGCGGCCAAAGCTGCGCCTGATGGTTACACCTTGCTGCTCATGTCCAACACGCAAACCGTGAACGAAACACTCATTCCCAACAAGCCTTATGGTTTGATGAAAGATTTTGTGGGCGTGGCCCCTATCAACTATTCTGATTTGGTCTTGGTGGTCAACCCCAGCAAAGGCATGAACACTTTGGCGGATGTCATTCGCGTGGCCAAAGCGGAGCCAGGCAAATTGAACTACGCATCGTCTGGTCCTGGCACGCCCTATCACATGGCCGGCGAATTGTTCAAAAGCATGGCCAAGATTGACATGGTGCACGTGCCCTACAAAGGCAGCTCTGGCGCACGCACCGATGTGCTGGGCGGCCAAGTCGACATGATGTTTGATGCAGTCACCACCATGACCGAACAAGTCAAGGCTGGCAAAGTGAAAGCTGTGGGCACCAGCGGCAAAGCGCGCTCCGATGTCTTGCCCGATGTGCCCACCTTGA